>Ga0315284_10010852_pt1 | contig 12980 bp, 24 predicted proteins | sample YL17G09_16_MG_FD_203696 | JGI IMG/M metagenome (GOLD analysis project Ga0315284, IMG submission 203696) | Sediment microbial communities from Yellowstone Lake, YNP, Wyoming, USA - YL17G09_16 | ecosystem: Environmental > Aquatic > Freshwater > Lake > Sediment | place: USA: Wyoming | collected... | reverse complement strand
GTAATTGACTGGCGTTATTACGTGCTGTACTGTCACTTGCTGTAGTGTATACCTCTTTGTACGCTTGCGTGGCGTTACGTGTCTCCTGTGTGGCTATTATATCTAGTACACGTTGCGAGTTGGTTTTTAGCTTACTTGTAGTAGATGTTGTGGCGTGTTTTTTATCTGTTGTCACCTGTTGTGTTGTATTATCTGTTGTATTATCACCATCATTGTGACTACTGTTGGGTGACCATGCTACTTCTTTAGATGTACTCATATTATCGTATTGTATTATTATTAATCTTGTGATATTGTATCTGTAGTGACTTGTTTTTACGACACTTCACTAGCACGTTACAACTCAATTATAACAGATACGGTACTCAATAGGCAATAGCCTGTACCTCTGTTAATAACTACAGTTTTATGTACATAAGACTTGCGCCTGACCTATGGCAATACCATAGCTGAATACGCAAGAGTACATAGTGTGATTAACAATTTAATCTTTACGTTATTCAAAGAATAATTCGTATCTGACTTACAGTATGTAAAACTGTATAATGATACGCTGTTTTTAGCTTGTTATCATTATAGCTAACTAACAGTAAGAAGTATGAAGTGTATACAGAAGCATGAGCAGGATAGCTCACATTGTATATCAGGCATTTAACAATAGAGAGCCTATTGTAAAGTACACCGTCAAAAGTGTATGAATACTCCAACACAAGCGCAAGCTATAAGTTGGAACCGCTTCATAACCCTGACTAAAATATGAATAATAACAGCTTGCTGTTGCCATTATAAGCAAAAGATTAATTAATGAACTACAGGATATGACGCAAGTTAATAAATACGCTTGCCGATGTTGTATCTGTATAGCAGGTATAGAATAGGAACTACCATGTATATAAATATAGATTATATTGATACTACAGACACAATAGAGATACGCCATAGCGATTATATTGACTATGCAGACGCTTTAAGCGTTACATTTGAGGTACTAGCATAATGCAAGGTATACCGTTACATATACTTTTGGATATAATGCAATCTGGCAACAGAGTAAAAATAGTAAAATAATAAAATAATACCTGCTATATGGGTACATCAATAAAGATGTATTCAGGGTATAGAAAAGGCGCACTAAAATGTGTGTCATCACCCCTCTACGCCCAAAAATAACCCCCTAGATTAGGGAAGGAGAAAACAATGGGTACTATCACTAGAAAAGCTACCTTTACGGTAGCGGGCAAGGGTGCAGAGCGCATCTTTACCCCTATAAATAAAAGGGCAAAATGCGTAGCAAAAAAGCTAGGCAAGCGAACAAAGGTGAGCGCAAGTGCGCTAAAATCAAGCGTGGGTAAGGGTAGTTACACCTTCTGGGTATACTCAGATAAAAACTATGCCACCGCTACGCTAAAACTCATCAAGTTCTAGCGCAGTAAAAAACAGATGTGAGGTCTGTAAGGTCTGTGTTGGGGGCGCAAGCCCCCCTATGGGCAGGGTAGCTTCCTGATAGGTGTGTGCAAATCACATCATGCCCACATGATAAAATAATTAGGCGTAAAAGCGCCTTAAGAAAGGAAAAATAACAGATGAAAATGCCAACAAAAAACACTGTAGAAACAGTAAAAACTGTTGTAATCGCAGTACTTGTAACAGCAATAATCGCCTTCGTAGGTGGTATGAAGTTTCAAGCTCGTGAGCATGCTCAGGTACAAGGTGCAGTAAATAGCGCAGTTGCTACCTTAGAAGCAAAAAAATAGTAGCGTTACCCCCGCCCACAGCGGTAACGCCGATAATATTAGCTAGTGTACAAACACCCCTAACAGGCTGTGCATTGTACGAAAGCTATGTAAACAAATACGAGTGGGATAAAAGCGTCGCAAGAGCAATCATGCACGCCGAGAGTAGATGTAACACAAATGCCGTAGGTGATACATGGGTTATAGGTGGTATCTATGCGCCAAGCTGTGGACTATTCCAAGTCCGTACCTTGCCAGATAGACCTAGCTGTGAAGAACTAAAAAACCCCGAACTAAATGTAGCGTGGGCTTATAGGTTATATACAGCAAGAGGCTTCCAGCCTTGGTCTGTGTTCAATAGCGGTGCATATAGGAAATATATGTAAGGGAAAATATGCAAATTATAGTAATGGCGTCAGCAGGTATACTGTTGGCGTTTTTAATTATGACAGGAGTTTTAATATGACCGCTACCCAAAAAGACTTGAGTAAGCGTGTTAGGACACTAATGGAGTATCTATACGAAAGCGAGGTAAGACAGTTAAGTGATGCGATAGGACATGGAAAATACTATATGGCGTATAGCGTCATAAAAGAAGCCGAAAGGCGTTGTGCATTGTAATCAGTAAGATAGGAGAACAGATGAATAGATTATTCGTATATGGCATATTCTTAGATGCCCACAATAGGCTGGCTTATGGTATGAGCAATCCCTGTTATACAACCGTAAATGGTTGGGCAACAGTAGGCTCTGGCATAGTACAGGCTGTAAAAGCACCTTACGAATATGCACTCACAGGGCTAATTGTAGATGTAGACCCTAATAAATGGGAAAGCCTCGACAGATTAGAGGGTGGGTATGAACGTATTTTAGTGACAACAGTAGATAACGAACAGGCATATATGTATGCCGAAAGGAGTTCATAGATTATGAAACTATTAGCAAGTGGACATAAACACAGCGCAATTATAGACGCTGTAAACAGATTAAAAAATGGCGAGTTCAAAGCAACCGCTATTAAGGTAGAGTTAGAAGCAAACTTAGGTAGAAGTAACAGTAGCGGTGACAACTGTGAATATTGTGACGAGGGTAGTATCAGATGTGAATATTGTGACGGTAGCAATGAGGTCGAGTGTGGTCAGTGTGAAGGTAACGGAGTAATGGACAACCCCGACCATACTTCAACAAACAACGAACCAGAGGAAATGGACTGTAATGAGTGCGACGGAACTGGTCAAGTATCGTGTAGTGAGTGTGAAGAAGGCTATAACACTTGTGATGAGTGTGATGGTGCTTGGGAAGGTTATGAAAGTGGTGACTTTGGCAATGAACTAGAGTGCCATGACTTTATACTCGAAAGATTAGTAGAGCATGGACTAGCCGAGCTTATACCAGAGGGTAAAAGTTATAGTTACGCTAATAAGTATCGACCAGTACTACCGTTAGTCTTTAGTAAGTTCTATAATGACGGTTCGGTAGATAGTGAGCATACGTTCACACTTCTATTAGATGACCCAACGGTGGTAGAAAAGCTACCTATATTCCTAGAGATATTCAAGGAATTAGCAGATGCGGTAGGTAATGAGTTCAACACTAGGGGTGCTGGTATGCATATAGCACTCTTAAACAGCCCTAAAGGCTTTTACTGTGCAGATGCATACAGTAGCCTATATACACGAAACAACCAAGCGGTAGAGTTTAATAACTTTAGTAAAAGTATGAACATGCTATTACCTGCTCTATTCTTCCTAGGTTCAGCCAGCGAAGTATCAAGAGGGCTTAGGTTCAGAGAGCCAAGAGTAGCAGAATACGGCTATCGAGGTTCGAAATACCACGCTATAAACTATGGTCATGGTGCATTAGAGTTTAGGTTATTCGAAACCTGTTACGACAAGCCAGAGATAATCTTAGACAACGTGGTAGTTATAGCCAACTGTATGAAGTACTGGCGTAAAACATATAAGAAGTTTGTTATGAAAGGTATCAGTAACATATTCTTCGGTAACGAAAAGGATAACACCCTTAAGAGGTTCTACACAGAACGCAATCACATAGAGGTATTAAACGGTGGACTTAGGATATTGAAGCCTTCCTACTATACGATTACAGACGTTAAGAAACAGCGTAACTTCCATATTACTAAGGCTACTATAGACAGTTCCGCTAAGAAAGTGGCTAAGGAAGTCGCCCTAGAATATAAGGAGTACGAACAACGCTTTAACTGGTCTATAGAGGTTAAGAAGCACCAACACACAACCAGATTGGTAGAAACTATCCGCTTTAGACCAACCGAAACGCAGGAAGAACGCTTGCTTAGGGTTAAGGAAATAGAGAAAGAAACTAAGAAGTGGCTTAAGACAGAACTCACCTATAAGAAAGAGGTGCAGAAGTATGTAGCCGACCGCTTACAAGAGATTGAAGACAGTAATAAAGGTAGATACCTACTAGGAAGCGAGGCATAATATGTGCGGTATTGCATACAAACACAATCTAAATGGTAGCCCTGTAAACAACGACATCATGCAACAGTTCGACCTACAGCGTCATCGTGGCACAGAGGGCTTTGGCTTATTCGACGGACAAGAAATGAATATGGTACATGCGGCAAAGGAAGATAGAATATTAAGGTGGCTTGTCAGATACGACAGTAACCTGATACTATTCCACCACAGGAACCCAACCAGTACGATTAACGTGAAGAAGGCGGCACACCCCTTTACAACCCATAATAAGTTCGGCGATAATCAGTACATATTGGTGCATAATGGTCATATTACAAACTCAAGAGTGTTATACGAGGAACACAAGAAACAAGGTATTAAGTATCAGTCGAAGTTACAAGACGGTACGTTCAATGACAGTGAAAGCCTGTTGTGGGACTTTGCTAACGTAATGGAAGGCAACAAAGACGACTTAGACGTAAGAGGTCAGATAGCCTTTATCTGTCTTAAGCTAGTAAAAGGTAAGCTAGACAAGATGTACTTCGCTAGAAACGTAAGCCCTCTTAACCTAGAACGTAACAAGAACGGTATCTCACTATCTAGTGAGGGCGAAGGTCAGCCAATCGACCCACATACTCTGTATACCTATAACTACAAAGCTAACAGGCTTACAGATAAACACTTTAGTATTCCACAGTACGATAACTATAGCTATGGGTATACTGGACAATCTAGGCTTCCTGCCGTTAATAATGCAGGTAACTGGCTACCAGATTACTTACGGACTAAGTACAAGGAAGATATAAACAAGGCTTGGAACAAGAGGGAACACGACTACGACAGAGAGGGTAACCCTATTCCGTTCGATGATGACGATTATGTAATCAACGAAGCAGGTATATATGTACCAGCCTACCCATTTGATGACTACGAGGACGAATATGAGCTATCTGAGGACGAGTTGGAGGAATTAGAGTCACAACAGCCACCTACTAAAGCAGAGGTCGAAAATAGAGCCTTAGAATACCTCTGCAAGTGTAATGGACTGTTAGAAGCAGCCTATTGGTTAGCCGAAAACGACTATGAAATGGCACAAGACTTACCAATGACACCCAATAATCAGTTCGAGCTAATGTTAGTCGAAAGCACTATGAACTATCTGGAAAACGACCCAGATAACAAAGATGCTCATAGTGTAAGCAAATTATGGAGGGAAGTATGGAAGATATAACAGCAACAGTAATGAACATAAGGGAAGCACTTATGGGTTACTACAAGGGTACTTGTGTAGAAAAGCTCACCCTAAGTGGCAACATTATACTGGTTCGTGACTACCAAATAAGAGGTAGCCAACATCTATACGAAAGGCGTGAGCTGGAATTAGCAGATAAAAATATCCTACTAATAGGTAACTTAAAGGTGTTTACTCTAACACATAACCCTAATAAGTTGGTATTCTACTCTGTGCTAGACCGTAGCCCACAGTTAATGGAAGTCAAAAAGGGTATAGAAGCCTTTGTAGACGAGTTTTTAATGGGAGTAGAAAAGGTATATATCACCAAGCCAAAGGCAGATGTTACCAAGCTAGTAGATGATACCGAATTAGTCAGCCAAACTAGGGTACGAACACAGGAAGATAATCAAACTTTCAACCATAGAATGTTGGACTTCTTTGATAGGGATTTAGCTATGACCATGACAAATATACGAACAAGACCTGCCGTAGAGTGGGCAGAGGAGATTGTATTCTAATGCGTAAACAATACATAATCGACCTAGTGGTTACCATAGTAAAGGATAAGCCTACTGCCGAAATGGTAGTAGAGCGACTAGAAGAAGAAGGGCTTTTAGTATTAGGTTATGGTAACAGCGAAATAGACAACGTAGTGCAAAAGTTTACCGATACCTTTGGAACTACTAAGACTTCTAAGTACGATAGGTTTGCCGCAGATAGGTTAACAAAGAAGTACGGAAGCCAAGCAATCTGTGGAATAATCGGGTTAATGGGTGAACATGCAACAGAGAAGTTTGCCCCTAGAATTGGCAGTATAAGCCAGTTAGAGGAAAAGATTGTATCTGTTATGCACTTTTTAAGAACATTAAAGTCCGACGAAACATTGGATATATAAGGGAGTAATATGAAAATAAGTATAGACATGACCGAACGTGACCTACAAGATTTAATAAACGGCGAAACATTTGACTGGAGTTACACAAGCGACACTGGTGAGCAGGTAGACGTTCATTTATATAATTGTGACATAGAAAGGAAGTAACTATGAAAACTTACCACGTAACAATCACAGCTACCGACTGTAGCGAATGGGAAGCCGAGAGCAAAGAAGAAGCCGAAGCGTTAGCATGGGAGTTTTTCAAAGGCGAACCGCTAACCAATAATGCAGAGCTAGACACCGAGGAGGTAGACGTTCATTTATATAAAAATAACATAGGAAGGGAGTAACATGGAAGATTGTGACAACGGTAACTGTCCTATATGTTGGGAGTAAAAGAAAACACTCCTTTTTAGGGGAGTGTTCGCTTGTTGTTCAAAGGGAACGCTTTACAATAATAACACAGTAGGGTAATATTATAAATAACTACTTGTAGTTCGCAAAGGGACGCTTGACTGAAGCCACTAGAATGCGTAAAAAGCTAGTAAAATCAGCTCATAGGAGAGCCGTACTCCTCGGCAACGTCGGCACAGGGTCTAACCCGTACTTTAAAAAACTAATCTGTAAAACGCTTTTAATAAGTATACGATTTAAGTATATGATTAGTGTTTACACATTAACTATATGTAACTAGACTATTAGACCAGTGAATACTTATCAAATCCCTTTATTAGCGAAGCACTCTTGTAAAGGATACAACAGTTTAATAGATAGAAGTGTAGAAAGGATAGGGGTGAGAAAATGCCTAAAGTAGAACAACTAAGCTGGGATAAACTTACACCAGACACTAAAGAATTCAAAAAATACTATGGTGCTAATGAATTACTCATGTTTAAGAGAATTCGACATAAGAAAACTACGGAAAAGGATAATGCCAAAAGTGGGGCGTGGTTAAAACAACAGAGTAATAAGCAAGCGGTAAAGAAAGCTGAGAAGTCCAAACGTAAAGAGTGGTGGGCTAACCTACCAGAGAAAGAACGAGTTAAACGACTCCGCAAGTACGAAACTAAAGGTAAGAAAACTAAGATAGTACTACCAGAACTTACACAGACAGATATTAAGCGTATAAACGATAATATGCGACGTATAGGTATGGAAAAGTACATAGTATTATATGAGGAAGGAGAGATACTTTATTAATGACATACTATTGGGAACTTATACAACATGACGGTACTCGTATAGAGATACCACCAGAAATGGTAGACGTAGTAAAACGGCGTATGACAGACAACCTGCCTGTAAACACCAAGACAATGTCCATACCTGCTCATCAGATTAAGACGTTCCGAATAACGGAGAAACCGTACGGAACGGCTTTTTTGTTAGAGGAGGTAGCCCATGCGTTTAACGAACAAATGGAAAACCCTGACGGTAGTTTAATAAGTAGATGGGTAAAGAAAGGAGTAACGCAAGACAAGTGGAATAGGTACTACAGTCCAAACGTAGCCTATAAAAAGTTAGGGGAAGAAGGTGCTATGGTGATAGTTGCCTTTAGACTACCAATACATCAGATTGATGCAAACTTAGTCCAATATTGTAGCGAACAAGAAATCAACAGAATTACAAAAATTTATTGATAATACGCAAATAGTGTGATATTATAAACGTAACAACTAAGGAGATATGATGATACTGACCTATTCTGGCAGGAGTGCCATTGGTGCTAAATCTATAGCTATATCATCTGATGGACAGATACAAGCTGTAAGACGTAGTCAGGGTGATATAAATTGGGGCGTTGCCAACGCCAACACTTTGTTGAACTCTGATACAAGTAGCGCTACTAATAAGAGGGTAATGCGAAACCTTTTCGCAAAGTATGATGTACCAATGCCCAAACTATATAAGTTCGCAGAGAGAGGTGACTGGAAGTTCCCTTGTGTAGGGCGACCAGACAATCACATGAAAGGTAGGGGCTATTGGTTGTGTAGAAACTGGAACGACGTAGACAAAGCCCTAGTGGGTACACGTCGTAAGAAAGCGGCTACACACTTTATGGAATACATAGAAGCACCAAGGGAATACCGAGTACATATATTCCAAGGTAAAAGCCTACGAATTAGCGAGAAGCTCCATACAGCCTTCCATGAGTACACAACCATCAAACCGTCCCATAACGTCAAACATGTACGAAAAGCCGCTAAACAGGCTGTAGATGCGTTAGGACTGGATTTTGGTACCGTAGACATATTGGCAGACGATGATAACTGCTGGGTTTTGGAAGTTAATACTGCCGCAGGTCTTGGTGGAACAATGCCAAGAGTGTGGGCTGATGTATTTATTAAATGGAAGGAGGAAAATATGTGAAACGTAACGAGAAAGACGAGATAACGATTGCCCTATTGTGGGGCATAAGCATAGCAATGTTAATAATAATACTTATCTATAGGAGATAAAATGACAAAGAATAAAAGAATAACAATGACAGAGGAACTGTTCGGTAATATTAAGGGCTTAATGTCTGTGGGTATAACCCCTAAACAGATAGTTCAACTAGGAACAGGAAGCCCAGCAACAATCTGGCGTGTTCAACAGGCTACGGACTACGTGGACTATAAGAGAATTATAGAAGCAAGACATCAGAAACAGCTAGCTACCGAAGCTATAACTGCTGGGCTTGTGGTAGCCCCAGAACAAGAAAACCCCGCACCTGTGCAACCAGATACGGAGATGAACGGTATAGTTAAAGACCTATTTACCATTGTACAAGAACAAAGCGAGATTATAAAGCGCATGGACCAAAGCCTTACATGGTTAGCCGAACACGCTGTTATTCAATCTGTAACAACTAAGCGACGTTTCTTCTAATGGCGGGTAACAAAATTGGAGGTTCTAAAGCAGCAGCAACCAATAAAGCCAAGTATGGCGAAGATTTTTACGTCGTCATTGGTAGAGCTGGTGGCAAGAATGGCACTACGGGAGGCTTCTATGCAAACCGAGAGCTAGCCAGAACAGCAGGTGCTAAGGGCGGTACAGTAAGTCGTCGTGGCAAGAGTAAGGTGTAATGGACTTCTTTGTAGGTCTGTTCATCTTGTCAAGCTGGACTTTAGGTTTGTACATATTAATTAAATGAAGGGTAGTATATGGCGAGTGAAGTAATTGAACGGACACTCTATAATGGGCTGTACGAAATGGTACACAACCCAAATGCTAGAGGTAGAGCACCACGCTACCTCGTCAATGGCACAGAAAAGCCCAAGGGGGTTACGACCATACTTGGTCAGACGTTAGCTAAAGACTTAATGGACTGGGCGGTTAGCTGTTCGATAGATTATCTACGAGCTAAACTACCTGTAGTAACGGAAGAAGATTTAAAGGTTGCCTCTAAGGCGTATACCGTAAAGCGTGACAGTGGTGCCTCAACTGGCACAGAAGCTCACACCTTGGTAGAAACACACTTAAAGGGTCACGATGTGAGCCTAACAGATGTATCTAAGGAAGCAGAAAATGCGTTTAATGCTTTTATGGACTGGTACACAAACACACCAATAAAGGTAATAAATGTAGAAGAAGTGATTTACTCACAAGAATACAAGTTTGCTGGTACTTATGACTGTATGCTGGAAATTGAAGGTAAAGTTTACCTATGTGACCTAAAGACCACGAACACCAGTCGTAAAGCCCCCAAAGGGGTCTACGCAGAGAACTTCGTACAGCTAGGGGCTTATGCCATGGCTCACGAAGAACAGCGAGCCTACGAAGAAGCCAACGGCGGTACCAGGCTTGTAAAGATAGACGACCTAATGGTCATATCCGCCAAGAAGAACGGTGCACTAGACATCGTTACTGGTACAGATATGGGCTTGAACGTAGAAGAGTGTGGAGAGATGTTTAAACGAGTTGTAAATATATTCCAGTTTATGGACTATGTAACCAAGAAATTAGGAGAATAGGATGAAAATTGACGTGCAATATGAAGTAGAAACAGGGGTGCCTGTTCCAGTACGGAACACTAGCCCCCGACTATCTATAAGTAGATTAGAAGTGGGGCAGAGTATAGTTTTTTCATTAGAAAAGCGTGCTACTGTACAGAGTAATGCCTCACGTATTAAGAAATATGAGGGGAAGGAGTTTACAATTAAGAAACTAGACAATAAACAATGTAGAATTTGGAGGGTCATTTAAATGCCAACAATGCAAGCGACAACTAAAAGTGCTAAACAAGTATGGGCTAGCCCAGATGGACAGAAGAAGATTTTTAAACTCGTACTAGATGTAGACGGTTCAGACATGGAAGCCTCATCATATAGCGACGCTATATCTAAAGAAGGCTGGTCTGGTACTGTAGAAACCTACGAAAAGGTAGGCAAGTACGGCACGGAAACCTTCGTTAAGCAACCTGCCAAAGAAGGCTTCGGTGGTGGTTTCAGTGGGGGCGGTAAGAGTTACGGTGCAAAGCCAATGGGCGACCAGTACACTATGTACCTTAGCTACGCCAAAGACCTATTGGTGGCTCAGATTAACAATGGGGAAAAAGTAGACTACGAAACAGCCTTACAGATGATTGTAGGCGGTGGACATACACTATACGACAGCCGACCAAGTGCAGAAGCACCTGTTCCAGAAGCAACCGCCCCTAAACAGAGTAGTGCAGACGACATCTTGGGCGACCTGCCTACTGGTAAGGAAACAGCATGGAACAAGTTTTAATATCTGTACCAGCACAAGTAATGGGCATGAGCCCAAGAGCCGACAGGTCATGGAAGCTCACGTTCGAAACTAGGGAGTTGGGTGGCGATGAAGTCGCCCTACTCGCTAATAACTTCCAAGGGGAGGGTTGGTTGCTGTTTAAACCCAACGGTCAAGTGTCTATGGATGAAGTGCCAGAGAGTACAGCAGATAGCGGAACTAAGAGTCAAAGCCAACGCCTAAGGGATGTAATCTATATCCTTTATAAGCAGGCTGGCAGTACGGTAGACTTCGAAACCTACTACAGGACAGCCCTAGAGCGATTAATCGAGCACGTAAAGACTAAACTAGAGAAAGAAGATTAGATGATTTTAGAAAAACTTAAGTGGGCATTTAGGATATTGAACTCTGATGCGTATGTGGTGTTAACAGATAGGTCAGCTGTAGTAAGCATCCCACTAATGAACCCAGACACTATCCAAAATGTTATACTATTGTCTGCACAGACAGCTTCGTTAAACGAGTTTAAGGACAGATTGGAAGACACTATACATGAGCATGAAAACGCTATCGAGTTACTACTACGCCAACGACGACAATCAACTGTACATAAGAAAAACACTAAGACTACTAAGACCAGTAAGACCAAAGGAAATAAAGTTTAACTTAGGGTACGAAGAATTGGTGTAGAATATGGGTAAAATAAAAATAGACGTTGCAGATAAAGCTTTTAGCCTTTATGTAAGAACGAGGGACAAATGGAACTGCCAAAGGTGTGGTAAACATTATGAACCACCAACAATGGCACTCCACTGTTCTCACTTCCAAGGTAGGGGCAAAGAAGGCACTCGCTTCGAACCTTTAAATGCAGATGCTTTGTGTTATGGTTGCCATAATTATTTTGGCTCACAACCAGCAGAGCACTACCAATGGCAAGTACAACGTAAAGGACAAGAAACAGTCGATAGAATAATCTTGCAGTCTAATACATACCTTAAAAAGGATAGGAAGGCACAGGCGATTAAGTGGAGAGCTGAGCTAAAGGAGCTGACTAGTGAAAGTATGTAGTATAGACGGTTGTGATAAACAACACTACTCTCGTACTTGGTGTATGGTTCATTATGGTCGATGGAAAAGGCAAGGCGACCCCAATATTAAGCTACCCCCCTTTAATAGAGGCTACCAGTCCCCAGAGACTAGGGCGAAAATAAGCGCTTCGACTATGGGTAAAAAGAAGTCGCTAGAGATGAGGCTTAAACTTAGTGAGGCAAAAAAAGGCGCTAACGCCTTGCACTTATGGAAGGGCGGGATTAGCCCAATTAACACTAGGATAAGGCGCTCAGCAGAGTACAGAATTTGGCGAGAAAAAGTATATGAAAGAGATGATTATACCTGTCAAATTTGCAAAGAGCGTGGTGGGCGATTAAATGCCGACCACATAAAACCCTTTGCAGAATATCCAGAATTAAGGTTCGATTTAAATAATGGGAGGACTTTATGCGAACCATGTCATGTAAAAACACCAACCTTTGGAAGGTGGAAGAAGATTAAAGAACTTTAATTAATAGGTGCAGGTGTAAATGACCTGATGGACTTAGTTCCTGTGCAGGTAACAGCCGCAATTACAAGAAAGGAATAGTATGTTACTAGCTGAAATAATGCTACCAGTAAAAGTCCTACATCTAACAGAAGCACCTAAAAGAAGGAGTATAAAGCAATGGCGATAAGTTTTGACGATAAGGTTTACCAATATGCAATCGGGCTAAGGGACACGTACTACAAGAGCCTAAGTCATACACAACAAGTACCTAAACGCAGGAGTAAATAGTGGAAGTAATTTGTGGATTTGCGGCGGTGAACAATGGGGTTCACTGCTTGATAAACGGACATTGTGTAGTTTGTAAAAAGTAAATTAACAATCTATCTACTGTTTTGGTGGTAAGTAGTTTAACTAAATGGTCTATAACCAATGGCCGCTTGGACACAAGTAGGTTAAAACGTCA
>Ga0315284_10010846_pt1 | contig 12985 bp, 19 predicted proteins | sample YL17G09_16_MG_FD_203696 | JGI IMG/M metagenome (GOLD analysis project Ga0315284, IMG submission 203696) | Sediment microbial communities from Yellowstone Lake, YNP, Wyoming, USA - YL17G09_16 | ecosystem: Environmental > Aquatic > Freshwater > Lake > Sediment | place: USA: Wyoming | collected... | reverse complement strand
GGTATCATTATACCCAAGGAGATAATCGAACAACAGAAAATCACCCTGAGAGACGAGCTTATTCTCCATATAGAAAAAAAAATAAACAAAGAAAAGACCATCCTCATGAAAGAGGGATATATCGAAATGTCAGATGGGTCGAAGAGATTGAACAACGAATGGAAAAAGGCTGATGCAGAATGGGAATAAACATAAAACGAGGCGACGTGGTTCTTGTCAATCTCGATCCTGTTGTTGGTTCTGAACAGGGAAAAACCAGGCCGGCGCTCGTCATCCAGAATGACATCGGCAATGAATACAGCCCCATAACCATTGTGGCGCCGATAACATCAACGATTTTCTCGAAACAATACCCCACGAATGTTGAAGTCGATGGAACAACATCACCGCTTAAGGATAAATCAACAATACTTTTGAATCAAATCAGGACCATAGACAAATCAAGATTAATTAGAAATTACGGAAAAATTTCTGCCAAGAAGCTGAAAGAAGTCGACGAAGCGATAATGAACAGCCTTGGGTTGGAATAGCATATGCCATTTCCAGCCCCGAAAATACGCCTCTCTAAAATATATTTTTACCAATAGATATGCATTTAATATTACCAAGTAGTAGTAATATGTTGGTGAGTACATGGTGCCACAAAGCTGTGAAGTTGTTGAACACGTTGATTTGAGCCCGCATCGCGTTGAAGCAATGCGACAAATAAAGGCTACCATATCCAATTGTAGCAGATATTGGAGCGAACCTCAGAGTAATTTTTCAGTAGGAAGATATATGCCCGGCGGTGGAGTGTTTTCGAGCGTTCCTAGAGCCGGCAACGAAGATGAGTTTGTTTCTATTTACAGGAAGATCAGGCACTAAAGGAAGCGGTGAAGTATGCCAACTGCGAAAGAAAAAATAAGAGATCTAGGATGCCCCGAAACGCGTGCAGATATATACATAGATGTGCTTAGAACAGCCAATACTCCCGAAGAATTGAGCCAGCAATTTGACGAAAGGTGTCTCCAGTGCGATCCGGAGCAATTTCTACTTCCTTATTTCAGACCACTATATCTGCGAGATGCACAATTCAGAGAGAATGTCAACACAGAGTTGCGAGGTCTGGGTATTTCAGATGATATTATAGAAAAATATTTCACTCAGATGGGAAATCAGCCATATCTTTCTTTTGCTCTGGATCCCGAATATGAAGATTTATCAGGCGAAACCAGAGAGAAGTTCTCAGAGGTGGCCAGAGGAGTAATGCTAACGAGATTCAAGAATTATCTTAGTGAGTGAATTCAGGCTTAAATAGATTTTTATTTAATTCATATTTGGTGACTTGAGGCGCAACTTTCGGGCCCGGCAAAAAACCGGGGCTGAGGAAGCTCTGTCCACCCCGGCCCCAGAGACGATGATTCGCATCGTCATTCGACTTGTTCGAGATTTGGGGCTGAAGCGTGTGATTGCAATAAAGCGTATCGCTGAGATGCGATTGCTGAGAACAGAAACGATACCCTAGGAAATGATTTGTGATTTTCCATTTGGGATGAAACGGCTCAGTGCACATGGGTGCAAACAAGCCATCGCGAAAGCGGGGGCATAGTGCTAAGACAAATGTTGCAGGCCCCTTTTTCTTTCAAAGAAAAATGCCCCTGGGTTCAAAAAGAAACTCAGCGGGTTTTGAAAGGAAGGGTCCACAGAAGACGGGCTACTTCAAGTCACCAATTTTATTTTCTAAATTTGCCTCGTTATTTTATCCTCTCTTTCAGCGCTGCGCTGATGAGCGGCAGCGCGATGGTTGCATCGCAGATGACGTCAACGAACTCGGCTTCGCTGCTCAGCTTGCCCCAGGAAATCGATTCGCGAAGCTCTGCGCCGCTGCTTCCACCGGACTCGGGCCGGTCTGTGGTAATCTGGATGCCATATACTGCAGATTTTGAGAACTGCATTGCCTGCTGGATGTAATTCTTCGGCACCCCACCGCCGACATAAAAGACGCCTGCTCGTTTGCAGGTCCATGCTATATCTAGAATCTCTTTCAAATCATCAAAAGCATCAACGGGCAGCTTCTTCTGCTGAATGTAGTTCCATACCTGCAGGCCTATGCCAGAGTCTGCCAGTGCTGGGCAGAATATCGGTATTTTTTTATCAGCGCATGTGCGAAGAATTGAGCCCTTCGGGGCATGCGAGCCGAATTCCCAGAGGAATTCCTTTATGTTCATATTGCTCGGCGCTTCGCGCCTCGTTATCATAATTTTGTCAAAAACATCCCTGCAAAACTCCTCCAATTTTTCATAGACCTCGTTTGGCATGAATGACTCATAAATGCGGTCCACGCCATCGCTATGCAGTTGCTTATCATCCACATCCTTACTACCTTGGTAATGATGATAACCCAATGCTTCGACCAAATCGTGAGTGAGGTTCGCGCCGGTTGTGACAAAGACATCGATCCAACCGTTCTCAAGCATGTCGACAACGATTTTCCTCATGCCGCCTGGAACCATTGCTCCTGCAAGGCCGAAAAATACCTTACACTCACCATCGCTAATCATTTTTTCCGCGATGTTCACGGCCTTGCTAAGCCTGCCTGCGCCGAACACGCCTGATTTCTCCATTTCCTTTATTAGCTCGTCCACAGTCATGCCGGTATGTGTTTCAATGTGCTTGATGGGCTTCATTTGAATAGAAAACCCCCAAATCTTTAAAAGACTTCACGGGGTGACCATGTGGTTTACATAATCTTTATATGATTGCCTGAAAAATATTATTATGAAGAGATGGTCGATTCTCGGAGTTTTCATAATCATAGTAATTATAGTTTTTGCGACGATTTTTCTATATAGTATTCCTGGTTCGAGATATATTCGTCCTTCAGACTGTTCGTTCACATTCATTCCGGAAGAGTCACTGAACATTACAATAGTCGGTGATCAGCAGGCACTTGACGTGCTTAAGCAGTATTGGAAAATTTACGATAAGGAACTCGGAAAGAAAGTTAGTGACCCTTTTTTAATTAATATGACAGCAGATCAGGCAATACAGCAAGGAGCATTAAGATCAAATATTGAAATAAGGGTGTTGGATACTCATACAGCAATTCCAAAAAATATAAGCGGAACATGGATGATATATCAATATTATGCAGTCGATACTGCAGGGAATGTTTATCGCTGTTCACCGCTGGAACCCAATTAAAAAATATCCTATTAATCTCTTCTTGCACCGTAAATTATCATATGTCAAAGCGTGCATCGTGGCGCGGGTTGCATGAGCTGGCAGATGCAAAAGAACGCGCCAAGGAAGTGGAGCTGGCTATAGAAAACCTGCTGAAAGAGCACAAGGGATTCTCGAAGAATGAGATAAAAAATCACAGCGATAGATTTTGTGAAGAGCTTGAAGATTTGATAGCAGAAATCAAGGAAAAGCAAAATGAGATTTTGCAGGATTTGGAGGAACACAGGAAAAAACTGCTCGCCAAAGAGCGGTTTCTGAGAAGGCACTACAAATCACATTAAAGTTATTAAAGTACTCGCGTATTACTTCTTTTATGCCTGAATATGAAGGAAGTTTTGAATACAAGCTATATGAAAAAGAAGGCGTGATTGAGCAGAAAGACCAGAACGCCAAGCAGATATTGGATGAGATTGCAGTCAGCGGTTCTATAATATCAAACCCCTCACTTTCAAATCAGCATATTTTCTTTGGTTCAAATGACAATCATCTTTACGCAATAACGCTGGACGGAAAGCTGTTATGGAAATTCAGGACAGGTCATGTGGTAAACTCCCAGCCAGTTATCTGCGATGGCGTTGTATATTTTGGCTCTTTTGACAGCTACTTTTATGCGGTTTCTGAGAACGATGGAAGCCTGCTCTGGAGATTCAAGACAGGCGGACGCATTACATCAACGCCAATAGTTATAGACAACAAGATATACTTCGGTTCTGAGGACGGCTATCTCTATTGCCTTTCTTTGGGTGGCTCACTGCTTTGGAAATTCCTAACAGGCGACGCGGTTCTCGCGTCACCGATAGTCGTTAATGGTGTTGTTTACTTCGGTTCCTGCGACAAGCGCTTCTATGCTGTCCAGGATGGCGAAAAGCTCTGGAGTTTTCTTACAGGTGGCATTGTTTGCACACCAGTTGCAGTAAACAAAAATGGTGAAGAAATTTGTAGTCTGAAAACACGTGGCAAGACTTCTTTCAGTGCTGATACGAATGGATTTTTGTGTTTTGGTTCCTACGACAACAATTTTTACATTCTTTCGATGGATGGCAGGCTTCTATACAAGTTCGATACAGGAGCCGGTTTCAGTATAACCAGGCCAGGTTCATGCTCTGATGGCATTGTCTATTTCGGTTCTTACAGCAATTACGTCTACGCTATTTCCCTGAGCGATTTGAAAGAGATATGGAGGTTCAGAGCAGGAGGCTCTGCGAGCACCACTCCTGTTCTGCATAAGGATATGATATTTTTTGGATCCACGGACGAATATTTGTATGCACTGAATATACATGGTGAATTGCTCTGGAAGTATAAGACCAATGGGTCAATCGTTGCGGTTCCTTTGGTGCATAATGACATTGTTTATGTCGGGTCCTGGGATTCTTATCTTTATGCTATAGCACTGGATGGGCCGGCTGTTTTATGGAGGTTTCAGACAGGGCAGGCTGCTGCACAGGCCACCAGTTTATTCAAAAAGCTGAGCGGCATCTCGAAGATGTCGCGCCTTGTGCAGCGTATCTGGAAACCTGAAACGAAGCCATCACCATACGAAAAAGAAGTTCCACAGCAGAATTTCACATTTGGAGCTGCCTATCGCATGCACGAACCATACAAATCTGGTGTGGAGTATGAATCCGGCGGGCAGTACAGCATGGACAGAAAGAAAAAAGACTGGAGACAGGCCCGATAGGCAATAAGGTTTAAATAAATAGCCATGAAGATAGGATTTGATTCAGATGGGTATAGTGCCAATTTACGTAAGAGATTTGGGACAAAGTTTCATCGCAGAATGTCCTCTCCTAGACATTAGCGGTGAGGGAAGAACCAGAGAAGAGGCTGTTAATGGCGTCTATGAGAGGGTGGTTCAAAAGGCTGAAGATATTATCAATGGTCTGGAAGGGACAGTTGTAGCATTGGCAGGACACATTCGTGGTGTTTCCAGTCTTTCAGGATACAGTACAGCCTATGCTAATGCATTTAATATTCAATATGAACAGAAAGTGCAACAGGAGCGAAGACATCCTATTGCAGGCAAGGGGTTGTAGGTGTTATCATGGCTGAACGAGAAAAAACATACATGCCGCAGAGTACGGCTGGTTTGATCCGCTACTTCGATGAAGAGGCGGGCATCAAATTGAAGCCCGAGCATGTGATATGGATGGGCGTTGTCTTTACAGCGCTTGTTGTTGTTCTGCGGGTTTTGGCGTAGCGAACTAACTTAGTCTTCCAATGAGTTCGCTGCTTTTTCTCATACCTTCTTGCAAACGATCTATGAAAAATGCTTTTGTATCATTGAACTGGGTTTCATATCCCGATTCATCCCGGTTTCCTATTATAGATGCCCATTCCCCGACCGCGGTATGGAATTCCAGGTCATCTCTTCTTATTGCCCTGTCGTAGAGAGCAGCTTCTATGGATTCTTCCAGTAGATCGCGATTTCGGAATAAATATTCCACGATACCAAGCCTTAGCCTGAACGGCGGGGTCTGGCAGATTAAATTATCATATGGATCAATTCTCAATTCGTGCCATGCATCAGCCATCGCCAGCAAACTTAAATGAGAATTTTGTTTTCTATCTCTCAGAATACCGAGACTATATTCACCCATTATTGAATCATCTAGAAGTATTTGGCGGTCTTCTTTGCCGAAAATACAATCGCCACATTTTTCAATCCTTTCCCTGAAACCCGGGTCTTCCTGGATCATCATCTTGAATAGTTCTGATTCTGATTTTGCGTATTGTTTTATCTGTTCTCTTGCAAAAGGATTCAGAATTGCCAACCCGGAATACACATGCGGCTTTCCAGCGTAGATCCTCAAGCATGTTAAAATCTTGACATTGTCAATTCCGCCCATGTAGGACGCATTTTCCCACGGATAGAAACCTGCATTTTTCCACGCTGTTCCCATTGCTTCGAAACCAAGATGCGTGACAGCCTGTGTGTCTGCTGTTATCTTGTCATGATGCTGGTATGCATGTAGCTGCGGGGTTTCTAGTATTTCTACAATGTTAGAGCCCAGTTCCGCCAGAATTCTATGCGATTTTTCATACGCATCGTCAGAACTTCTATGCCGAATCAATGCTAGGGTCTGGCCTTCCGGCCCGAGTGATGGGCCATGCAGAGAGTGAAAGGTGTTTATGTGTACATCAAGCGGCAGGTAACTTTCAAACGCCAAGATTTCTGGCTCCTTAACCGATGTTGCACCAGCGACAATTGCGCCAGTTCTTGTTGAAGGGCCGTATGCTCTGACAACATCACTGATATTTCTGGCTTCAACGCAGTAGATGTTGAAATCGCTCCTTCTCGCAACGGCGATACCATCTTCCAGGATGTTGATTCCATCTACTCCACCGAGTTCCTGCTCTATCTGTCCCCTTTTTTCAGGCAGGTCGCAACCATTCACCCCGTAGCCAGCCGCTGCGAACTTCTTAGCATACAGTTTGCCCATGTCTCCTAGTCCGTAGATCCCAATTTCCATCTTTACTACTTAGCAGTAAATTTTATAAAAGCAAATACGTGATTCGCAGGGTTTTAGAACGTTAGTTTTGGAATTATATTCATGACAAAAATTCTTCTGGGGCCAGCAGGCTCGCCTGCGAAGTCAACGCTTGAAGGCGTTTCGAAAGTAAAAGAGCTCGGATTGCAGGCAATGGAGATACAATTCACGCATGGCATAAAGATGGGCCTCGATTTGGCAAAGCAGATAGGCGAGGCGAACAGGAAGCTGGGCGTGAAATTAAGCATACACGCGCCCTATTATATCAATCTTTTTTCTGAAGACAGGGAGAAAGCCAGGGCGAGCAGGCAGCGCATACTGGATTCCTGCGAGCGTGCGCGCCTGATAGGAGCGAGTCCGGTTGTTTTTCATGCGGGCTATTACGGAAAGCGTTCTAAAGAGGATACATACGCGATGATGTTAGAAGAAATGGAAGAAATGATGAAGTTTGTGAAAGAGAAGAGATTGAATGTGGAAATCGCGCCGGAGATAGGCGGCAAGCACAGCGCGTTCGGCAGCTTAGAGGAGCTCATCTCATTGGTAAAGAAATTAAAATGCAGCCTGTGCGTGGACTTGGCGCATCTCTACGCGAGAAATAATGGAAACATCGATTATGCAGAAATCCTCGACAAGCTTAGGGTTCTGCATCTTCCGCACTATCATTTTCATTTCTCCGGGATAAAATATTCTGAAAAGGGTGAGGTCTCGCATCTCGTGCTTGATCACAACCCGGATTTCACTGCATTCGCGAAAGAGCTGCTGAATAAGAGAGTGGAATGCACAATAATAAGCGAGTCGCCTGTCACGTGGAAGGATTCATTGAAGATGAAAGCGATATTTGAGAAGTTGGGCCATGAATTTTGATTCGCCTTCTCTCGAAGCAAGACTTCAAGATGAAGAGTGTTTTTGAAAAATTGGGTCATAAATTCCAGCTTAAATAGATTGCTGGGTTGTTACTTGGTTGAAAGTTGATATATATGAACCTTTACGGAGAACATCCATCCAATGTAGATGCCAAAGGAAGGGTATGTCTTTCTAAGGATTTTGGAGAATTGCATTATTTAGGTATAGCTGTGTGTTCGGACCCAGCTTTTGAAGATTCAAGACACCTAACCCTTTTTCAAAGCCCTCCAAAAAATACCGAACTCCATCCTGTCAGAATTGATGCTCTAAGAAGAGTATTATTGAATAATGAAATGCGGGATTATATTGGCATCAGAAAAGGGGGCGAAGTTGTTGTTGCAGGCGTGATAAATCGCATTGAGATATGGAATCCTGAAACGCGCGAGAGGTATCTTGCCTATCTTGATGAACACCAGCACGAATATTTAGTAGCGCATCCGCTTTAATATTCTAAAGGGAAATAATTCTGTGATTGCTATGAAAATTCTTGTCACAGGCGGGGTGGGATTCATCGGCTCCTGCCTTGTTAATCAGCTGGTGAAAGGCAATGACGTCGTGGTTCTTGACAATCTTTCAACGGGAAAAAAGGAAAACCTGAATCCAAAGGCAGCTTTCATAAAAGGCGATGTCCGGGAAGAGAGGGACGTGAAAAAAGCCATCGATGGATGCGGTGTGGTTTTTCACCTGGCTGCGCAGACCGATGTCAGAAAAAGCCTGGAAAACCCTGATTTGGACTACCAAGTGAACGCGGTCGGTTCGCAAAATGTTTTTTCTGCGGCACGTGAAACCAATGCCAAAATCATATTCACCTCTTCGGCGGCTGTATACGGTGATGCAAAGCCGCCTGTCAAGGAAGACGATGCATGCAAGCCGATATCAGAATACGGAAAAAACAAGCTGCACGCTGAGCGGCTGCTGAAAAATTACGAAAAGGCTTTTATCGCGAGAATATTCAATTGCTACGGGCCAAGAGGCAACAGCGTGATAAACACATTCTGCTCGCAGCTCAAAGCTGGAAAGGACATTGCTGTTTTTGGAAATGGGCTCCAGACAAGGGATTTCATATACATAGATGATGTTGTGTCCGCACTACTGCTTGGAATGAAGAATACAGGAACTTATAATGTGGGCAGCGGGCACGAAACATCCATTCTCAACCTGATTGATACCGTTGCTGCGATTTCTGAAAAAAAGCCTAAAATGCGCTTTGAACGACACAGGGAAGGCGACATTGAGCGCAGCAGGCCAGATGTGTCGAAAATCCAAAAGCTGGGTTGGTCTGCGAAAATCGGGTTGGAAAAAGGCGTGGAGAGGGTTTGGAAGAGCGTTTAAGAAAATTTATGTGCTTATTTCTTTTATGGACTACGAGAGCGGAAATGATTTATCGTACAAGCTGTTCGAGAAGAATGATTCCGCAGAATCTGCAGAGCCTGACGCAAAAATCGTTATGGACAGGTTGGAGACCAGCGGCACCATACAGTCGTCGCCAACTTTTTATAAGGGCACAATAATTTTTGGCTCGAATGACCACCATCTTTATTGCATTTCTGCATCCGGGGAGCTGGTATGGAAATATCGAACAGGCGGATTGGTTACGTGCAACCCTCTTGTTGTCAACGATGTTGTATACAGTGGTTCTTTTGATGGCTGCTTGCACGCAGTTTCATTCCGGACAGGCAATATGCTTTGGAAATTTCAAACAGGCAGTAGGGTGACATCCTATCCGACATACTCCAATGGAAGAATATACTTCGGGTCCGAGGACTGTAATTTTTATTGCATAAGTCCTGAAGGCGATTTGATATGGAAATTCCGCGCGAATGGCGAGATATACAGCGCTCCGGTAATTGTAGGCAAAAATGTTTACTTCAGCTGTTGCGACAAGAGGGTATATTGTGTGCGGGAGGGCGAGCTGGTATGGAGCTATCTAACAGGAGGAGTTCTCAGCGCTCTGATAGCAATAGGCAGGGATGGAAATGAATTTTTTGGAAGAAGGGAGAAGAGGCAATCCTCTGATGACGACATCGAGGACATAAGACTGTTTGTGGGCTCCTTTGACACTAACTACTATATGCTCTCGTCGGATGGTCGGTTGCTCTGGAAGTTCAAAACAGGGGAGAGCTCTCCTATCACAAGGGCTGCCACGGCTAAGGATAATGTTATATACTTTGGAAATTTTGATAAACATTTTTATGCGTTGTCCATTGATGGCGAGCTTCGGTGGAAATACATGACCGGAGGGCCGATAAGCACGGTACCGCTTTTGTATAAAAACAACATCTATTTTGGCTCGACTGACGGATATTTTTACGCGCTTTCCCTCGATGGACAACTGATATGGAAGCTGAAGACAGGGGGAGCTATGACATCCTCGCCTATAGCTGAAAACGATGTGCTCTATTTTGGCTCGTTTGACACCTACCTGTATGCTGTGTCTATAAAAGAGCCCAAGGTGCTCTGGAGATTTCAGAGCGGATTCGCCTTTCAGGCATCGGTTGAGAAGGCGATTGATGCGGTCTCCAAGGTCTCCAAGTTGCAGCGCGCTTTTCAGCGATTATGGAAACCAGAGACAAAGCAGTCATCATATGAAAAGGAAGCGATACAACGGAACTTCACATTTGGACCTGCTTATAAGATGCATGAGCCGTACAAATCTGGTGTGGAGTATGAATCCGGAATGCCTTATACAGAGAAAAAGAAGAAGAAGGATTGGAGGCCGTTTTGAGATATGGGTTTAAGAAAATTAGTGAGAAATAAAATAGGTGGTTGGATGAGACTCGAAAACGAACAGTTATGCGTTGGTTATTTGACTAAATGTAACTGCATTGTTTGCTATGCTGGCTTCAAAGAACTACAGGTTTTCAGGCAGCAAACCGATGCAGAACAGGCTGCAGCCAAGCTAAATGAAGATCCTCTTTCAAGAGAAGATGGCGCGAAGACACCATGGCAGGTTTACAGGATGAAACTGGAGCCGGTGAAACCAGAGGACAAAGAATTGAGAAGTGTTGGCCAGATTCTGGAGGAAGCACGTTTGGGCAGAGGATTGCGTAAGGGGTAAGTTCAAGAAAATTTGTGAGAAAATAATTAGCGATAGATCAGAGGTGGTGAGTGATTAATGCAATTACAAAAACAGGCATTTTACGTTGGATATGAATGTGCTAATGGTCTCATATGTCTTTATCAAGAAATTAGTCCTGCACCATTACCCTTTCCATCTCAAGAGGATGCCAAAGTATTCGCAGCGAGGCTTAGCGAAGATTCGGTTCCGAAGATGTTTGCAAATGGTGCGAAAACAGATTGGCAGGTTTACAGGATGACACTGGAACCGGTGGGGCCAAAAGGGCCACATAGAAGTCTTGAAGAAGCTCTGGAAGCACGTCGTGGTTAATGTATCTTGTTCCTGAAGACGTATTTCAAGTCAGAGAAGTAGTCCTTCAGCGTGTGTCTTCTTCTGCTAAGGAGATATCGGAAATTCTTGACTCCGTCCCAGACCCTAACGCCCTTGACATAGATAGGCGCTTTTATCGGGACGTTGGCTACCCGAAGGTTGTTGCGACCTACCTCGAAAATTATCTCAACAGCTATCTCGTATCTGCGTGCCTTTAGATGCAGCCTGCTCAGCGCCTTGCGCGTGAACGCCCTAAACCCGGATTCTGTATCCTTCAGGTGCGTGCCTGACACAAAGTTCGTCGCGAGATTCAGGAAGAAATTCCCGAACTTCTTACGAAACGGGTATTTTCTGAGGTCGCGCTTGCCCAGAACAAAGTCATAGCCATCGCGGATTTTTTCAATGAACTTTGGTATGTCATTTGGGTCGTGCTGGCCATCTGCATCGAGCGTTATGATAATATCATCATCATTTTTCGACAGTTTGATGGCTTTTGCAAAACCGTCCCGCAGCGAAGAGCCCAGACCCATGTTTTGCATATGGTTCACCACCACTGCTCCGGATTTTTTTGCTGTGGCTGCAGTCTCGTCTCTTGAGCAGTCGTTCACTACGACTACTTCATCTACGTATTTCTTCGTTCTTCCAACAACGTAGCCAACGGTCCGCTCTTCGTTGTAGGCGGGTATCACTGCGATTATCATGAATCCCCTTTGTTTGACAAGTTTTAAAAATAACACAAACCTTATCGTTACAAATAGGCCAACAACCAATTACTCACCAGTTTTCCAATAGCTCGCATGATCATGATAGTGTATTGCTCATCAGCGTATGATAGATAATTCGCTGATTCGCTATTTTATTATCATGCTCGTTATCATAGCTGGCTCGTTGTGGTATTGCGTAAAACTTAAAAGGATGGTCTTCTATTATCTTTAATAATTTGTTTTAATCATTCATGATTGGTATTGGCGATTTTATGATAGAAATCCGTGTTCACGGCCGCGGGGGCCAGGGTGTTGTAACCATAAGCGAGATTCTTGCGATAGCCGGGTTCAAACAGGGCAAATACACGCAGGCTTTCCCGAATTTCGGGCCAGAGAGAAGGAATGCGCCCGTTGAAGCGTATTGCCGGGTATCCGACAAGTTCATAACCCTCAGGACGCAGGTTTACCAGCCAGACTATCTAATCGTTCTGGACGACGGTCTGCTGAAATTAAACGTCACAAAGGGGCTGAAACCCCACGGCGCGGTCGTGGTCAACACAAAGCGGGACGTAAAGCTGCCTGGGTTTGATGTTTATCGTGTAGACGCATCGAAGATTGCAATACATGCCATAGGAAAACCTATTGTGTCCACTGCGATGTCAGGCGCGTTTGCCATAACAGGCCTGATATCATTGAGGAACATCATCGAGGCAGTGAAGGAAAAGTTCCCTGGCGAGATGGCGGAACAAAACATCCTTGCTGTCAGGACCGCCTATGAAGAGTGTGAAAAAATAAGCTGAATATAGTAGACTTTTCAAATAAGATGAATTGTGAAGCAATTCAAAGGGAAATGATTATACGTAAAGAGAAACCGTAGGTGTCCTCTTACGTGAGGTGAAAAAAATGGTATTGTTCCCTGTTACGTCGAAGAATTCGCTGGATAACAAGACCGGCTCGTGGAGAGACTTCAGACCCATCATAACGGAGAAATGCACAGGATGCGGAATCTGCGTGAATTTCTGCCCGGATGCGTGCGTGCAGCTGGTGAACAGGTCAAAGGCAGATAACGTAAAAAAAGTGGATAAAAAGCAAAAAACCCCAGCGAAGATAGCAAAGGTGGATTATGATTACTGCAAGGGTTGTCTTATCTGCAAAAACGAGTGCCCGTTCAGGGCCATAGAAAGCGTGCGCGAGAATGAGGGTGCAAAATAATGCATTCGATGATATATATTACAACAAAGAACGTGAAAGAGGCAAGGAAGATTTCGAACATGCTG
>Ga0315284_10010845_pt1 | contig 12986 bp, 10 predicted proteins | sample YL17G09_16_MG_FD_203696 | JGI IMG/M metagenome (GOLD analysis project Ga0315284, IMG submission 203696) | Sediment microbial communities from Yellowstone Lake, YNP, Wyoming, USA - YL17G09_16 | ecosystem: Environmental > Aquatic > Freshwater > Lake > Sediment | place: USA: Wyoming | collected... | reverse complement strand
ATTATATACAAGCCCTGCGCGCGATCCACGTCTCGGCGGACGGTGACATCCTCACCAATCCCACCGCGCAGCCGGTCTGGTGCTCGCTGTGGGAAAACGGCAAACCGGAGGAGACGCTGATGATCGAAGCTGGCCGGACCTTACGTTTAACCGAGTTCGTAGTAGGCCCGTAAGGGCCGTCAGCGCCTGTTCTCGTAATTAACGCCGCATCATCTTCTTTGCGTCTTTGCGCCTTTGCGAGAAATATCTTTTGTTTCACGCAAAGGCGCAAAGACGCAAAGAGGAGAGACAATCGAAAATCGAAAATCCAAAATCGAAAATTGAGCGGGACTTATCCCTGCGGCATCTGCTGTGCCAGCGCCACCGCTTCCTCGCGGGTAGTCACCTCTCTATCGAGCTGGGCCTGGCGGAGGGCGTGCATGATGTGGGCGATCTGCGGGCCGCGGGGGATACCGAGCAGGCGCAGCTCATCGCCGGTGAGCAGCGGCCGCACCAGATGCTGCACGGTCAGGTATTCCTTCACCCGCTCCCACACGCGCGGGCTGTCGGAGAAGGCCAGCAGCAGCAGGCAGATGGGAACCGGCAGGTGTTGCATGCGGTCGTCCAGCCCGCTCGGTTTGAGGGCGGGATCGTCGATGATCGGCAGCAGCGCCGGCACCCCGGTCGCCAGCCGTGCCAGGATCGTCTCCTTCTTTCGCAGCCGCAGGCGGTTGGCCAACCGGGCGGCGCTCTCCTCGGCCATGGGCACGAAGATGGGCAGCAGGCGCTGGTGCGCGGTGTCGATCAGGTGCGACGCCACCGCCGGCTCCAGCTTCGCCCATGCCAGCGCGTCCTCCAGCCGCCCGAACTCCGGCGCCGGCCCGGTGAAGCGCCAGGCCGGCTCCAGCACCGGCAGCACCCCCAGCCCGTCCAGCCGCCGCAGCGCCACCTCCGGGAAGGGCCGCGCGAAGATATGCAGCAGTTCTTCGCGGATGCGCTGCCCGGACACGCGGTCGAGCATCTCCATCTCGATGGCGTGCCGCGCCAGCTCTTCCGTGCGCTCGTCCATGTGGAAGCCGAAGCGGGCCTCGAAACGCACCGCGCGCAGGATGCGCGTGGGATCCTCCACGAAGCTCAGGTTATGCAGGATGCGGATGGCGCCTTCCGCCAGGTCGCGCCCACCGCCGAAGGGGTCGAGCAACCGGCCCGCTTCATCGCCGTTGAGCTGCATGGCCATCGCATTGATGGTAAAGTCGCGGCGGTACAGGTCCTCGCGCACCGAGCTGTGCTCGGCGGTGGGCAGCGCGGCGGGATACTGGTAAAACTCGGTGCGCGCGGTGGCGAAATCCACCCGCCGGCCGTCGCGGAATTCCACCGTGCCGGTGTGAAACTTGGGATGGACGACGACGTGCCCGCCGAAGCGCCGCCCTACCTCCTCCGCCAGCGGGATGCCCTCGCCCTCCACCAGCAGGTCCAGGTCGATGGTCTCGCTGCCCAGCAGTAGGTCGCGCACCGCCCCGCCCACCAGGAAGATCGTCAGTCCCATCTCGTCGGCAACCTGGGCGATGCTGAGCAGCAGCTCGCGGTCCGCGGGGCACACGCGGTCGTGGAAGATGCCCCGAATATTGCGCGGCGGGCCGGCGCCCCGGTAGAGGATGTGGCGCTCGGACGCGCGCTCGCCGTGGATCGCCCGCAGCACGTCGCTGCGCGTGACGATGCCCACCAGGCGGCCGTCGTCCAGCACCGGCAGGCGGCCCACGTCCCGCTCGATCATGATGCGCTCGATCTCCGGCAGCGGCGTGTCGCGCGTGAGGGTCACCACGTTGCGGCTCATGTATCCCCGCACCGGCGCGTGGCCCAGGCCGTGATGCTGCGCGCGGTCCACGTCCCGCCGGCTGATCATGCCGACGACCTTGTCGCCCTCCACCACCGTCAGCCCGCCGTGGCCGTATCGCAGCATCAGCCTGGCGGCATCCTCCACCGGCGTCTCCGGCGTGATGGTGCGCACGGGATAGGACATCAACCCCCCGGCGGTCACCCGCGGCTGCACCTCGCGCTCCAGCACTTCGAGCAGCTCCTCCTTCACGCGGGCGACATCCGTATGATGGATCGTCGCCGACGCCGCGCGGTCGTGCCCCCCGCCACCGAAGTGCCGGGCGATCTGCGCCACGTTGATGGCGTCAACGCTGCTGCGCAGCACCAGCAGCACGGCGTCGTGCAGCTTGTTGAGGGTGACCACCGCGTCGCTCGCTTCCACGTCGCGCAGCTTGTGCGCCAGCAGCGCCAGCTCATCCGGCGACTCGGGCGCCTCCGCCACGGCGACCAGGATGTGCAGGCCGTGAATGCGGTGCATCTCCGCGCTGGTCAACAACTGATTGAGCACCTTGCGCTGATCTTCGGTGAGGGTGCGGTTGACGTAGGAGGCCACCATGTCCAGATTCGCGCCCTGGCGCAGCAGCCAGGCCACGATCTCGACGTCCTCCGGCGTGGTGGTGCTGAAAGTCAGGCTGCCGGTGTCCTCGTAGATGCCCAGCGCGAACAGCGTGGCCCGCAGGCGGTCGATGGGGAGATCGCGCTCGCGCAGCAGCATCACCATCTGCGTGGTATTGGCGCCGTAGGGCTGCAGGTGCATTTCGCCGGCCTCCACGGTGGGAAGCTGCGGCGCGTGATGATCGTACAGGATCACCTGCACGTCCGGGCGACCGATGAGAGCGGCGAAGCGTCCCAGGCGCCGCGCGTGCTGCGTCTCCACCACGATCAGCCGCTTCACCCGGTCGAGCGGCACGTCCTGCGGCGGCAGCAGCGGGATCACCTCCCCGTGCAGCGACAGGTACTCGCGCACATTGCGGTCCATCCCCCCCGGCAGCGTCATCACCGCGGAGGGATAGAGCAGCGACGCCGCCACCATGCTGGCCAGCGCGTCGAAATCCGCATTGGTGTGGGAAGTAATCAGGTCCACGGTGTAAGTGTAGCAGAAAATTAGTGACTAGTGACTGGTGGCTAGTGGCAGGTTATCATGTTTCAGGTAAGCCTTCCGGCTCTATGACCACTAGTCACTAGCCACTGGCCACTAGTCACTCCCCGCCTGATCGTGTCCGAACAGCTTCCACTGGTAGTGGCGCGAGTTGACGGTGATGTCCCAGTTCCGCGGCATCACCGGGGCGAAGGCGAAGCTTCGCCATTCCCACCAGCGCGATTCCAGCGGCAGTCCGAACCGGCTGTAAACCACCAGCGCGACCACCCCCAGCAGCAGGGCGGAAAGGATGACGCTGCCCTCCAGGCCGAACGCTCCACCGGTGAGCAACCGATCGCCGATGAGCACCGCCGTGAACGGCGTCGGGAACGGCACCTCGTTGCCGCTGACCGGCACGTGGAGGAGCACCTGCCCGAAATTCCACGCCGCGTGCAGGCCAATCGGCAGCCACAGCGACCCAGAGCGCAGATACAACAGGCCGAGGAGCACGCCGAAGAGGAAGATATTCGTCAATCCGAGCAGGCTCCAGTTATCGTTATTCAGGTGAAACAGCGCGAAGGCTGCCGAGGTGAGGAATAACGTCAGCAGCGGATCGATGCCGCGCAGCAGCGTCTGGAACAGATACCCGCGAAACAGTAATTCCTCGGTCAGGCCGACCAGCAGCATGAACGCCGCTGCCGCACCCAGCAGCAACAGCGTTTCCTTTTCCGCGCCGTGCGGGAGCACGGTCGCCATCCTGCCCCCCCACAATAGCCCGAGCATGAGGCCGACCATCGCCAGGCCGGTGATCAATCCCAGCAGCAGTTGGCGCGCCCACGCACCCGTGAGGGAGATCCCCAGCGTGTGCGACGGCAGGCGCTCGAGAACGCGCAGCGCCCACACCCCGGCGCCAATCAACGCCGGCACGGCCGCCAGGTAGGAAACCAGTATGCCGTAATAGGAGCCGGGAGGCCTGTCGAGCTTCATGTTTTCCGGAAGCAGGAGGAAGAACAACATCGTTAACGGGATAAACAGGGCAATCAACATCGCCAGATAGGCGAGGACGCGCCACCCGCTGCGCAGGAGACCGCTCTTCGGATCGTACCAGAAAGTATGCCAGCTCATTGCCGCTTCACTCCCGCACGCACGTGCAGGCATCCCTGATGTTTATAAATCAATTATAATGCCCGGTTCGGTGGCGTCCCGCAAGTCGGTGTCTTACGATGGGCACTCGTCCTTTATCGCCGGGGGGTGAGGGCCCGATTATGCACCCAGCGCCGCCAGCCATGCGCGCACGGTTTTCCCGCGCACCACCAGATCGGGGGCGATCTCCGCCAGCGGCTCCAGCACGAAGCGCCGCTCGGTAAGGTACGGATGCGGCAGTTTGAGGCCCGCGGTGTCGCGCTCTTCCCCTGCGAAGACCAGGATGTCGATGTCCAGCGTGCGCGGGCCCCAGTGCTCGGTTCGCTGACGGCCCAGCGCGTTCTCGATCGCCCGCGTTCCTTCCAGCAATTCCTCCGGCGTCAGCGACGTTTCCAGCTCGGCTGCCATATTGAAAAACGCGGGCTGGTCGGTCTTCCCCCATGGCGGGGTTTCGACCATCGATGAGGCGGCAACCACCCGCGTCCCCGGCAGCCGCGCCAGCATCTCCAGCGCCCTCCGCAGATACCCCTCCCGATCCCCCAGGTTCGATCCCAATGACAGATACACCCTCTGCATACCGCCCCATGCTAGGCCCACTACACAGAGGCTGTCAATACTGAGTATCCACAGATTGAAATGCTTTAAAGGAATATAAAACTCTTTGTGCCTTCGAGTCTTTGTGGTGTAGATATGCTCACGGCTTGCGGGCGCCCTCCGCCGTCGGGTACAATAGGCGCGGAGGTAAGGACAACATGCTGGACATATTACGCATGCTGGAGAATGATGGGCGGCTCACCGCCGAGCAGTTGGCCGAGCGCAGCGGGCGGTCGGTGGAGGACGTGCGTGCGATCATCGCCGACACGGAGGAAAAGGGCATCATCCGCAAGTATAAGGCCGTCATCGACTGGGACCGCGTCGAGGACAATGAGCTCACCACCGCGTTCATCGAAGTGAAGGTCACGCCCCAGCGCGAATTCGGCTTCGATGCCATCGCCGAGCGCATCATGCGCTTCCCCGAAGTCCGCTCGCTGTACCTGCTCTCCGGCAGCTACGACCTGCACGTCGTGGTGCAGGGCAAAGACCTGCGCGAAATCTCCACTTTCGTCACCATCAAGCTCGCCACGCTGGATACCGTATTGAGCACGACCACGCATTTCGTGTTGAAAGGTTACAAGATCGACGGCGACTGCATGGAAGAGTCGGAAGCATCGCACCGGCTGCCATACGCGATGTAAGCTTGCTGTGAATTCAATTTCTTTTGCTCTCTTTTGGTTGGACCGATCGGTCCGATCGGTCCGATCGGTCCGATATAAAGAAAGCGAAAGGCCAGGAGCAACCATGTCCCACCCCCTTGATCCTCACCGCCCGCGCTACCATTTCCTCCCTCCGGCCGAGTGGATGAACGATCCCAACGGTCCTATCTGGTGGCGCGGGGCGTATCACCTGTTTTATCAGTATGGACCGCTGCCGGACAACTGGGGGTTGAAATACTGGGGGCATGCGGTCAGCGGCGACCTGGTGCACTGGAAAATGCTTCCGATTGCGCTGGAGCCGACGCCGGGCGGGCCGGATAAGGACGGCGTGTGGTCCGGGTGCGCGGTGGACGACGACGGCGTGTTGACGTTGATCTACACGGGCGTCGAGCCGGAGGTGCAGTGCATCGCGACCAGCCGCGACGGCATCACCTTCGAGAAATACGCCGGCAACCCGGTGATCGGCGCTCCGCCGGAGGGATTGGCGGTGGCCGGCTTTCGCGATCCCTGCGCCTGGCGCGAGGCAGACGGCTGGTACATGGTGATCGGCTCCGGAATCAAAGGCGAAGGCGGCACGGCGCTGCTCTATCGCTCGTCCGACCTGCGGCAGTGGGAATACCTGCATCCACTCTGCGTAGGGAAGAAGGAGGAGACCGGCGAAATGTGGGAGTGCCCGGACTTCTTCCCGCTGGGCGACCGGCATATCCTGCTGATGTCCCCATTCGAACGGCCGCATTACTTTAGTGGCACTTACGCCAACCACCAATTCACTCCCCGGACGGATGGCATCCTGGATTACGGTTGGCATTTCTACGCGCCGAAGTCGTTTCTCGACGGCCGGGGCCGGCGCATCCTGTGGGGCTGGTGCTGGGAGGGGCGGAAGGAAGAGGCGCAGCACGCCGCCGGCTGGGCGGGGGTGATGTCGCTGCCGCGCGTGCTGACGCTGGACGCGGACGGCCTGTTGCGCCAGGCGCCCGCGCCGGAGGTGGAGCTGCTGCGCGGCGGCGAGCACCTGCACATCGACAAGTGCCCGCTGGCCGGCCAGGTGGAGGTCGAGTTCGGGGAGATTCCCGGGGACAGCCTAGAGCTGCACGCTGTTATTCACCCGGGCAACGCGCGCGAAGTGGGTTTTTCGCTCCGCCGCTCGCCGGACGGTCAGGAGGAAACGCGCCTGGTCTTCAATTGTGAGACCGGCATGCTGGGCATCGATCGCAAGAAATCCAGCCTGAATCCCGCCCAGAACCTTGGCTTTCACGACGGCCCGCTGAACCTGGCGCCGGGCGAACCGTTGGACCTGCGCCTTTTCCTCGACCACTCGCTGCTGGAAGTCTTCGCCAACGGCCGCACCTGCCTGACCAGCCGCATCTACCCCACGCGCGCGGACAGCCTGGGGATGGCACTGTTTGCGGAAGGCGGAGAAGCAACGCTGCAATCCCTCGATGCCTGGGATATGCTCCCAATCTGGGGGTAAAAAACTCTTCGTGCCGTTGTGGGTGCCATGCATTGGTCGTTTACCCACCCCGAGGGGGACTGTCTCGCATTTTCCCCTGTTTCACAATTCCCCCCGACGCTTCGCCCGCCTTATACAACCTGTGCCCTCTCGCACACAGCCGGAAAATACGTGACTGTACCCCGGGTCCGGGGTACAGTCACGTATTTTCCGCCTAGCTGCGAAAGCGTTCAGGTGATTTCATAGTGAGTAATAAATTCGAAGTCGTTAATGGAGCACATGGGGAAAAGACGAGACAGTCCCCCTCGAATCGCTACCCGAACCGATAGCCCACGTTGCGCACCGTCTGGATCATGGTTCCCACCCGCGGACCCAGCTTGGCGCGCAGGCGGCGGATGTGGACGTCCACGGTGCGGGTGCCGCCGAAGTAGTCGCTCTCCCACACCTCCTCCAGCAGCTCCGGGCGCGAGAAGACGCGGCGGGGGTGACTGACGAAGAACTTGAGCAGCTCGAACTCTTTGTACGTCAACTCCACGCGGCGGTTCTCCGCGTAGACTTCGTAGGTGGCCATGTTCATGCGCAGGCCCTGCACCTGCACCTGCTCGCGCGGGCCGCGGGCGCCCTGCGTTTTCCACACGGCAAAGCGCAGGCGCGTGTCGAGCTCGGGCAGTGACGAGGGCAGGGTGATAAAGTCGTGCAGGTGCGGGCCGAAGCGGATCTTCGTCGTTTCCTCCGCGCCCGCCAACAGGATGACCGGCACGTATTCCCACGCCGCCCGCAGCGCGCCCGGACCGCCCGCGTGCTGGAATTCCCGCGAGCCGACGTCCAGCAGCACCACCTGCGGCACCGGCACGCGGTCGATGTACTGGAAGGTGGCACGCGGAATCACGGAGACGTTATACCCCAGGCGGCGCAACTGACCCAGCAGCGTCACCATGGGCTCGCGACGTTCACGCTCAGTCACCACCACCACTTCCGTCGCCATGATAGCGATATTGTACCTGTTCCGTCTCCGCGAGTCCACTTGTTTTACAGGCTGCGGTGGAGTCTGCGCTGGTTGTTGACCAGTGCGATCTTACCGTGCAGATCGGTCAAGTCGGGAAGCCAAGACTATCCATCAAGAGAGTCGTTTCACCAGGCAATGACAGCTTCCCGTAAGAATTACACTGGTGGACAACTCATACAGGGTGGCAATCAAAATGGCGATGTGGAGGATGGCCACGTATCCCATGGCGATATTTGCAATCCAGAGGAGGATGTGGGCGATCCGCGCGTTGTGGCGCTCGATCAGTTTGATCACGCCGAGGACGAGGAATACAAGCAGCACTTTATAGATGATGAATCCGGGCGTCTCGAAGCGTGTCAGCGCCCAGTTCGCCAGCGGATTGCCTTCACGGATGCCAAACGGAATCAGGCGGACGGTGGCATACAGATCGGCAAAGGACAGCATGGCATACAGAGCCGCCAGCAACGCAAACGACTGGCCGGTGAACCACCCCGTCCAGAAGTAGCGCTCCTCTTTCGACTTCCACTCAATCGGCATCGCGCCGCATCTCCCTCACCCCAACCCCTCTCCCCGAGGAGAGGGGAGACTGGTTGTTTAATTATCCGTTCCTTCCCTCTCCGTGGGGAGAGGGGTTGGGGTGAGGGGAAAGGGAGGCTCACACGGTCTCGAACGTTTGCACCTTTGCCAGGTTGATGGAGGCAAGATCCACCACCTCCGCGGTGATCGTCATGCGCTGATGGACGTATTTGCGACTTAGTGTCGGGCGTACCATCCAGACCGGCTCGGACATCAACTCATCAGCCAGCGATTCCAAATCCGTAACCAACGACACTTTCTTCGGATATTGCTTCGACCTCACTATGACGCTCCTTAGGCACTAACGTGCAGCCTAAGTATAAATCTTAACCTGATCGCGCGCAAGTAGAAGGCGCCGGCTCGGATGGGCAACCACGCCACGCATTCCGGCATCCCCGGAACGTTCCGCAGACGCGTGGCAGACACGTGGGGAGCGGGCGGGTTTACCCGCCGGCGCCCCAGTTCACGCCGCTGCCGCTGGCCTGCACCGCCACGCTGGTCTGCACCAGGTTGTTGCCGGCTTTGCTGTCCATCAACACCGGCAGGTCCTGCACTGGTATTACTCCGGCGGGGCAGTCACCACCAGCGGGATGTTCAGCACCGGCGTCCATTTTCCATTGGCATCCTTTGCCTGCAGGTGGTAGAAGTAGCGTCCCTCTTTCAACGTGAGATCGGCGGACGTGCTGTTGGTGTCCGTGGTCGCCATGCCCATCGGCGTGCCGTCCAGCGCGGTCCGCCAGCCCGGGACGGCGCTGCCCGGAATCTGCCAGCTCAATGCAACCGGAGCGGTCATCGCGGGCACGAAGGCGATATTGTCGAAGCGGATGGCCATGCCGCCGAAGTTGTTGCCGAAGCCGTAATACCGGACATCCGCGCTCGCACTCCAATCCGCCACGATCATCTCCTGGATCGTCAAGTCCACGGTCTTTGGATCTTCGCTGGTCTGGGCGGCGATCGCGTCGGCAAGCAGCGTGCCCAGATTCGCTTCCAAATGGTGCCACTGCCCATCGGCGACGGCCTTCAATCGCCCGGCAGTGCGGATTTCCTCCTGCGCTTCCTTGCCGGTGAGCAGGAACTCATACCAGATGTTTTGCCGGCGCAGATACAGGTTGACCTTCACACCGAGATCGAAGCAATAATCGAGATGCAGGTATGGCGTGGCGCGCAGGTCCCGCGGGGTGGCGACGAGGGTGGTGGAGAAGTCGCCCGCCGGATACATGTTGACGACTTTCAGGTAGGTGTTCGTCCCCAGGGAGGGGTCGTCCACCCGCTCGCGCACGATGCGCGCCGTCAAGCCGGGCCGCTCTTTGCAATCGTCCAGTCCGTTTTCGAAGGTGGCGATTTTGACCGGGGTCTTATTGAGGGTGACCTGCGGCGCCGGCAGCGGATCCAGGTTCTCCTGCACGGCCAGCGGCGCCGCGGCGCGCGGTGAACCGATGGTCATCTTCTCCGCCGAGATGTTGGCGCGACCCACCATGATGCCGTTGTTGTAGGTCCAGATGCCGGCGTAACCGCCCGGGATGGGGTCGGGATCCTTGTAGGTCATCGCCAGCAGATTGTCGATAAAAACCTTGATGGTGTCGCCGCGCTTCTCCATGCGGGTGGCGAACCACCGGCGATGTCCCTGTCCCTGGGGGGGCATGAGAAATTTCTGCTCCTCCGGTTTCGGTTTCAACGGATCGGCGGGAATCTGCTGCACGATGACACCCTTGCGCAGCAGCAGGGTCACCGCGCGGTTGCCCATGCGCCCGGCCCGGATCACCGTATACCCGGTGTTGAGATGCGACCCGTCGGCGCAGATCGTCATGTTGACGTCGCGGTAGCGTTGCGCATATTCTTCAGGATGCAGGTCCGGATGGTCCGGGTCGGCGAATTGCATTTTAATGCCCGTATACGCCTCGACCACCTGATCGCCGTCCAGCCGGCACTTGCACCAGATGGTGGGCGTGTAGGGGCCGAATCCGCCGAACCAGTTCCATTTCGGCTGGCAGGAATAGCGCGCCATCACCGCCCACACGCCGCTTTCGGCGATCCAGGAGGTCGGCGCGTATTCAAAGGGGTCCTCCAGGCGGTCGGATTGCACCTGCAGCTTCGCTGCTCCCAGCTTGGGGTCGGTCACGGTGAAGCCGATCATCTCCGCCTTCAGCGGCGCCCGGTCGCGATAGGCGAAGATGGGCCGCTCCGCCAGCACTTCCGGCTCGGCATTGGTATCCTCCGGGTCCAGGTCCTGCACGGTGAGCACCAGGTACGCGCCCCGCCGCTGGAAAATCAGGCGCGACTTTACCCCCAGCGTGAAGGGATACTCACCCACGGTTTCCGTCCCCCGCGCCAGCCGCGCCAGATACTGACCGTTTTCGCCCGCCGCGAACTGCAGGCGATACCCGCCGGCGCCGTCATAATTCGTGGACAGATGCAGCGTCTGTCCCTTCACCGTCTCCGCGGAGATCGGAATGACGATGCGCAGGTCGTGGAAATGCCCGCTCTTGTGCCAGTAAAGCCCCGGCACATCGGTGGGCAGCGGCGCGGCATATCCCACCATATCGAACGGCACCCCGGCCGGAGTGACCAGCCGTGCCGGCAGCACGGTGGGATACCAGTCGGACTCCGGGCTGGACCAGGCGGACAGCCACCGGTCAGCCTCGAATTGATCATGGATATCCTGTTTCTTGCGCGGCGGCTCGAGCTGGGTGACCGTCAGCGGCTGGAAGGCCACCTCCTTCGTCTGCCCCTGCAAACCGCACCGTCCCCCGATCCGCTTGACGTCGTAGCACTCCAGCACACATTTATTGTTGAAGAAGAGCCGCACATAGGGACCGTCGGCCTCCACGCGCAGATCCACCCACTCCCCCGGTTCCACGCCCAGCTTCGCGCTATCGACCTCCCGCGTCCGCGTGTTATGCTCCATCGTGTAAAGCTTCTGGTCGGTCGGGGTAATCACCCAGGCGTACCCGTCGCCGTTGGCGTTCATATTGAAGGTCATGGTGGCCGCTGCCTTGGCGTTGGGCAGCCGCACGCGGGTTGCCGCCGTGTAACGGGTAAGCGCCGACGAGCCGGTCAGGAAGCCGCCGGATGAGGCGGTGACCGAAACATCCCCGTATTGCTTCCACTTGCCGGTCGTCTCCCTGACATACGGCGAATCGGCAGCCGTGCTGCGGAAGGTGAGCCATTCGCCGACGCGCACGTCGTCGAAGAGGATGATGCTGAAGGTGCGCATGTCGGCGGCCGCCTCGTTGATCATCTTCCCGGTCGTTTCGTCCCGGGTGGCATACATGACGGCGGTCACCTCGTCCAGCTTGGGCCGCCGCGGATTCTCCGCCCCGCTGGCATACAATCCCACGCGCCCCTCCACGGCGCTCGGATTGACCGCCGTCATCAGTAGCTCGCCGTCCACCAGCACCTGCGCGGTCTGCCAGCCCAGGTTGATGCGCATGGTGTACCACTGGCCCGGTTCGAATCCGCGCCGGCAGTTCGCCAGCACTTTCTTCTCGCCGTTCACCACGGCGATCAATTCCGCCAGCGGCGCTTTGCTCTCCGCGAACTCCCGCTGCGTCCAGCGGAACAGCAGGTAATTCTGATTATCCTGATACGCCGCGATCACGCCGACTTCGCTGTCGTATTCCGGCTTCACCGCCGCTTCCACGAAATACTGGTCCCAGGAGGGATAGACCATCGTCGGATTGGCCACCACCCAGGACGGCCCCACGCCGCGATACAGGTACCAGAAGCCGTTGCTGGTGAAATCCGGGGTGGGGAACAGACTGAGCTGCCATGGCACGGTCATCGGCTGTCCGGACGTTGGATCCTTCGGATCGTCCCCGGGATTGTCCTTGCGATAATAGGCCACCCGCCAGGTGTCGTCTTCTACCCAGACAGTGCTCGGATTGCTCGGGTCCGGAAGCTTACGCTGGCCTTCGTTGCGCATGAAATCGTCGCCGAAGACGGGTTTGCCCATTTCCTGGCAGCGCGCGTTCTCGATCGTGCACTCCGGCGGGACATGCAGGAACTTGCAGGTGCCCTTCCCGCGCGACGGCGCCGGCGCGATGAACAGCAGGCGGTGGTCTTTGAGTATGGCCACGGTATCCGGCCGCCGTTTGATGGTGAAACGGGCTGACGAGCCGGGCGCCAGCTTCAGCGAGACTTTCACCGGGGAGAACGCCGGCTGCCCGTCGATCTGCTGCCAGGACAGCGTGCCCTTCTCCCAGCGCAGGTGATACCCCTGGCCGCCCGCTGAATCCACTTCCACGCCCAGCACGAACATGCCGCTCGGCGCGTCCTTCAGCGTCATCGTCCAGCTCAGATCGTATCGCTCGACCGGCGTATCCGGCAGGCCGATGATCTCCACGTCCGCCAGCGCCGGGATCGCCAGCGCGCACACCAGGAACAACAACATCCTTCGCAGCATACACGTCTCCGAATCCGGCGTAGCCGGAACCAAAATGTGAACCGTGCCAGAGGCCGTGAATCAATTTTCAATACAAGTTGTTGAGAAAACGGCTTGTAAGGGCCTAGGCTTTCCCATGGACTGTCGCCATGTGAAAAAGGCCCTAATGGGCAGTAATTCTGATTACGGATGCTTCTTTCACAGGCGATACTTTCTACGACAACATGTTGTTCTCTACAGGCCCA
>Ga0315284_10010844_pt1 | contig 12986 bp, 14 predicted proteins | sample YL17G09_16_MG_FD_203696 | JGI IMG/M metagenome (GOLD analysis project Ga0315284, IMG submission 203696) | Sediment microbial communities from Yellowstone Lake, YNP, Wyoming, USA - YL17G09_16 | ecosystem: Environmental > Aquatic > Freshwater > Lake > Sediment | place: USA: Wyoming | collected... | reverse complement strand
TATGACCGCTTCGCTTTCGCCTGCCACCAGATGTGGCACTGGGAGAAGCATTTGCACGAGCGATTATTTCCCTCAAATTAATGGACACCACAGTTTCATCACTTTTTACTATTTTCTGCATCATAGACACCAGATTATGTGCTATAGACATAGCGCGATCTTGTAAAATTTTGCACACCGCCCACACCTTTTGGGCCTTTTCAACCTGATTAGAAGACACATTATCCTTCTCGGTCATACTGATCAAGCGTTGCTTCAAATCTTCAAACAACGGAAACAACCACACTGGAGTATCATCACCAGCCATCATATAACTGACACGGGTGTTAACAGTCAATGATTGTAGAGTTTCAAGAAAATCAACACCATAATACTTTTTATAGTCATATCCCATCCACTTCCCTGCAAGTTCCATAATATTGTCTGTAAAGCCCTTGAAATGCGAATGTAACCTGTCAATTTCTTTGGCCCAACCATCTTGACCAGCAAACTTAGCAGGTGGTTTGTCCACTCCTTCAGATAATATAGTATGAGCTAAATCAATGTATTGTTGCATCACATCAATGTAATTATCAAACGAGCTGGGTTGACTTAAATCCTGCAACACCTCAATCGTTTTTTTTGTGACAGTCATTTTGTGAATTGCGCTAAGTGTTTCGTAATTCATGATCCGTTGAAGCACAACGTCAAGCTTCTCTTGAAACTTTTCCGGTATAATTGCCATTGTTGTAATGATTGTGATTATACAATTACCAAACATTTTTTTTTATCATGCAATTTATATCTTAACCTTTGCCGGGGAAGCCAACGATGTTGGCGCCGATACCGAAACCAGCGACACTTGTGGGCACGTAAGTGTCTAAAATGCGATTAGCGCCTTCGGGACATGCACTTCTTCTTATTGCTTCGCTTATTATGGTCACTGCGTTTACCGCTTCGCTTCTTGTGCCCGCTGCGCTTATGCCTGGTTCGCCTTCCTCCTTTGGCGGAAAATGTGCTATTACCAATCACAGATTGGCTACGATTGCCAGAGTCTACAAACGCTTGTTCGTCATCTGAATATGCCCGTTTTGGAACAAACTTAGTTCCAAAATCACCAATCATTTCTTTCCTCGTTTCAGCGTCAATCTGAACCCTCAATTCCGCATCTTTTAGGGATTTTTCTAGTTTGCCAATTTCTTTTAGTTGCGAGATTAACATTTTCAAGTCAAGCTGTCCAATAAATGCATCATTATTCATGCCTGTCAGAACTTGCAACATGGGAACAACCTGTTCCCTTAAATGCCGACACACAATCAGTAGTGTATCATGTGATCCATCGGGACTATCATAAATACTCACATGTTCTTTAATTTTTGCTAATAAGTTTTCTAAAAAGGATGATTGTTGTGGTGTTACTGCATTAGGAATGACAGACTGCGATCTACTGTTATTACCTTGTGCATCAATCATGCTGAGTTTATCTAAAAGTTGTTCCTTAGTCATCAACATCTTACCTTGATGTTTATATCCGCGTGCCAACCCACAAATATGTGTAACGAAATCAACAAATTTTGGTAAGTCACCAAATCCAAGTTTCATCAACTCAATGTAATCTTGCATCACATCAACGTATTCAAACAATCTATTGTTTAACTCCAACAACACGATCTGTATGGGCTCTGTCACGTTATTAAAAACACCCACTGCAACTGGTTTGTAAGTCATTTGTGTATTTAAAAATTGCAATGCCACTGGATTAATATTTGCTTTAATATCTTGAATCTTCCTCATTGTTTTATCCACAGATTGTCTTGAATCCGTCAGATAACTCGTCGCGGGATCTTGCCCAATCATACCTTTAACCGCACGTGCAATACTAAGTTTGTTTACTGAATCTGGATGTATGAATGGTGTTGACATTGCTAATTTCTAATTGATGATTGTGATTATACAATTACCAAACATTTTTTTTTATTTAACGTTTACCACTTCGCTTATGGCCACTTCGCTTATGGGCACTTCGCTTATGACCGCTTCGCTTATTACCGCTTCGCTTTCGCCTGCCACCAGATGTGGCACTGGGAGAAGCATTTGCACGAGCGATTATTTCCCTCAAATTAATGGACACCACAGTTTTATCACTTTTTACTATTTTCTGCATCATAGACACCAGATTATGTGCTATAGACATAGCGCGATCTTGTAAAATTTTGCACACCGCCCACACCTTTTGGGCCTTTTCAACCTGATTAGAAGACACATTATCCTTCTCGGTCATACTGATCAAGCGTTGCTTCAAATCTTCAAACAACGGAAACAACCACACTGGAGTATCATCACCAGCCATCATATAACTGACACGGGTGTTAACAGTCAATGATTGTAGAGTTTCAAGAAAATCAACACCATAATACTTTTTATAGTCATATCCCATCCACTTCCCTGCAAGTTCCATAATATTGTCTGTAAAGCCCTTGAAATGCGAATGTAACCTGTCAATTTCTTTGGCCCAACCATCTTGACCAGCAAACTTAGCAGGTGGTTTGTCCACTCCTTCAGATAATATAGTATGAGCTAAATCAATGTATTGTTGCATCACATCAATGTAATTATCAAACGAGCTGGGTTGACTTAAATCCTGCAACACCTCAATCGTTTTTTTTGTGACAGTCATTTTGTGAATTGCGCTAAGTGTTTCGTAATTCATGATCCGTTGAAGCACAACGTCAAGCTTCTCTTGAAACTTTTCCGGTATAATTGCCATTGTTGTAATGATTGTGATTATACAATTACCAAACATTTTTTTTATTTAACATTTAATATTTTTAAGCATACAGCTTCGTGGACGTCTCTTGCCCCGTGACGCGCTTAATGAATGTGTCGCCGTCCAGCAGCTCCTTCAAATTGTCCATGTGCTTGTCCCGGTGCCGGAACAAGAAATTCACAATGGCCGACATGGGCAGCTGCTTCTCCTTAATCGCCGCATAAAACGTTTTGAACGCGTCCGTGGTCGCTTCCGCCGTGCCATAGTACTTTGTTCCCAACATGTCGCGGAACAGCTTCTCAATCTCCGTCCGACTGGGGTAGTTCAGCTCCACGATGAGGTCGGTGCGCCCTTGACGCAGCAAAGCGGGGTCCAGCTTCTCGGGGTGGTTCGTCGTGATGAACACGATGAGCCCGTGCTTGAACAGCACGCCGTCCAGAATGTTGAGCAGGTTGCTGAACGTGAAGCTCGGCGTTTCCACCGACGTGCGCTTCTCAAACAAGCAGTCAATGTCTTCCAGAAGCAGGACGGTCTTGGGGTCCAAGTTGCGGAACGACCCCTGAATGGTCGCATTGTCCATATCGCGGCTGATGCTCATGATGCCCAGATTATAGTGGATCTCGTTGCACAGCGCTTTTATCAAGCTCGTCTTGCCGCTACCGGGCACCCCCGTCAACAGGTACGTCTTTTTATACGGGATGCCGAACGCATCGTACTCCGCCTCGCTCTTCAAAAACTCGCGAATGTCGGTCATGATGCGCTCCTTCACACGCTCGTCCATGTAGACCGTGTTCAGCCGGCGCACGGGGATGCGGCTGTACGTGATCCACTCGCTGTATTTGTTGGTCACGGAGATGCGCAGCTTTTCGTCGCTGGTGTTGTCAATCTCGCTGGCCAGCTTGTAAAACTCCACAAAGGAATCGGGGGTCGGCGTTCGCACCCGCAACCGGCGGAAATAGGTGATCCCGTCGCAACTCGAGGGCTTCGTATTGCATTCCTCGCGGTAGTCAATTTCAAACGCGTGCTTCTCAGCCTTGGCATCCGTGAAAACAAAATCATACTCGCCGAGACCAATGGTCATGAATATAGAATTTAGCGGGTCGTGCTCCAAATTCTCTGCTTCCGTTTTTTCCTTGTCCTTCATTTTTTCGTCAATCACGGTTTTTACGGCATTGTACGTTCTCAAGTTGAAGTATTCGTGCACTTCCATGCGCGACGGGACTTCTGGGTTTGATCGCGTCTTCAATGCAGCCGCGTCACGGAATAAATACGCCAGCACGCGGGTCTGGAAGTACTTCGGGATTTCGTATTCATGGATTGGCGCGGCGGCTACTGCTGCTGCTGCTTCGGTGGATGTCATGGTGGAATGGATGTGATGTTAGTTCATAACCGAACGATGTTTCTAAGTACATTCGTGATACACTTTTGCAACAAAAAATATCTGTATAATGCATACCATTGGTAACTACATCAACCAACCACTACTTGATTATGCCCGAAGCGGACAATGTGAATTACACGCCCAACCTGGAATATTTTCTGCAAAGGAAGGGCGAGGAGTGCGAAGCGTGGTCCAATCTCCATTTGATGTGTCATAAGAAGTTCAAAAGGACAGAGACATATTTTAATTTACCGATTATCACAATCACTGCATTTATTGGATTCGTGTCCGGTCTCAACTTGAGTTATGAATACATTCACTTGATTCTGGGCGGAATGAGCCTGTATGCAAGTTTATTGAAAAGCTATTTTTCGTATTTGAAAATAAGTCAAAAAAACGAAAATCACCGCATTGCTTACATACAATACGGTCAAATTGCGAACGAGATTCGCGTGGAGCTTGCGCTGGAACCAACCATGCGCAACCGCGGCAGTGGATTGCTGGATTTGGTACGCATCAAAATGAAGAATCTACTGGAAGTCTCCGAGATTGTGGACAACTCAATTATTCAGGAATATCTCTCAAAGGTTGGAAACACAAACCGAAATGTTGTGATGCATTGGTTCGCCCGAGAACGAAACGCCGCCGACGACACGCACAATCCAATTGGAAGACCCAACATTTTAAAACTGGCCAATCGGTTTGAATCATATGTGGATATTGAAAACAAGGTGATGCGGTTGCCTCACGCAGGCCGCAGCATGTCATCACATGTTGATACCAAGGCAACTGCATCCGATGAATCGGGGTCTGAATCCAACGCGGCCTCAGAAACAAGTGATGCCGTTTCGGGAATAATGGTGTAAATTGTATTATTTTTCTTGAATTTCTCTCTGATTTGAAATTCAAGAAACTGTTTTGACCGACATGACCTTTACAGTCGTGCCTTTGAACGTTCCCTGAAGAGGAGGGTTTACGGGACACAAGGCTACTGCGTTGACATTCGGTTCCCGTGTAAGTTTTCTGAGGGAAAGGTTCGGACACAACGGCCGGCACACAACGGCTCGGCACGAGACGTGCCTTGGCGGACGTGCCTTTGGAAACCGTAGGTTTTCTGAATTAGTACTCCGGCGTGTGCTTTTTAAACAAGCATCCGTGCGGGGTTATGCCCGCCACTTCTTTGATGACGACCGCATTCTGAAACTTGCAGTTTGCCAACCAAATTTTCACGATGCAGAAATTCTTTTTGGGCGAAATGGTGATGCCATTCACCACGGGGAGCAGCCCCTTGTTGGACGAAATGCTGTTGCCCACCAACACGTAGGTCAGCTGGCGCCAGCAATCTTGCACGTCCTTGTTGTTCACCTTGTATGAGAAACACCCACCATTCCGGTTTCTTACATCCTCCCATATGGGCGTAATGCCCTCCCTCATTAAAAACAACATGCAGTTCACAACCAACTTGGGCGGCAACATCTCGGTCACGCTGACCGTTTGTTCCACCGTGTTGAAATCATACAACTTGATGTAGCTTTTTAACGACCAATCCGTGTCGTGCGGCAAATGCCCCCACAGCGTCCATCCACCAGAAAGCTCGTGATGAGGGCTGTGTTGCAGCGCTTCGGTTGATTGGTCGGATGCATCGGCAGAGGTAGAGGAAGATGAAGATTCCTTCATGTTGTTCTCAATACACATGTATTAAATGTATTTTTTATATTGATTTGATTTGCAATTGTGTTATTCATTTTGCAATACTACGACGACGAGCATTCATTCTACGACCTTTGACTCTGCGGGAACGCTTGCACCGTTTAGACCGGGTTTTCCCATGTTTTTTCATTTTATATCCGCCGCCATGCGCCATTTCATCAATTCCCAAGAATTCTTTATACTGCAGGGGCAATTCGGGCAATATTGATTGCATTTTATATTTATTAGTATAGGCCTCGCCTAAATTCCAATCATTAAAAGGTGCCGAACGGGGGTTAGGTGTATTTGCAATGTGACTTAATATTTCAATATTCCAGTCTGTTGCGGTAATGAAGTATTTAACTCCTAATGTTTCATTATAAATAACATAGTTAGTCCCAACTTGGATATTTCTCTCATTAATTTTATTCATTATTCTGCATACATATTACACAATTTATTATTTTTTTTAAATGATGATCACTATGTGCTTAATAACGCAATAGATTCATCTTCATTTTATTTGCGGTATTAATCACTGGATCTCGGTGCAGGACCCGAGATTTTTGCAATTGCGCAATGTACGCCCTCAGCCATTGCGGAACCGGCCGGCGCATGCGCTGCAAATATTGCAGATAATCTTGGACCCATTGCGGCAACGGTTTTATCGGCACAGCGACTACGGGTGCCACGGGCGTTGCAATTGTAGGTGCCGGAAACACGCAATCATCGGTATTCAACTGTGCGCCCGCTGTCAGGCTCGTGATCTGCGTGAATCGCCCGACGCGTTCCCTGCAGCACACGTCCTTCAGCAAGTGCTTCCATTTGTAAGTGGCCGGAGAATTGGCCTTGAGAGATGCCAAAAGACTGTGCGTGAGCGCACCCGCGGCTTGACCGCCCAAATACGCATCCGCGCTGGTTTGCGAGTCCTGGCACCCGCTGATGCAATACACTTCGCCCGCGGTTTTCGCGTGCCGCTTGAACTCGTAGCTGGTTTGACGCAGCGCCCACGCATTGGGGTCATACGCGGATGGCATCGGCGCTGCCGCGTTGATCAAGTAGCTGTTGTCGTCGTATTTGTAGCGCAAGTCGCAGCCCGTGCCGCTGTGACACATGTCTAAAATCACGTAGAGCCGCACACCGGCTGGCACCAACGCGACAAGAGAAGCTCGTACCACGTCGTCCGTAATGAGCCCGGCTTGGTTGTAATCCAACGGACAAATGCAGGAGTCGGCACCGCTTTCTTCGTCGCCGTTGGTATCGCGCTGCAGTGATCCGTGTCCCGAGTAATGAAACCAGAGCTCGTCGCCGGCGCGCGCGCCTTGCAACAGTTCTTTGAACGCCGCCAAGATGTTCGCGCGAGTGGGTTTTATCGGCGCCACATCGCTCAGCACCGTGCACGACGAGGGCAAGTAGCCCCGGGCGGACTGCAAATACGCTGCCACGTTGTTGACGTCGTTGATGCACCCGTACAGCGCGTTTGATGTTCCAACATAGTTGATGCCGACCAACAGAGCACGTTTCATGTAATTTATGGATTGATGGATAGATGGATGTTATACAATGTTGCAATATTTTTTTTATTTACCATTTTACCATTTACCATTTTACCATTTACCATTTTACCATTTACCATTTTACCATTTTACCACTACTTGGTAAAATCCACAGATGTGTATTCATACAATAAACGCACATGATAATCATCGTCCTGTTCAAAACCCGCGATCGTTACGGGATATTCGCGGGTTTTGTAAACAACCATGTTTGCAAATCGGTAGCTGGCTGGATTGCTTGGGCGAGAATAAAGATTGGTCTTTGATATGTAAAAAATGGACACCTGCTTTATTATGCGGTTGTGCTCAACATTGTGCAAATCTCGCCTCAAAATGTAGGTGTCGTTGTTGCGGACATGATGCGCGTAATTCAACACCATCAACTCGGTCATGTGAATGTTTAAAATTTCCTTGTACTCCTGCTTTAACAGGTTGGCATACATTTTCTGCAGTTCATTTATCTGAATAACGGGCAATGCATATTGATTCATTGGTCTGATTGGTCTGATTGGTCTGATTAGTTTAAGTTTTGGTATGTCTCTAATAATATTCGCATAGAAATGAATATCATTTTATGGGGGTGTAATTTTAAATTAATCCAGAATCATGGATTTCAAACCCGGATTCCGTCACGTGCAGATAGTTGCAAGATTGCAACGTGTGCAATTCGGCATTGTGGTCAATGCATTTGATGGCGTAATTGCACGCTGCGCCAAAATTGATATTGACGCCGTGATTTTTGCACATGAACCACTTCAAAAATGCAGGGTCCAGCAACTTGTTGCCCACCACGTAAAAATTATCCGGACTTGACAAATCCAGTGCGTATTCTGAACCATCGCATTGGAGCACAATCTCCATCATGCGATGATTGACCGGTGCAAATTTCCTGAAAAAGAAGTAGGAGCCGTCTGATTCGCATGGAAACCCGTCGTATTTAATCACGTGCATGCACGTTGGATTGTCGCCGGTGGCCGACTGCATTGTTGGAACCTGGCACATCACAAAATCAAATTTCATGGAGTGATTCTTGATTCGCGCGAGTTCGTATGCAATGAAATTTTCATCCGTATGGGACGCTTCAGACACAGAATCGGTTTCAGATTCAGGTTCAGACGCAGACTCCTTGGTGTTTTCGCCAGCTTCATTATCTGCTTCTATGCGATTTTGTTCATCGTCGTCTTGAACATCAACCACATCGTCGGACTCTTCGGCTTCTGTTTCCGTTTGAGCCACATGATGGTCGGTCAAATGTTGTATGAGCGCAAAAATGGATAAATAACTCTGCAGTTCCACGCCATCCTTCACCACACGCACGTAACAATAGTCGTCGTCGTCGTCTTCGTCTTCCGCATCAACGTCCGTTTCGGTGTCGCGTCGGGCGGATGCAATGCATTTCGCAATGAAGGGAATCACGTACCGAACCGTGAAACGCTTCGTGTGCGTGAATGCCGACACGCATCCCCAGCCAATCTTAACCGCAACGTCGGTCCAATTATCTGCCGTCAATGTTTTGTAAATGTATAATCCGGACCCAAATGCAAACAGGGTGTATAATTGCGTGAAAATGATGGAGCGCAATTCTTGCTCGGTGCAACCCACCAATTCACCAGACGCATTATTGTACGTACTCGGTATGCAACTCATTTTTTAAATTGATTGGATTGTTGGATTGTTGGATGGATTGATAATGACTATTGAAAACACAGGTTTATATTGTTTCATTATGAATATTATATTTCATTCACATGCATTGGGAAATTCCCATATAAAACCACGTTGCATTTTGAATGTTTTTTGCACAAATGCGGCACCGACCCCGATTGAATTGCATTCAAACTGCATTGTTTCCCCTTGTTTTTGCCGGTTTGGATTTCAGCGGCACATTTATTGACGCATGATGTCCCTGCGTTGGAAGATTTGGATTTCAACGCGCAATTGTAGTGTCGCAAACAATACAGGTTGGACTCATGCTCGTAAAATGCGTTCGCATTGCAGCGAGAGCACGCAACTCCGGGCATGCACATGTGTGCGGGGGAATTCACTCCACTTAACCGCTTGATAAGGGGATGCGGTCCGATGTACGGCAACAGCTCGTTTGTTATTGTGCGACAATACGGGCATTTTATTTGATGTGTCCCAATTTTTTCATAGTAATTGTTCATTCCGAGCCGCCCTTTTTGGCGGAGAACCTCTTGATACAGCGGCTCATAATTGAACTTGTGGCCGCATTCCAGCACAACGTGAAACGCATTCAATGGTTCGGATGATATTAAGCAATCATCATGTGCGGGCTCTGCGGGCTGCATGGTTTTCAATGCCGCAAAAAAATCCAGGTCGTCTTCAACTTCGTATGTGGGCGGCATTTTATGAATTATGAATTGTGCCTATGAATTATACCTATCTATTGACTTATACCTATGATTATTTCACAAGTTTATATTTTATCATTGAGAATAAAATGTCTTTATACTTATATATTTCACTTATTTCAGAGCCCAAATTAAGGATGGCGAGCAAAGACACATGGGGTCCATCCACGTGGACATTGTTTCACACACTGGCCGAAAAGGTTAAGGACGCGCATTTCAACGACCTGAAATCCGAACTGCTACAATACGTAAAACGCATCTGCGCTAATTTGCCCTGCCCCGACTGCGCCGCACACGCCACCAATTTCATTTCAAAATTGACTTCAGACCAGTTCGCAACCAAACAAAACTTCAAACTGTTCTTGTTCCATTTTCACAACTCGGTTAACATGCGAACCGGAAAACGCCCCTTCACGATTGAAGAACTGGATGCAAAATACATCCGGGCCAACACGTTTGTGGTCATACCGTACTTCATCAAAGTGTATTCCCATCGCAACACCAACGTGCGACTCCTGGTGAACAGTTTTCAAAAAGACATCATGATCAAGGAATTCATCAAATGGATCCGCGAAAACAGCCACAAATTTGACAAGTGAAAATGCCCATCATCCCGAAGTTATAATGACGATATTTGTTTTGCCATCACCGTTCGGGTTTTGGAACCAACCGAACATTTACTGTTATTGCAATCATCGCATGAACACCCGCCAAAATCATAAAGCGCGCCGTTCCCCCAAGTGAATTTGGTGACGTAAAACCCGCTAATGCCTCCAATTATCCCCAACAGCACTATGCCAATGTAGGTGGGAGTTCCAACGGTTTCGCACGCTCCTCCCATAAATGTTACGAAATCCACAAAGATGAGAATGATGAAACTCAGTATGATGCCAATCAACGTGTTTGAATCAAGCCGGGCGGATGCCTGCATGCAAAACATGAGGTAAGCCACCGTGTACCACACAAATGCGGTGGTGAATTGTCTGCACGCATTTCCACTAAATCCAATGTACCCCATTGAAATCAGAGCAACCCCTGCTGCCCCACAAACGTGTCCAATGCATTTTGGAAAATTGCGATTTACCAGGGACACGCCAACTGCAACCCCGGATATTAACAATGGAACCGCCTGGTTGAATTTTGATATGCCAAAAGATGCATCAAATATAGTGTATGCAGATTTAATCCAGTTGATTGTGCTTGTGCCTGCGCTTGTGCCTGCGGGTGCGGGTGCGATGCTCATCTATATGTTATCTAAGTATATATGTTATGTATAATATACTTAGATATAAAATCGGGAGAAGAATTAATTAAAACTCACTTCGCGCTTACACACACATGGGCATCCCGAGTTATTTTGCGCACGTGCTGAAAAAATACCCGCACGTCATCAAACGGCTGTCCGAGTTGCCGTGCATCCACAACCTGTACTTGGACTGCAACGGCATGATCTACGACGTGGTGCGCCAAATGCAGTACGCTCCCGAAAACACGGCGGCATATGAGGCCGAACTGTTGCAGCGTATCTGCGACAGCATTGACGCCTGCATTGCCATCATGCGTCCGGTTAGCAGCGTCTTCATCGCGTTTGACGGCGTGGCGCCCGTGGCCAAGCTGAACCAGCAGCGCGAACGCCGCTACAAGTCGTGGTACTTGGGCGAAATGGAGTCGCAGCGCCGCCGCGACCACAATGCAATCGCGCAAAAAGGGGCACACAAGGGGGGTCGCGTGGAACCGCCTAAACCGGCGTGGAACACCTCGGCCATTACTCCCGGCACCAAATTCATGAACGCGCTGCACGACAAGCTGGCCGAGCATTACGACACGACAAACCCGGCCGAGCTGAATGCCCGCTACAATTTGAGCGGGGGTGCCGGCATCATCGTGAGCAGCAGCAAGGAGCCCGGCGAAGGCGAGCACAAGCTGTTTGAGTACATTCGAGAGCATGCGGCGGAGCACGCCGACAAGAACACCATCATCTATGGCCTGGACGCGGACTTGATCATGCTGTGCATGTCGCACCTGCACATTTCGCGCGGCATATACTTGTATCGCGAGACCCCCGAATTTGTCAAGTCAATCAATGTTACACTGGATGAAAAAGAGAGATATTACATGGACATTCCCGAGTTTGCGGATGCCATCTTGGAGAACCTACGGTTCAGCGCAGTAGCCTTTGGCCCCATACCCCTCCCTCATAGGGTCGCCCCCCCTGGGAAAGGTGCGGGGCGCAAAGAGCCGTTGGGGGTGTGGGGGGCGCTTGTCGCCCCCCAGTTGGACTACATCTTCATGTGTTTCATGCTGGGCAACGACTTCATGCCGCATTTCCCCGCGCTCAACATTCGCACCACCGGCATTGCCTCCCTCATGGAGGCGTACCGCGCCACAATTGGCGCCAACGAAACCATCATACAAACCACCTCTCTCAACGAGTACGTCATTCATTGGCCGAACTACAAGAAGCTCGTCGCCCACTTGGCCGCACAGGAGCTGACCCTCATTCGCAAAGAGCACGCGACGCGGGACCGACAGGCGCGCCACACGCGCGACACCGACAAAGAAGACGACGTCATGCACGACGTGCTCATGCTGCCGATGACGCAGCGCGACGTGGAACGCGGCATTGACCCGTTCCATTCGGGGTGGGAGCGCCGATACTACGCCACCATGTGCGACATTCACGCACCAGGGGACCAGGCAAAAACAGCATTATTATGCCGCAATTACCTGGAGGGCATGGAATGGACGTTCCGGTACTACACGCGCGGGTGCGTGGATTGGAAGTGGTCGTACGCAAACCACTACCCGCCCTTGCTGGCCGATTTGGTGCAGCACATCCCGGAAACCCACGACCCAACCAATGCGTTCTCATTCTTGTCGGTTAAACCGAAGGAGCCCATTCGCGACGTGGTGCAGCTGTGCTACGTGCTGCCGCGGGCAAGCCACGCACTCTTGCCGCCGGCGGTGCAGCGCGCCCTGATGCGCAGCAAACTCGCGTCCAAATACACGGACGACGGCGGTCACAACTTCAAATGGGCGTACTGCAAGTACTTCTGGGAGTGCCACACCGACTTGCCCGCACTGGATTTGCGCGAACTGGATGCGATCGTGAAAAAAACGGATTAAATATACACACCCCGACGACACCCCCCAAAACGCCAAAAGCTTTTTTCCGAAAACAAGAAACCCCGAAAAAGGGACATGCACACGACTGGTGACACCCCCCAAAACGCCAAAAGCTT
>Ga0315284_10010841_pt1 | contig 12987 bp, 10 predicted proteins | sample YL17G09_16_MG_FD_203696 | JGI IMG/M metagenome (GOLD analysis project Ga0315284, IMG submission 203696) | Sediment microbial communities from Yellowstone Lake, YNP, Wyoming, USA - YL17G09_16 | ecosystem: Environmental > Aquatic > Freshwater > Lake > Sediment | place: USA: Wyoming | collected... | reverse complement strand
ATTTTAGCGAATTTCGAGCGCCGGTTCTCGAAAAGCACTATTATTCGAGGCCATGCTCATAATCATGCCGGCAGGATGCCGGCGCTCCCAGGGAAGATTATTCTCCCATCGCCGCGTAAATCGGCTTCCGGTGCGCTTCCGCGCATTCCGCCAGCGGCAGGTCGATCAGCAGCTCCTCGTCCACGCAGATGCGGAGGCGGTCGCCGCCGACGATGCCGATGATGTCGAAGGGGACGCCCATCCTGGCGGCCAGCGAGGTGAGGACGTCAGCGTAGGCTGGGTCGAAGGAGAGCAGGATGCGCGATTGCGACTCGGCGAACAGGCTCATATCCGGCCGCTCCACCAGCGGCACGACGGCCTCCACGCCCAGGTTGCCGGCGATGGCGCACTCCGCGGCGGCAACGGCCAGCCCGCCTTCCGCGCAGTCGTGCGCGCCGGCGATCATGCCCCACTTGATCGCCTCCAGCACGAAGGCCTGCGCGGCAAGCTCGTGGTTGAGGATCAGCTCCGGCGGCATGCCGGCCTCTTTGCCGTGCACGACGGCCAGGTACTCGCTGCCGCCCAGCTCCGGCTTCGTCACGCCCACCAGCGCCAGCAGGTGGCCCTCCGCCTTGAAGCGCAGGCTGGTGGCCTGCTCCACCTTGTCGAGCACGCCCACCATGCCGATAGTGGGCGTCGGGTAGACGGCGGCCTCCGGGCCTTCGTTATACAGGCTCACGTTGCCGCTCACCACCGGCACCTGGAAGGCACGGCAGGCGTCGGCGATGCCTTCGACCGCGCGCTTGAGCTGCCAGAAGCGGTCGGGCTTCTCCGGCTTGCCGAAGTTCAGGCAGTCGGTCACCGCCGCCGGATCGGCGCCGGCGCACACCAGGTTGCGCGCCGCCTCCGCCACCGCGATTTGCGCGCCCAGGTAGGGGTCCAGGAAGCAGTAGCGGCTGTTGCAGTCGGTGGTCATGCCCAGCGCCTTCTCCGTGTCCTTCACGCGGATTACCGCCGCGTCGCCGTCGCCCGGCGGCACCACGGTATTGGTCTGCACCATGTGGTCGTATTGCTCGAAGACCCAGCGCTTGCCGGCGATGTTGGGCGAGGAGAGGAGGTCGAGCAGCACGCGGTTGTAATCGTCCGGCAGCGGCAGGTCGCTCAAATCCGCGTTCTGTAACTCTGCCAGCCACGCGGGCGGCTCCGCGGGCATCTCGTAGACCGGCGCCTCCGCCAGCGACCGGCTGGGCACCTCGGCCACCACCTCGCCGTGATAGCGGATGCGCAGCGTCGGCTCTTCGATCACTTGGCCGACCGTCACCGCGTTCAGTCCCCACTTTTCGAAGATGCCGATCACCTCGTGCTCGCGGCCCTGCTGCGCCACCACCAGCATGCGCTCCTGCGACTCGGACATCATGATCTCGTAGGGCTCCATTCCCTCTTCGCGCATCGGCACCAGCGCCAGGTCAAGGTCCATGCCCACGCCGCCGGCGGCGGACATCTCCGCGGTGGTGCAGGTGATGCCGGCGGCGCCCATGTCCTTCATGCCCACCACCGCATCGCCCTGCAGCAATTCCAGGCACGCCTCGATGAGGCACTTCTCGGTGAAGGGATCGCCGATCTGCACGGTCGGGCGCTTCTGGTCGTCCTCGTTGAACTCGTGGCTGGCGAGGATGGAGCAGCCGCCGATGCCGTCGCGTCCCGTGCGGTTGCCCACCACCAGCACCGGGTTGCCGGGACCCTTCGCCTTGCTCGTCGCCATGTAGCGGGTGTCCGCCACGCCCACGCACATCACGTTGACCAGGCAGTTGTCGCGGTAGCTGGGGTGGAAGTAGATCTCGCCGCCCACCGTCGGCACGCCCACGCAGTTGCCGTAGAACTGGATGCCGTCAATGACGCCGGCCAGCAGGCTCTGCGCCAGCGGGGTATTCAGGTCGCCGAAGCGCAGCGAGTCGAGCAGCGCCACGGGCCGCGCGCCCATGGTGAAGATATCGCGCAGGATGCCGCCGATGCCCGTCGCCGCGCCTTGCTTGGGCTCCACCTGCGAGGGGTGGTTGTGGCTCTCCATTTTGAAGATCACGTAGAGGTTGTCGTCCAGCGCGAAGCCGCCGGCGTCCTCCCCCTCCGCGCGCGTCGGGTATTTGCCCGTCTTCGGGAAGAGCTTCAGCAAGGGCCGGCTGCGCGGATACCCGCAGTGCTCCGACCACTCGACGGAATACATCGCCAGCTCCGTCCCCGTCGGCTCCCGCCCGAGGATCTGCAGCACATTGTTATACTCTTGCTCGTTCATGCCCAGCTCGAGGGCAACTTGCAATTGCGAAGTTTGACCGGTCATCAATCTCTCTCTCTGATATCCGCATTCTTACAACGCGGCAAGGAATTCGACGAATGGTTTGAAACACTGTGGGCATCTCTCGGCAATCGTCAGATATTGACTCATGCCCAGGATGAGCGGTGCGTCCGCCCGCTTTTTGTAAGACTGGTGATGCTCTCTGAACAGATCATCGATCACACGTGACGGCGGGTGATCATGATTCTGGTCTTCAACCGGCAGTCGCCAGGTGCGTTTCAGGTTTTTCACCCCGAGCCGCAGTTTCAACGCTTCCTCGGCTGCCAATACCAGGGCTTCCAGGTCATACTTGAAGCAGAAAACCTTGAAACGATCCATGATGCGCTGATCGTCAATGCCTTTATCCTGCAAGGCAAGGCGGAAGTTTTCGACAATGCCTGCCTGCAACTCCTCCGCCGTCTCATGTCGGAAAGCTCGGTGAGGCGGGTATAGATCGGGTATCACGACAACCATCGCTTCCGCGTTGTTTCGCAGAATATTCACTGCAAGCCGCGGCACCTTCGTCAGCAGCGTTTTCTTCTTATCCCCTGGCGGCGACTCCTTAAAAGTGATCGCAATGCCTTCCCCGTCTTTCTGCTCGAGTAACGGCTTCAGGCATTCCTGCATGGCATCCTCATCTGATGCGCCTTCGACATAGACAATCACTCTCACGAGAACGTCTCCAGTTGATCGCTCCAATGCAGATATCCGATTTCATCCGTGCCAAAATCTTCCAGCAAACTATTAATCACCTTGGAATCTTTCGGTTTACTAAAGAAGACTTCCCCGTTCTCCTTCTTCATGACAGCCACATCCGTGAGATCGAACTGCGTCAGGAAGTAAGATGAATGGGTTGCGAGGAAGATCTGCGTTCGCTCGCTGGCCTTCTGGAATAGACCGGCCAGCACTGATAACGTGCGTGGATGCACACCCTGATCAGGTTCGTCAACGCAGATGAGCGCCGGCGGCTTGGGATGAAGGCATAATACCATCCAGCAAAGCAAACGGAGAATGCCATCGGAGAGATCGGCAAGGCTGAGATCGACATCGACACCCTTCTCCCGCCAGAAAGCGATGACTTCACCGGGGCCGCCACGAGCTTTGACCGTCAATTCCTGAAAACCAGGCACAACCATCCGAAGATACGATTGCAGTTCCTCGAAGATCTCCTGGTGTTCCGTCATCAGGTAGTGAAGCACCGAACTGATATTGCCACAGCTTTCGCGTAACTCCGGTTCCTGTTCTACTGGGGTCGAGCGTTGAATTTTCTCCTTCGCGATCGCCAGAGAACTATAGAACATCCAACCCTTGATATATTCCCGCAACGCAAATAAAAAGCCGGATTTCGGACTGGTCATGGTTCCGAGATTCAAGCGATTGTAGCGTTTAAGGGATATCTGATCGAGATATTGTTTCAACTCTTCAGTCGTTGCTCTTTCCTGTGCCTCTGTCATATTCAGAATTATTTCGGCGGCAGAACTACCATGGCGTTCGCGTAGATCAACCTTCTCAGCGGTAACTTTAATATTTCCGATCGGGCCAAGCAACTCACCAGAGTAACTGATAGAATTTACCGGCGGCAATTCACAGAGCATATCCCATGAGAATTGATCCGGTCCCGGTTTATGAAAGAGTTGCTGCCCGGCTCCACCCTCGGTAATGCTCGGCGGAATCTCCCCTTGCATCCCATCCCGAAGAAATTTCAAAAACTCGAACAAGCTGCTCTTCCCGGACCCATTCGCCCCCACCAGCACTTCGAGGGCGCCCACTTCCGCGGTGAAGTCGCGGAAGGGGCGGTAGCCTTTGATATTGATCGATGTCAGCCTTGGAAAGCTCATGGCATTATCTCGACGGTCAACGGTATTATACACCTGCCGTTATTTGTCCGTCTTCTCGGAAAACGGTCCCATCCCCGTTTCCTTAAGCTTCAGCGATTTGAAAAACTCCGTTCCATTCGGGTCCGTCTTCGGGTCGGCCAGCGGGCCGGCCCATTGCATGTAGATGCGCTTGCCGCTGATGATGACGCGGGCGCGGATCAGCCCGATGCCGTTCAGGTTTCGATAGGTGAACTCGATGCCGGATTGCCCGGCGAAGGTGATCGGCGCGGAGGACAGCAATTGGGACTGTGCCCCGGAGACGACCGTATTGCGAATCCCCTCCAGCACGCCTCGCAGACCGCCATCGAACTTGTCGGTGGGCGTATCCATGTAGGACATGGTATACGTGACGCCGGTCCACCCGCCCGGGATGGCGAAGGTATACAGATTGCGGTATTCGTTTTTGTACGGCCTGCGCTCCAGGAAATCCTGCGGCGCGCCCGGGAAGCTGACGGTGAACCGGCCTTCCTTCGAGGTAAAGGGCGTCCACGTCCGCTCCGGCACCAGCCGCGGCGCCACCACGTGCGACCCCGCCAGGAACAGCACCAGCAGGCCCACGCCGGCGATCATCACGCGCCCGTAGCGCCAGCGTTTCTGCGCGGGCTGATTGCGGTTCCACCAGTTCTGCAGCGCCACCAGCGCCGTGCCGGCGATCACATACAGCACGTAGAACTCGATGCCGGTCCGGAAAAAGAGCTTCCTCATCAATGAGGGATCCACAGCCACCTCCAGTATTAAGCCCACCCGTGGTCAAAAAAGCAATATCGTTCTCTTTTTGAAAACAGCCTGTGTGACTTATCGTAATCCACGGCTGATCTCCAACACGCGCAGACTTTCCGTCAGGCCCTTAAACAACTTTTTGCCGTCGCTGCCCCCGATCAGGCTCTCGCAGCGGCGCTCCGGGTGGGGCATCAGGCCGAGGACGTTGCCGCCTTCGTTGCAGATGCCGGCGATGTTGTTCAGCGAGCCGTTGGGATTCGCGTCCGGCGTCACGTTGCCTTCCGCGTCGCAGTAGCGGAACACCACCTGGCCGTTCTGCTCTAACTGCTGCAGCGTCTCCGGGTCGGCGTAGTAGCGCCCCTCGCCATGTGCGAGCGGGAACTCTATCACCTGCCGCGAGCTGTAAAAATGGGTGAAGGGCAGGTCGGTGCGCTCCATGCGCAGGTGCTGTGGCTTGCAGACGAACTTCAGGTGGTCATTGCGGTACAGCGCGCCGGGCAGCAGCCCCGCCTCGGTGAGCACCTGGAAGCCGTTGCAGATGCCGATGACGAATTTACCCTCCGCCGCGTGGGTCATCACCGCGCCCATCACCGGCGAAAAGCGCGCCACCGCGCCGCAGCGCAGGTAGTCGCCGTAGGAGAAGCCGCCGGGCAGCACGATGCAGTCGAGATCGCCGATCTCCGTCTCCTCGTGCCAGACGTAGCGGACGTCCTGGCCGGTGACATGCTCGATGGCATAGTAACAATCGGCATCACAGTTGGACCCGGGGAAGACAACAACGCCGAATTTCATGCCACCGCCTCGCTTTCGACGACAGCGACATGGTATTGCTCGATGATGGGATTGGCCAGCAACTCGCGGCACATCTCCTCCGCCGCGCTTTTCGCGCAGTCGGGACATTTCGCCTCGATCTCCAGCGTGACGAACTTGCCGATGCGCACGTTGTCGACGGAGGCATGCCCCATCTTGTGCAGGGCCTTTTCGATGGTCGTCCCCTGCGCATCCATCACCGTGGGCTTGAGCGTAATTTCAATCTGGACGTGGTAGAGCACCGTGTATCTCCTATGGAGCGCGGACTGCCAGTCCGCGCGTGACGATATGATGGTAGACAATTCGCGCGGACTGGCAGTCCGCGCTCCATATGATTAATTTTTTATTTCGATCCCGCTGAATACGCCGGAACAGGTGATGCGCAGGGCGGCGGAACCGGGGGTGGCAATCTCCGTGTTCTGTATATGCACTTCGCAGCCACCCAGCGCGGGAGCGCCGCTGACCTGCACCGGCCAGCCGACCGGGACGCGCACCTCGATGCCGCCGAAGGTCGCCTCCAGCCGCAGGTCCGCCCCATCCGGCGCCAGGTTGGCCTCTCGCAGGTCGATCTCCGCCCCGCCGAAGGTGACGGAGACGCGTCCGCCGCGAAACGCCTGCGAATTGACGCGAATCTTCGTCCCGCCGAAGGTGACGGACTGGTTCAATTGATCCTCCGAATGCACCATTGCCGCCCCTCCTCCCGTCACGATACGTCGTTCCTGGCGAGGGATCATGATCCGCAAACCGATGAGAATGAGCACAACCGCACCGATAACGAGCCCGACATTGACTTCCAGCAGTCCGTTCAACCTGACAATCAGCAGGATGCCGATCACCAGCACGATGAATGACCAGAATGGACGGCGGATATTCCGCACCAGGCCGTTCAACCCCCACAGCACCAGCAGCACCGGCCACCACCGCGCCACGAGAGGGTATGCGGGCAGATAGAGGGCTTCCACCAGGAATCCCGCCCCGAGCAGCAAAAGGATCAAACCCAGCAAATAACGCGTCGGCATCTGTCACCTCCCTATGATTCCCGTTGACCGCAACCCGGTCTCGTTAATTCGTGATGGTGAGCGCGCTCAGCGTCGCGCGGCAGCGCAAGCGCAGGGTCGGCCGTCCGGGCTCATCCGCCACGATCATGCGCGCGCTGTTCTCCAGGCTGCCCAGAAAGGGTTTACCCTCGACCTTGAAGCTCATCTCCGGCGGGATGCGGACGATGACGCTCCCGAAGAGCGCGCACACATCCAATTCCGCCCCCCGCGGTGAGAGCATGGCCTCGCGAAGGTCGAGCTCGTAATCCCCCATCACGGTCAGCACGTTGCCGCCCTGGAACTGCTTCGACTCGCTGCGCGCGTGCGAGCCGCCAAAGATGATGAAATCCTTCATGGTAGGGCGAAACATCGCCGGAATGCCCGACCGGTCCGACGACTTCCCTATCGAGCGCGGCAGCAACAGGCGCAGGCCGAACAGCAGCACCACGACCGCCACCGTGAAGCCGATGATCTGCATCCCGTAGATGTCGAGATTCTGCTCTCTCACCAGCAGGAAAATGCCCAGCCCGATCAGCAGCAATGTTCCCCACGGGTTTTCACGACGGCGAATCAGGTAATTCCCGCTCAAGATGATGATCAGTATCGGCCACCAATCGCGGAGAATGCCGGACATTCCCAGGTGGGGAAAATACATCAGCTCGAGGATGAACCCGAGCGATACAATCCCGATCAACAGACCGATGAGATACCGCCATGCCATGTCATTCCCCTTTCGCTGTTCCGATCAGGCGCCGGAGGCGCGTTCCGAGCCCGCCGCCGCACCACACTCCGCGATGCCCAGCCGCTGATACAAGACGTCGATGTGCCGCAAATGCCGCTGCCAATCGAAGGCCGCGTCGATGTCCGCCGGCGTCAGGTATCGCGACAGGTCAGGATCGGCTTTCAAGGCATCCCGATAATACATACCCAACTCCTCCGGGGACATCTCGTCGTTCTGAATCTTCTCCCAGGTCCCCATCGCGTGGCGCTGTACGGCGGTGTAGGCGGCGTCCTTGTCCATGCCGTTCTTCACCGCGGCGAGCATGACGGCTTCGCTGTTGAAGAGGCCGCCCGTCGCGTTCAGGTTCTTCAGCATCCGCTTCTCGTAGACGCGCATCCCCTTCACCACGCCGGTGAATTTTTTCAGCATGTAGTCGATGAGGATGCAGGCGTCCGGGATGATCACGCGCTCGACGGAGGAATGCGCGATATCGCGCTCGTGCCAGAGGGCCATGTTCTCCAGCGCCGGCACCACGTAGCCGCGCAGCAGGCGGGCCATGCCGCTCACCCGCTCGCAGACGATGGGGTTGCGCTTGTGCGGCATCGCCGAGGAGCCGCGCTGCCCGGCCTGGAAGGACTCCTCCGCTTCGAGGATGTCGGTGCGCTGTAAATTCCGCATTTCAGTGGCAAATTGATCGAGCGAGCCCGCCAGCACCGCGAGGGCGGAGAGGAACTCCGCGTGCCGGTCGCGCTGCAGCACCTGGGTGGCCGCCGGGGAAGGCTCCAGGCCCAGGTTTTTGGCGACCGTCTCCTCCACGCGCGGGTCCACGTTGGCGAAGGTGCCGACGGCGCCGGAGATCTTGCAGGCGGAGACCGTCTTTACCGCGTATTCGAACATCGCGCGGCGGCGGCGCAGCTCGGCCAGCCACACGCACAGCTTCAGCCCGAAGGTGATCGGCTCGGCGTGCACGCCGTGGCTGCGGCCCATCATGTAGGTCCACTTATACTTTTTCGCGCGCTCGATGATCGCCGCTTCCAACTCGTCCAGGTCCCTGCGGATGATGCCGGCGGCCTTCACCATCAGCATACAGAGCGCGGTGTCCTCGATATCGTAGGACGTCACCCCGTAATGCAGCCACTTTTTCTCGTCGCCGAGATGCTCGGAGACCGCGTGCAGGAAGGCGATCAGGTCGTGGCGGGTGCGCTGCTTCTCCCTGCCCTCCGCCTCTTTGCCGGGCGCTTCGCCCTCCAGCTCGATGGCGCGCTGCGCGTCCACCTTCGCGTTTTTGCGCAGGGCGGCGGCGGCCTCCTTCGGCACCACGCCCAGCTCCGCCCACGCCTCGGCGATCTGCAGCTCCACCTCGAGCCAGGCGTCATAGCGCGCCTGCGGCTCCCAGATGGCCTTCATTTCGGGGTAGCTGTAGCGTTCGATCATGGTCGATTAATCTCTGACATACAAAATGCCCACGCGGGCACGCGACGCTGCGCGCCGCATCTTCCTGCAATGGGCAATACGAATGACCGGTTTCCACTTCACGTTGTGCCTCCCGGCTCCTGTATACTATCATATTTCGCGCGCCGGGGGAATCCCCGCGGACTGGGAGCGCACGTAGAACCGGCACCGATTCCATCCACCGATTCTTTCTCTTGCTCTTGCTCTTTCTCTCCCCCATTTATCAGGGAAGCGGAGGAAAAGAACGGATAGAAGGGTATGTCACCTGGGAGCGGATGAACCGCCTGGCGTGCAAATGGCTGCCAATACCGACCGTCATGCATCCGTACCCCAATCAGCGCATGACCGTGTGACACAAAGGAGGAACCCGGTGCGGTAACTCCGCACGCCGGGGTCTGTGCGGGGGGCAGGAAGCAATTCCTGTCCCTACCGCGACAGAGCATGAAAAAACTCGGTGATTCATCTTATCTTAACGCCTATACCGGGGGGGTAGGTGCCCCCGGGCGAGAAGAGCCGCTCCGTCAAAACGCCGCCCCGATCCCGAAATGGAGCTGGTGCCCGCCGTCCTTGTTGAAGCCGTAATCGAAACGGACCAGGCCGACGGGGGTGATGATGCGTATGCCGGAGCCGTAGCCCAGACGGAGGGTGAAGTCGGGATCGGCCAGCGCCTCGGCGAAGCGGCCGCCCCAGGCGTCGCCGGCATCGACGAAGACGATCCCCTGGATCGATTCCGTGAGGGGGACGCGCAGCTCGCTGCTGAGCAGCAGCATGTTGTTGCCCACGAACTGGTCCACCTCATAACCGCGCAGCGTGTCCAGCCCTCCCAGGAAATACTGGTCGAGGAACGGCGGCGTGCCGGCGCTGGCGCCGGCGAGCAGGTGCGCGGCGAGTACCCGTGGCGGCCGCGAGCCTCTGGCGCCGCCCAGCGGCCAGTAGCGTCGCACGTCGCCGGTCAGCTTGGTGAAGCTCGCGCCGCCGAGCAGCCCGGCCCCCTCCACGTTCGCCTGCGCGAACATCCCTCCGACCGGATATACCGGGGAGATGCGCGTGTTGCGCGTGGCGGCCAGCGCCAGGCTGCGCACGCTGGATTGTCCGAGGATGATCGGCGGCACCTCGCTATTGTTATGGGGGAGGGCGCGCACCTCGGTCAGGCGGAGGGTGGACGAGAGCTGCGTCACCGGACTGGTCTGCCGGGCCACCGTCAGCGTGCCGCCGGTCCGCCGCGCCAGATATTCGACGTCGCTGACACCGTTGATGACAACCTGGCGGATGGTGTCGCGGCTGAATGCGCTGGCGCCCAGGCTGGTCCGCGGGCCGCTGAACAGCGGATTGAAATAATCCACCTGGATTACGCGCACCGCTCCGGCCTGCAGATCGACGTTGAGCCGCTGGGCGGTGCCGAAGAGATTCATCTCGCCGAAGGTGAGATACCCGGACAGGCCGCCCACCTCGTTGTAACTCCCGCCGAGCAGGACGTAGCCGGTGCGGCGCTCCTTCATGGTGAAGGTCAACACCACGGTGCCCGGTTCCGTGCCCGGCGCCGGCGTCACGGAGATTTCCTCGAAAATCTGCAGTCGCTGCAGGTTGGCCAGCGACTGTTGAATGGCGTTGACGTTGTAGACGTCGCCGGGTTTCACGGTCAGCAGCTCGCGCACCACCCGCTCCCGCGTCTTCGTCAATCCCTCGAAGCGGATTTCGCTGATCTTCGGCTCCTGAATGGTGAAGCGCAACGTGCCGGTGTCGGTGAAGGTGACGTCGGTTACCTCGGTCAACGTGTAGCCGCGGTCCGCATAGACCTTTTTAATCGCATCCGCGGCCTGGCGGGCCAGGTCCGGATTGAAGATGTCGCCAGGTTGCAGCGAGATAGCCTGCAGCAGAATTTCGTTCGACAGGACCGTGTTGCCGACGAACTCGATGGCCTTGATGGGCGGATTGGGCGTCACTTCGACAATGAGGCGCACGTCCCCGTCCATCGGCTCGGTGGTGACGCGGGCGGCGCTGACCCATCCGGTTTCCTGCAGCGCTTGTAGCAGCACCGCGGGCACCCCCTCGTCGTATCGCTGCCCGATCAGCGGCCTGACCGCCTCACCCAGTGCCTGCTGAGCGGCAACCGGCAGCCCTTCCGCCCCCCGGAAGACGACTTCCCGGATGACCGGTTGCGCGGCCTGCGCGCGCAACAGCGGGGCGGCAGCGAGCAGCATGAGAACAAGCAGCGTGAAACGGGCCAACACCGGCATGGCATCCTCCTGTGCGAAACGATTTCATCCCATATCATATTGGATTCGTCACGCAGGGGAAGGTCTTGTCTTGCCTAACGACGGGCGATGGCGTGCGTGATGAACAATCCATTCAAAAAGCCATCCCGGTACTTACCGTCCACCGGTTGTTGAAGCCAATGCCGATTTCCGGGATGACGGTGCGGTCGAGGGCTTTGGGGCGGAGGGTAAATCCGAAAGAATGGAGCACGCTGTCGATGTGCAGCGCGGCTTCCCAGCAGTGCAGGTCGCGGACCACCATCCACTCGTTCCACAGGAAGGTGCGACCATTGTAGTTGCCCCGCCACAGCAACTGCCACTGCGGGGTGACGGTCCAGCGCAGTTGCGCCACGGCGCTACGGAGCTGCCGCTGATCGAGGTTATAGCGGGTGAACAGGCTCAGCGCGAGGCGGGGGTCCTGCTGCCAGTCGAGCTGGTTGGTCAGTTCCCGCCAGGTGCGCGAGTTGGGATCGTAGGACGCGTTTTGGCGCAGGCTCAGATGCTCTCCGACGTGCTCCTCCGCGCTCAACGCAATGTCGTACCAGCGTTTCCACTGCAGGTCGCGCCCGGCGGTCATCGTCAGCCGCAGCGACGGGGTCTGGTACTGCAGGTTGTCGGTGATGGCATGGCGCGGGTAGGTGGCGTCCATGAACAGCGGGCTGAAGCCGTCGCCGCGCTGCAGTCCATAGGACAGGGTATGGGTCAGGCTGCCGATTTTCATCTGCGCGCTCATGTCGAGCCGGTACTGGTATTGCGCGCTGACATCCCGGTCACCGTAGACGGTCTGGCGCAGGCCGGCGTTGAACTGCAGCGATGTGCTCTTCGTCATCGACAGCTTCGGCGTCGTCTGCCAGTCGAGCAGGAAACGCGGGAGTGCGTCCTCCTCCGCCTTTTCCCGGTATTCGCCCAGTCCCAGCAGCAACCGGCCCGGCGTTTTCCACCCCAGCCGCGCCTGATCGACCTGCAGCGTGACCTCCGGCAGGCGCTCCAGCCGGGTCAGGCCGGTGTCGCCGGTGAAGGCCGACCCATCTACATCGGTGTGGTGATCCACGCGGACGTTGAGATCACCGAAGCCCAGGCGGCGCGTGTAGAGCAGGTGGTTCCACAGCTCCTGATCGTCCGCCGCCGCCGCGCCGTAGCCGTTGCTGCGGTATTCACCGCTGTAGCTGACTTTGTTGTCGCCGGCGGTGAAGTCCTGCCGCAGCGCCAGGGCAGCGGCGTGCAGGCTGAAGCTGCCCTCCGTGTTGTTCTGTGTGTAGAGCACGGAGGTGTTCGCGCCCTCGGTCGCGCGGGTGATCCGGAGCATGGCATTGGAGGTTTCCACCGGCGTCCCCGGCAGCACGCTCTGCCGTTTGCGGTCAAAGGACGTGTTCAGGCTCAGGCCGTCGAACAGCTTCCGATCGTCGTTCAGCCGCAGCGCGTAGTCGCCGGATGATGGATTGACGTAGGCGAACGCCTCGCCGCTGCCGTTGCCCAGCGTGTAGAAATGATCCACGCCCAGCCCGACCCCGCGCTTCTCCGTGAGGTCGAGGCGGAAGGCGCCCAACTGGTTCGGTCCCAGCACGTACTGGAACGGCGTGCGCGCGAAGTAGCCCTCGATCTCGTTGCGGCCGAATTCCGGCATGACGGGCGGGCGGTTGCGCCGGAGGAAGAAGAACAGCCACGGCAGGTGGAGGACGCGCTTCCCAAGGACGTACAGATCAATGTCGCGGGCGATGAGCTTGTCTCCGGGATAGATGTCCACCGTGCGGGCGACGAGCTCGTAATCCGGATGCTCCTTGTCGCAGGTGGTCAGGTGCGTCCCGGC
>Ga0315284_10010840_pt1 | contig 12987 bp, 8 predicted proteins | sample YL17G09_16_MG_FD_203696 | JGI IMG/M metagenome (GOLD analysis project Ga0315284, IMG submission 203696) | Sediment microbial communities from Yellowstone Lake, YNP, Wyoming, USA - YL17G09_16 | ecosystem: Environmental > Aquatic > Freshwater > Lake > Sediment | place: USA: Wyoming | collected... | reverse complement strand
AGCGCGTAGACGTTCAGATAGGCGGTCATGTAGCTGTGCAGGATGCGGTACATGCGGACGCGCGTTTTGAGCTCCGGCGTGTTGGCCAGCGCCTCCGCCTGGTCCAGATACTTGCCGAGCGCCGCCACCCGGTCCGGCGGGTAGGTGGCCGACCAGTCCAGGTGAAGCGGCTGCCAGGTTATGTGGTCGGGCGTGGCCTGCAGCATGCCTTCGATGCCTTCACAAAACGCCTTCATGGGCGCGGCGGCGGGGCCGAAGAAGCGCGCGTAAAAGTCCGCCAGCAGCGCGTCCACGTCCGTGTTGACGTCCCACATGCACTTCGCGCGCACATAGTAGTTCAGCCCGGTGCGGAAGAAGGTGTTGTTGCCCTCGGTAGTAAAGCCAACCACATGGTTGGCCTTATACTTCTTCATGTCGGCGGCGATGGCGCGGCTCCGCCAATACGGCATGCGCGAGAGGTCGGCGTGCGGATCGTAGTCGTAGATGAGCATCGTCGGCGTGATGCGCGACCAGGCCTTGAGCGTGCGCAATTGGCGCAGCGCCGAGTAGTCGGTGGGGATGCCGATGGGGTGCAGGGCGCTGACCCGCAGTTGCGCCAGTTGGATGATGATGTGCGGATTCCATGGCCTGTCCAGCCCCTCGGGCGGCACCACGCGGGAGGCGTAGGCCAGCACCACCAGGTATTTGTCCGGGAACTGCTCGTTCATCTTCCACGCCAGGTTGTTGACGAAGTTGAAGTAGGGGTCGGAGATGGACTCGCTGATGCCGCTGTCCTGCATGAACTCGTGCATGCGCGCCACGCAGTCCGGACAGTAGCACACCGCGTTGTTGTCCGGCGCGGAGAAGCCGTAGCTGTTCGCCTCCGGGTGCTCGCGGAAGTAGTCGGCGATGGAGTTGGCGGCGATCTCCACCGCCTTCGCGTTGGTGGTGCAGAGCATGGTCCATTCCGGCGGCGTGTTCTCGTCCTGCCGCTTGCCGTTCCTGTCCATGGCGTAGATGTCGGGGAAGTCCTTCGCGTATTTCTTCAGCGGCGCCAGGCTCTGGATGGTGCCGTCGCCGGGGAAAGCGAAGCCGCCTCGCAGCGTGCCTTTGTTGCGCAGCATGAACTGGTCGTTGTCCCCGGTGATGTCCGCCCACCCGGAGGTCCAGATATTGCGCACGGTGAAGGACGGTTTCTGCGCCACGTCCAGGTCCGGTACGGTGATCGTCTTCATCGTCGGCGCCACTTCGCCGAACTTGCCGGGGAAATACCAGCGGCAGCCCAGCCGCTCCAGCAGCTCATACACGGCATACTCGGTGCCGCGGTATTCGCCGTCCTCGTTGCCGGCCAGGATGATGTTGTTGCCCTGCGTCTTCAGCAGGAAGCCTTCGCGGGTGTGATTCTTGTCGTCGCCGGAGGAGATCTGCACGTCTTTCACCAGCATCGAGCGCCCCACCAGCAGCAGCGGTCCGGCGAATGGTTGCAGGAGAGCATCAGGCTGGATGGGCAGCTTCGCGCCGGACATTAACTCGATGAAGTGCTGCAGCTCCTCCGCCGCGCGCCTGGCCGATGCGCCGGGTTGCGCCGCGGTGACGATGATCGCCTGCGGCTGTCCGTCCTTCACGATGGTCAGCGCGGCAACTGCGCCGTCGGCGAGGATGAGAGCCGACAGCAAAAGGATCACGGCACGCATGAGTCACCTCCGGACAGGAATCTGCTACAGGGCATGTTCCACGAGAAAGGGAATGTACCTTCTCAGTTCTGGAGCGCGGACTGGCAGTCCGCGCTCCAGACTTGTATAATCAACCCGTCGTGAACACCCGCGTCAGCTACATCGAAATCGACAAATCCACCTGCATGCTGGCCGGCTACGCCGATGAAACAAAGCGTGACGTGCCGGCCGGCCCGTGGCCGTGCACCGTGGGCCGCAATCCGGACGGCGCGGACAAGCAGGCGGTGGGCGACTGCCGCACGCCGGAGGGCCCGCACCTGCTCGTCTCCATCGAGGACAGCGCGGAATGGCGGGACGACAACGGCGTCCTCGCTTACGGCCCGTGGCTCCTGCGGCTCAAGGGCTTGACCGAGCGCAACAGCCAGTGGGTGGGCATCGGCATCCACGGCCACGCGGAGGGCGCGGAAGGCCTGCTCGGTCGCAAAGGCTCCTACGGCTGCATCCGCATCGCCAACGCGAACCTTACGCGGCTGAAGGAGCTGGTGGTCGCCGGCGAGACGCGGGTGATGATTCTGCCCGACACCCCCGGGGACTGATCCCGAAACCAGCGTTCGGTTGGAAACACCCCTGCCCGCCTGAGGGTCAGTCCCACGAACAGGGAAACTTACCCATGCGCGTGGCTGACCCCCCGCGGGGTGGCGGATTGGTGACGAGACGAAATTCGAGGCAAGTCCCCGACAGTCCCGGAAAAAATCCCGTTAATTATGGTAGAATAATACTACTAATTCTAGATAATGGGCCCGCCAATGTTCTTGCGATCCAAACCTTCCGACGTTCACAGGCACGATTGCCGTCTCGATCGTTCTACGCCACAATGGAGGATTTTCAGCATGAAATTGCGTCATCTACTCTGGATCTGCGTTGGCGTGGGACTGCTCACGCTGCTGGCTGTCGCGGCCTGGGCGCGTGCGTACGTCGCCGGGCAGGCGTCATTCACTTCAAACGGCAACCTGATCAGCGGCTGGTATTGGGTGCGCAGCGCCGGGCAGTCCGCCACCTGGACTATCGACGCGGCGCCCTTCCAGGCTGCCAAGTCCGGTAGCGTCTACCTGAACTTCAATCCCCTGGTGACCAACGGCGTCAATGGCGGCAGCGGTTATAGCGCCATCTGCAAGGTCACCGTCGTGGGACGCACGACCGGCACCTACTCGATCACGGCAACTAATCCCTATCGTCCCATCGACCCGGCCAATTCCGGCGGGATCGGCTACCAGTGCTACGGGCACAGCGGCGTCTTGCCGACCACCCTCTGGAAAGGTGCGAAAACGCTGAAAATCACGGTGGCCTATCCCTTCGGCACCAGCCGGCATGTCGCCGTGAATAAGGACTGCCTGTATATCGGCTACAGCAAGTAGCCATTACTGAAAGGAAGTAACGCACATGAAACACCGAATTCTTCTCGCCGTCCTCACCGTGCTCTGGCTGCTAGCCGGCGTGATTGCGTCGGCACAAGGCGCACCCGGCGATAATAAGCCAAAAATGATGAAGGACGAAATCCTCATCCGCTTCAAGCCGGCCGCCAAACAGAACGACGTCAACGGCCTGATGGCTCAGCAAAAGGCTACCGTGAAAGCGCAGATCGCCCAGATCCGCGTCAAGGTGCTGAAGGTGCCTGAAGGGAAGGTGGAGACAATCGTCAACGCGCTCAGCCACAACCCCAACGTCGAGTTCGTCGAGCCGAACTACCTGGCGGAGCCCTCCGTAATCCCGAACGATCCGTCGTTCGGTCAGCAGTGGGGGTTGACGAAGATCCAGGCGCCGGGCGGGTGGGATATCACCCGCGGCGGCACTACCGTGAAGATCGCCATCCTGGACACCGGCATCGACCAGAACCACCCGGACCTGGCGGGTAAGATCGTCGCCAACCGGAACTGCACGTCGAGCGCCACCGCCGATGACCAGTATGGCCATGGCACCCACGTGGCCGGCATTGCCGCCGCGGTGACGAACAACGCCGCCGGCGTCGCTGGCGTCGGCTACGATTGTCGCCTGATGAACGTCAAAGTGCTGGGTGATAACGGGTCCGGGGCGTATGACTGGATCGCCAGCGGCATCTGCTGGGCGGCGGACAACGGGGCGAAGGTCATCAACATGAGCCTGGGAGGCGGCGGCGGCTCGGATACGCTGCTGAACGCCGTCAATTACGCCTGGGGGAAGGGCTGCGTGATTGTGGCGTCGGCGGGGAACAGCAACACGACGGCAGCGTCGTATCCCGCCTATTATACGAATTGCATCGCCGTCGGCGCCAGCGATCAAAACGATCAGCGCGCCTCGTTTTCCAATTACGGGAGCGCCTGGGTGGATGTCGCCGCGCCGGGTGTCAGCATCTACTCGACCATCCCCAACCACGCGAATTATATCTCGACCAATTATCTCGGTGGCGTCCTGAACTACGGCTCCCTGAACGGCACCTCGATGGCGTCACCCTTCGTGGCCGGCCTGGCGGGATTGCTCTGGGCTTCCGGCGCCGCGACCAATACCGCCGTGCGGCAGCGCATCGAGAACTGCTGCGATCCGGCTGGCACCTGGGTGGCGAAAGGCCGCGTCAATGTGCCGAAAGCCATCGGCGCCGTCGTGCAATACGGCGTGCAGGTGCTGAACAACGCGCAGCAGGTGACCTTCCCGAAAGCCTTCACCTCGGCGCCTATCGTGATTACCTCGTCACAGACGGTCTCATGCGCCGTCTCGAATGTCACCGCCACCGGGTTCAAAGTCTACCTGACCGGCGATGCCGGGACGGCGGCGACGGGTGTCTGGGTGCAGTGGATCGCTTTCATCCCCAACACCTCGGTCGATGTCTGCGGCGGCACTTTGACCGCCAACATCGGAACCCACATCAGCTTCCCAGCGATGTCGGCAACGCCCGTTATCGTGACGAACGCCTTGAAAAACGGCAAGGCACTCATCACTAATGCAATGGACAACGCGGCCACCGGCTTCAATGTCGCCATCTCCGACGATCAGGGAGCGGGCGTGACCGGTGCCACGGTTTACTGGATGGCGGTGGTGCCCAAAGCGCAGAACGGCTTTAAAGGTGAAGTCAAAACGTACGGCAACAGCGCAAACGTCAGCTTCACCCCGGCCTTTGCCAACGGACCCGCCTACGTGCTCTCCGCGACGAACGCCATCGCCGGGGCGGTGAATAATCGCAACGGCGGATTCACGCTGCGCTTAACCTCGCACGCGGGTGCCGCCGTAAACAACACCTGGGTGCAGTGGCTGGCCTACGCGGTGCCGTAGCTACAGGTAATGGTGAATAGTGAATGGTCAATTGAGAATTGAATCTCATTGACCATTCTCAATTCACCATTCACCACTTACTCATCCTTTCCTTATGAGGAGAGAGAGGACGGCAAACGCCGCGCGTCAACCGGGCGCGGCGCTCGCCGTCCGTCGTCCCGCAGCCCCAGCACCCACGCAAGCGCCACGATGCGGAGCAGGCCGGAGATGACGAAAAGCACGACGTGGTAGGTCAGCCGCCACTCGCCGACGGGGTAGCTCCAATCCTTCAGCAGCTCCGCGATTCCGCCGCCGAGCAGGCCGCTCAGCGTGCCCATCACCGCCACCACCGCGCTGTTGAGGGCGGCGTAGGCGCTGCCCAGGCGCTCGCCGCCGCGGCCCGACTCGCTCATCGAATAGAGCAGGTTGCTGGTCGCCAGCTCCATCCCCGGCCAGCCCAGCGAGCTGATCAGCACCAGCAGGTAGCCCGTCCACAGAGTGGACGGCGTGACGAACGCCCAGACGCTGGCACCGTTGATGATAAGCAGCCCGGCAACGAGCAGCACGCGCCGGCAGCCCCAGCGGTCCACCAGCGTGCCCCACAGCCGCATGCTGAACAGGCTGACGACGGAGGTGCCCACCATGGTCATGAAGATCGCCGTCGCGTTGCCCAGCTTCACCACCTCGGTCAGGTAGAGCCAGACGAAGGGGGTGACGAAACCGGTGGCCAGCGTGATGAATCCGTTGTAGCCGAGGAAGAAGCGGAAGTTGCGGTCGGCCAGCGGGCGGAGCAGGATTTCCCAGAAGGGCAGCCCGGCCGTGCGCGGGCGGTGCCAGCGGTCGGGCAGCTTCAGGCAGAGCAGGCTGTCCACCATGCCCAGCAACGCGGCAAGGGCGAGTATGATGCTGAGCGCCAGCAGCAGCGCGTGCGCCCCCTGCCGGGTGGCGCGGTCCAGCGCCCAGCCGAGCACCAGGCAGACCGGCACGTTGATGATGCGCACCAGTTGCCCGCGCAACGCATAATACCGACCGCGCAGCCGCCACGGCACCAGGTCGGCCGCCCAGCTCGTGGTGGCAGGCGTGCCCAGGTGGGCGAAGGTGTTGGTCAGCCCGACGAAGGCGAGCAACCCCAGCCACCACCAGGCGCGCGGCACCACCCACGGCACCGCGGCGATCGCCAGCCACAGCGCACGATGGGTGAGGATGCCGAAGATGGCCACCGGCTTGCGGTGCCCCCAGCGCTCGACCAGGTAGCTGGCGGGAATCTGCGCGAAGGCGGTGAGGAAGGGCAGCGCCGCCAGCACGCCGAAGGCGAACGGCGTCAGGTGCAGCGCCTGCCCGTAGCGGTTCAACGACGTCAACGTAATCGCCGCAAACGCCGCCGCGAACCCCGCCGCCCAATTCATGCGGACGAGGAGCTGGCTGCGCGTCAACGGTTTGTCGATGGTTCCGATGGTCACCTGGACTCTGTTATTTCGCCGACCTCCCCCACCCCGCCTTTCGATTCATGCTATTGACTCTTTCTCTTGCTCTGTCGCGGTAGGGACAGGAATTGCTTCCTGCCCCCCGCACAGACCCCGGCGTGCGAAGTTATCGCACCGGATTCCTCCTTTGTGTCACACGGTCACGCGCTGATTGGGGTACGGATGCATGACGGTCGGAACTGGCAGCCATTTGCACGCCAGGCGGTTCATCCGCTCCCAGGTGACATACCCATCCGTTCTTTTCCTCCGCTTCCCTGGAAACGGTGGGGAGAAAGAGTAAGAGCAAGAGAAAGATTTTGCCTCATGCAATTTAGCTGCCAGAGGCTAGAAATCCTCTCACTCCTGATAAAATTCAATCCCGATTGTCCTGAATATTCCCCGCCTTCCGCAGCACAATCCCCAGCGGCAGCATCGCCGGGTAATCGTGGGTGACGTCGAGGGGGATGACCAGGCGCCCGCCGGCGGGCACGGGGTAGCTGGCAAGCGCGCTGGTGAACCAGTGCCGATCCTGCGTTTTCGTCCCGGTGATGAAATTGGTAAAAGTCATCGAGCCCAGGTTGACGGCGCGCGTCTCCCGCGGGGTCCAGCGTTTGCCGTCATACGCGTAGACGGTGGCGGCGCCGATGTAATAACCGGTAATGCGCCTGTCCGGGTAGCGCAGATACAGCTCCACCGTCTGCTCTCGATTGCTGCTGTTCTTCACGTGCAGCTCGACGTGCGTGCGCGCGCCGTAGGTGCCGATGTTCGGCAGCGCTTCCGCCGGGTTGAAGCTGCGCTCGCGGGTGTAGACCACGTCGCGGCTGTAACCGACCTTCTTCTCACCCTGGTAGACCGGCTGGCACAGGCGCAGACAGCGTACCGTTTCCCCCTCACGCTCCTTCCCGGCCAGGTCGAAGGGATCGTCCCGGTTATCCGCCACCACCTCCGCGGACAGCCACGAACCGCGCTGCTGGCTCCTGCCATGCGGGATAAGCGATAGTCCGATCGTCAGTCTCTTCTCGGACTTCGCCCACACAGTGGAGAGGCGGCAGCGCACCGGCCCGTCCGCCCCGCGCAGGATGAGCCGCACGCGCGCGCCCAGCGTGCTGCTCGCCGGCATCTTCCACACCAGGATGCGGCGCGATGTGCCGGCGGGCGCCTCCAACTGCGGCAACGGTTTGAATAACTGGCCGCTCAATTCGGCGTAGGCATTGCGCCGGCCCACGCGAGTCTGCTGGTGCCACATCTCGCGGATCGAGCGATTCGGAGCCGATTGCGTGGCCACCTCCTCGCCCGTCACGGTGAAGGGGGCATTGCCGGCGTTCTCCACCAACAGGCCGAGGTAAACCGGGTGGTCGTCGGAATTGATGTGGCAGAGGTAGGCCAGGTAGCGCACTTCGCCCGGTCCGCTCGCTTCGTCGCGCCACAGCGTGCATTCCGTCAGCGGGAGAACCTCCGGGTGATTAGAGAGGAACAACCGTGTCGAGCCGCGCATCGCCGCCCTGCTCCACAACAGGTCGCGCCCCGTCGGCTGCAGTCGCGCGGTCATCGGATCGGAGGCGTCATAAGCCGGCCACTCCAGCCAGTCCTGTTTCTGCGGCGGATGGACAAGCCACCAGATCCCCACCCCGACGGCAATAAGGACGAGCGCCGGCCAGATGCCCCGCCGCCGGCCTCGCCACGGCAATCTCGGCATGGATACCTTCTCCAGGTATCCATTATACCGCATTCTCGGAAAGCGCCCGAAGGCCGGTATCGCCGCTACACCTCCGGCGCCGGATACACCTCCGCTCGCTGCTTTTGCAGGTATTCTCCGAAGCCTTCCACCGGATGGCTTGAGATCCACTCCGGCCTGCGCGCTTCGACCTGCCGCCAGATGGCTTCAGCTTCCTCGAAGGAGAACCAGACGCCGGTCTCGCCCTGCGCTTCGGCGAGCATTTTATCGGAGAGCTTCTTCAGGAACTCCACCTGCGCCGCCACGATCGCCTCGCCTTCACGGCGGGAGGATTTGCGGGCGGATTCGTTGGAGGCGAACAGTTGGCCTTCGAAGGGCTCGGCGGGCATGCGGGAGAGATCGACCAGCTCCGGGCGCAGCGCCCAGAGCTGCGAGGTTTCGCAGACCCCGGCATGGTCGCCGCGGTAATCTTTGTAGGTCATGATCTCCCAGTCGGCCACCGCCGTCGCGCGCAGCGGGCGGTTGGCGGCGTAGGTCTGCGCCGCCATGCGCATGTCCACCTCGATGCCGCCGTAGTGGCCGGTGACGAGGATCGCCGCCTTGAACCCGGCGATCTCCACCGCGCGCAACTGGTAGACGAGCTGCCGCAGGAACAAGTCGGCAGGCACGTTCGTCAGCCGCGGCATGGGCGCGTTCTGCCCCGCCAACCAGGCCAGGCCCAGCGGCGTCTCGTGCACGTGCCACCAGGTCATCGGCGCCGCCACCCCGCCATGTGCCCGCGCCGCCGCCTCCACCAGCGCCTGCGCCTTCAGTCCGTCCAGCCCGATGGCGTTCTGCACCCCGTGCGGCTCCGCCAGCCCGTAGGCCAGGTAACACACCGGCCGCGCGGCAATCGCCGCCTCCAGCTCATCGCGAAACATCTCTTCCCAGCGGACTTTCCGTTGCATACAGGCCTCCGAAGAATTCTCAGGATGGACAGGATATCGCAGGATAACCAGGATAGAGGATTATCCTGAGTATCTTGATTATCCTGCCTATCCTTGTGAATCTTGCGGTATGGCTTGCCGCCGCGCGAGCCCGCTGCCCGCCGCCAGCACAATGACGCCGATCACGCACATCCCCGCGGAGAGAGCATACATCATCTGGAAGTTAGTGGCGCCAATCACCCAGCCCCAGAGGGCGGCGCCGGCGCCGATGCCCAGATCGAAGGCGGTGGTGTAGGTGCCCATGGCGGCGCCGCGCCGGGCGGGGTGGGCGCCGTCGGTGGCCATCGCCATCAGCGTGGGCTGCACCGCCGCCGTGCCGATGCCGTAGACCACCGCGGCAGCGAGCAGCATGACCGGCGTGGGCCAGAGCGCGAGCAGCACCGTGCCGGCCGCCGACACCAGCAGGCCCGGACCGACCACCAGCGCGCGGCCTACCCGGTCGGACAACCACCCCAGCGGCCCGCGCGTGATCACCAGCACGACCGCCAGCACGGTGAAAAACAGCCCGGCGTTGCCCAGGCCGAAATGCGCGGTATACTGCGGCAGGAAGAAGACGACGGACGCGTAGGTGAGGGTGGAGATGCCGGCGACGAGCGACGGGAAGAGCGCGGAGCGGAGCACGAATCCCTGCAGTCCGGCCGCCGGCGCGTGCGACTCCGCCCGCCGGTCCCCCACCGGCAGCGCGCACGCCCCCGCCAGCAGCACCAGCGCCGCGGAGACCAGGAACAGCTCGTTATACCGGGCATGCGCGCCCACGATCAGCACTCCGACCGCCGGGGCGATGGCCATGGCGACGTTGGTGGAGACGCCGAAATATCCCATCGCCTCCCCGCGCCGCCGCGCCGGAGCGATGAGCGCGATCATGGCGCTGGATGCGGTGCCGAAGGCCGCCCACCCCACCCCGTGCAGCACGCGCAGCAGGAACAGCGACGGCGCCCCGTGCGCCCGCCCGAACAGCAGCATGGTGCCCAGCAGCACCGTCGCGCCCCCCAGCATCCATACCTTGCCGCCGCGCAGGTCCGACAACCGCCCCACCAGCGGCCGCACCACCACCCCGGTGATGCCGAACACCCCCAGGATCAACCCCACCAGCCACTCCCGATCGACGGAGCGCGCGATATACAACGGCAGCGTGGCCATCAACAGGTAAAACCCCAGGAAATTCGCCAGGTTGGCGAGGAACACCAGGGTGAAATCACGGGTGAAGATCGGCTCGCGGATCGGCGTTTCCGCGGTCTGAACGGTCATGCGGCGCCCTTTCTCTCGGCACAGTGTGGCATACCGCAATGCGCCGCGTCAAGCCGGGGTTGAGGGAAGATAGCCGGATCTATGCGAGGATAGGACTTATGAATGCGGGTGAAGAAGAGTAGGAATTGTCGTCGAAACGGACATACCGGGCAGAAAGCCCGCAGATTTTGGGTCAAAGGGTGTTCAGCGAAAACTGGGCGGTCCATGTTAGCATTATGACATTACAAGCGGAGGGAATTTAGTGACGAGTGGCGAGTTGTAGTGATACATCACATCGTAATAAACTATTCAGATATAGCGCCAGGTACGGTGGTTGAGTAGGCAGGTGAGCCTTTTCGCGTCTTTTCGCAGTTCCCGTGCCGTATCGAAACCACCGCGTGGATAGGAGAACCTTACGGGAACGGGCGCTGTGTGTGAGGTGGTTTCGATACGGCTCGAAGGCTGTGGACAGTTGCGATAAAGCTTTCTTGCCTACTCAACCACCGAACCGGGCACTATCACGAATTAACATAATACATTGTGATATGCACTACAATTTGTCACTCGCCACTAATCATAGCTATGCCGATTCACATCTGCCATCTCGCACAGAACCAGGTCATCTACTTCGCCCTGCGCGAGCTGAAACGCTACCTCAAGCAGATGACCGGGGAAGAGGTCAAGGTCGTCCGCGCGTGGGAGTATGACCCGGGCGCGCCCGGGGTATGGCTGGGGATGCCCTGGCAGTTCGAGAAGGCGCTGCTGCTGGAGGTCGCCGGGCGGGTGCCGGAGTTCAACGGGCCGGATGACGTGGTTCGCGTGCGCGCCAGGGGCGGCAACGTGGCCATATCCGGCGCAAATCCGCGCTCGATCCTGTTCGGCGTGTACCGTTGGCTGGAGGCGCTGGGCTGCCGCTGGCTGCGGCCCGGCAACCGGGGCGAGCGCGTGCCGCGGGTCGCCGATCCGCTGGCGCTGGAGATCGACCTGCTGGACGCGCCCTCCACGCGGTTCCGCGTGATCTGCATTGAGGGGTCCTGCTCCATCGAGCACGTCCGCGACATGATCGATTACGCCGTCAAGCGCGGCTTCAACGGCTACTTCACCCAGTTCTTCAACTGCTTCACCTTTTTCGACCGCTGGTACGGCCTGGAGAAGAACCGCCGGCCCGCGCGCACGCCCTTCACCTCGAAACAGGCCTTCAAGCTGACCGACCGGATCAAGCACGAGGCATGGAAGCGCGGGATGATGCTGCACGCCGTCGGTCACGGCTGGACTTGCAGGCCGCTGGGCCTGCCGGCGGAAAAGTGGGCGCCGCACACCGAGTCCGTGCCGGAGGTGGTCACCCCCTACCTGGCGGAGATCGGCGGCGAACGCAAGCTGTTCCGCGGCATCCCGCTCTTCACCCAGCTCTGCTACTCAAACCCGCTCGTACAGATGATGTTCGTGGAGGGCATCCTGCAGTATATCGCCGGCCACCAGGGCGAGGAGGTGGTGCACGTGTGGCTGGCGGACGGCGGCAACAACCACTGCGAGTGCGCCGAGTGCCGCAAATCCCGCCCCGCCGACCTCTACGTGAAGATGCTGAACGAGATCGACAGGGCGCTGACCGAGCTGAAAATTAAGGCCCGCCTGGTCTTCCCCGCCTACGTGGACTTGATGTGGGGACCGAAAACCGAGCGCCTCGCCAACCCCGACCGCTTCCTGCTCATGTTTGCGCCCATCACCCGCTCATACGGGCGTTCGCTGGCGGAGCCGGGCCCGGGCGACGACATGCCGCTGCCGCCGTACAAGCGCAACAAGCTGACCTACCCCGCCGACCCGCGGGCGAACCTGCGCCTGCTCGACACCTGGAAGGCCGCCTTCACCGGCGAGCGCATTATCTTCGAATATTATTACTGGCGCATGTGCCACTACGACCCCGGCCAGATGAGCATGGCGCGCACGCTGTGGGAGGATCTGCACAGCCTGGACGCGCTGGGCTTTTCCGGCATGGTTAGCGGGCAGGCGCAGCGCATCTGCTTCCCCACCGGGCTGAATATGCACGTGATGGGCAAAACGCTGTGGGAGAAGACGGCCTCCTTCGACGCGCTGGTGGACGAGTATCTGGCCGACCTGTATGGGGAGGACGGCCCGGCGGCCCGCCGCTACCTGGAGACGCTGACCGAATTGATGGACCACGAGCTGCTCGACCCCGCCGACAACAGCCGCCCCATCGACCCCGCGAAGCGCGAGAAGGCGCTGCGGGGCTGGGACGCGACACCCGCCGCGGTGGACGCCTTCCTGCCGGTCATCGAGCGCGGCTGCAAGTCTGACGACCCCGTCACCGCCGCCGCCTGGCGCATCATGCGCCACCATGCCTGGTACGCGAAGGCCTTCGCCGACCTCTACGCACGCATTTACCGCCACAACGAGAGCGCCGGCCAGGCCTTCGTCGCCCTCGCCGACGAGCTGGACCGCCGCCTGCCCTACATTCACCAGGTCTTCGACACCTACATCGCCAAGCTCATGTGCCAGCACGCACTGGCGATGGAAGGCCTTCCCTTCGAAGAGCGCGCCGCCGTGCAGGAATCCGCCTCGGCGGAGAAAAAGGAAGGCGAGCCGGCGGTGGCATTTTAGCCCATCCTGGGATCGCAGGCAGCTTGCCCCGATGCGGTCGGGGTCCCGCGCCTGACCTGGTAGGAAAGCCTACCGATCAGAGGGCAGGC
>Ga0315284_10010839_pt1 | contig 12989 bp, 22 predicted proteins | sample YL17G09_16_MG_FD_203696 | JGI IMG/M metagenome (GOLD analysis project Ga0315284, IMG submission 203696) | Sediment microbial communities from Yellowstone Lake, YNP, Wyoming, USA - YL17G09_16 | ecosystem: Environmental > Aquatic > Freshwater > Lake > Sediment | place: USA: Wyoming | collected... | reverse complement strand
CAGAAGTTTTACAGCGACTACGCTGACCAGCAGGGTGTAACCATCGCCTTGGCCGAAGACTATGAACCTGAAGAGGTCTACCGTGAAGGCATCGAGGGCTGGGGTAAAGATCACGAGATCAACTCAGAAGACGAGCTTCTGTCGTATTACAACAACGTGCAGAATGAGCCGCATGAATACAAATACGACGAAGAGCCTGAGTACGACTACGACAGATTTGGCCGCCCGACGCGCATCGAGAATATGCCACGCACTTTAGAGATCGACTATCCCGCCATCAAGAAGATCCTGACTGATGCTGCAGCGCATTACGTCAAAGGTGGCGAAGATGCCGAGCATATGGAAGAACTAATCAATGCAGCCTTCTTTGCCACACACCATCACGAACAGATACAGTCGAATACATGGCCGCGTAGCGATGATGAGGGTGAGCTGAAGTGGCAGCAACTGATGCAGGGCGTGACAGATATATTGCAGAAATCGGTCATCCGAACGCCGCGCCCAAAGCAAGAAGAAAAGCTATTCGATCCTGAAGAATGGACACAGCAGCACAGGTTGATTGACAACCCTGCAGCTCATCAGGTGATCGACTATATGCAACAGCTAAGTGAGGCCAAGGCGCCATCGATGCCGCAACGTGATGAGGGCAGCGAAGATAAGCTCACGACCAATCGCTGGCAAGAGAATCCCGAGACTTACAGCCCCTATCCTTACAACAAGCCGAAGCCGACATGGTTCGCCCAGAACCAGATCACAGACATCACCGGCAAGGAGCATCCTCACTCCACGATCTACAATGCCATGATGGAGAAATGGCAACCCGTGCACGACCGAGCTGAGTTTGAGAAGGCTCACGCCGAACGCCAAAAGATGCTGCCACAAATATGGACAGGCGACCCAGAAGGCTACACAGGTCAGAAGCCAAAGTACGACTGGGAAAAGAAGCCGGTACCCACGGCGTTCGACGACGGCGACTTCAATCTGTCCAAGACGGCAACAGTCTGGCACGACGTAGACGGCGCCCTGCACTCAGACAAGCTCACCCAGTATATACAGACCAATGGCGTCGAGCAGGCCGCCTCAGAGCTGTTGGCGTACTACCAGAAGGTGCTGGGCTACACGGCGCCCGAAGCCATCGACAGGGCCGAGCGAGATTTGTTCTGGTGTGGCATTCCGGTCGAGCAGTCGTCTCAGATGCTGCAGCAGATCGCCAACGATATGACTCCTGCCCAAGAGGGCAGCATGCCTCATCGTATGGCTGCGACCAAGGCGCTCTTGGTCAAGCATGAAGCCGCGCTGCGTCGAATCAGTTGATGTAATACTGTCTGTCCTGCTGGATCGTTGGGATCGTAGAAACGAACGGCAACCTGCGCGTAGTAGCGATTCACATACAGCTGCTCTCCGATCCTCTTCTCTGCCAAACGCAACGACCGCTGGGTCGTGCGGTTATCCCCGCCTGACAATGCTGCATGACCCCAATAGTCGCCATCAGCGAGTCCTGACGCATATCGGTACAGTTCGTGCTGTTCGGCTTCGTTGAGATACATACTGGTCGTCTCACCAACGCTGATTTCGTTCAGGAAGTGTTGGGCCAATGGATGTTGACCATGACGCAGAGCAAGCCGGAGCACGTTGGCAGCAGCTGCTGGGAGCTTGACGATCCGTTTCTTGTTCTCAGACATCCGTGGGAATCAGGCTTTTGTAGGCGTAGGGAATGAGGCGTTCTTGCAGTTCTGCATATTCATCATCCAAATCCTCCATGCAGTCAAGCGCGATACCATAGGAACGAATCTCCGAGATCATTTCGAGAAGATTCCAAGCATCCTTGGGGGTCAGCTCTGGGGCAGTTGCGTTGAGGATCGTAGGATCTATGTTCGAGCGAGGCATGATTCTCCTTGGTGAGTGGTTGACAGCCATTGTAGCATACTTTTCAGCAGGACGGATGCTCTTTCACATTGCCGAGCCAGTTGCGACAGAAGATGCAGAAGGCAATGGCGCCATCGTTGACGCCTGTGCGCATCTGAGCTGTCTGCTGCTGCTTACACTCGCTGCAGTACGCCGTGATCCAGATCGGCCGCGACCTGATCAGTTGCCTGAGCCAGCGCATCAGACAAATCCCCACTGACGCCCGGCAAGGACAATGATCATAGTGGTTGTCACGGCCTCGAACATGACGGCGCCTGCGAGCTTCCACTTGAGACTCTTGACCTCACGCCGCAAATCGTCTCGCTGAGTCACGGTACGTGTCAGGCAACTGCTGTCGTCGTGTTGAGTTGGCAATATGTAATGCATGCCGCAGATTGAACAGATCAGACTACGACGCATGATGAGCCTCCGCATCGAGTTTGCCCATGATTACAAGCAAGCTGGCTGTCGAGCGAGCGATGCTGCGACTGGCGAACGGCCCGACTGACACTCGCCTACCACCGGGCGCATCAACTTCACGCACCCAATGCTCGTCGGGCTTGACGCTGCTGGCCGATGCGATTGTGAACGCTTCAAAAATCTTCATGGAAGGAAGTCTGCCAGACGACCAGCTTCGATTGCACGGTGCAAGCTCCACAGCTGGCTCTTCACGGCCGTCGCCTTTGGCCGGTCGAGGTCGCGGGTGTCCACGGACTGCATCAGTCTCTGCGCGGCCTTGGCTGCATCGGCAAATCCACGTTCGTACGAGCGCTGATCAATAGAGGGCGGTGGCATTTGAAGATCATACCATTCGCATCAGACGTACTGTATCCAATGTGGCCAAACCCACGGAAAACGTGGCCTTTGCTCTCGCCAATACCGCGCCTACGTCTGACCCGGTCGGTAGAATGAACACATGAACCCTCTCACTACAGCCCGAGCCATCGCGGCCCTCGTCCTCGATCTACTCGATCACTTCATCCTGCGCCATCGCTTCCACAGATTTTGCAAGCTGAACTGCAGCCTCTGGCCCACAGGTCATTGGCTCACAAACTGGTACACCGACAAGATGGCTGCGGGATCGTATGCAGCGGCATGCTGCGATCAGTGCGGCTATATCCCATTCAAGTATCTCGCCCACATGTACCAAGGTGAATCGGCCGATTACAGCACACAACATGTTTGCTTAGACTGCGCCCTGTCAGTGGTCGATGAGAACGATGGCAGCTTCGTTACGCTGTTTAGCTCATCGGCCCATCTCTCCTTCGACCAGATCGAAGCAGAAGATCATGCCTAAGCAAGATCGCCCAGTCATGCCATGGAATGACCCCAGCCGTCGTGTACAGACACCTAAGCGGTATCACGACAGTGCTACTCAGGTTTCGTTGTTGCCTGTGATTTTTTCAACTTTTGAGTTTTTCGCTCGCCAACTGCGTGCGATGCGCGGACGCCCGGTGCCGAACGACGTGCGGTATGCACAAAGATCATTCTCCAAGCGATACTTCCACAAAAGGGGCGTGTATGGAGTGCGGGTTGAGCGCGGCTTCATTGACGATGAGTTCTACATCTGCGCTACGGTAGACAAGGACATCGTCTCCAACATCGAAATGCCCATGGTATGGCGTGGATTCCCTGTCATGGTTGAAGTTGGCACGCCCGGCCGCTACCTAACTGGTGGCGCGTGATGAGCATCCTTCCTACATTCATCGCACACGGCTGCTCGACATGTGATGACGCGATCCTTCTACCGAAGAGCGAGTCTGTGCCCGAACCTCTGGTGTGCAATGCCTGTCAGCTCAGGGTGGAAATCGCCCGCTTGCAGCACGAGATTCGTCAGCGCGATAGCGAAGAGATGGCTGACGCTATCCTTGCGTGGTATACAGACAAGTCTCTTGCAGTTCGTAGCCTCAAGCCAACTGAGCAAAAGCTCTGCAGAATCGCAGAGAAGATAGAGAATACAAGATTCGCAGCGCAGTCGGAAGTGTAATCAGTAGCATGGATGACAAAGATCAGCTCGCGTCGATTTTCCCCACACATCAGGTCACACTGATTTTTCACTGCGCGGAGATCGACATGGACGAAGAGATGCTGAAGTTCATGCAACATTCACTCGCTCTGGCCATGCACCAGAAGCTCACACCACTGGCCAGCTTCTATGAAGCTCTCCCACCGATGACGCTTGATGCAGAAGATGTCGAGGAAGCCTGCACTGAGTGGGCTAAATAATGGAACTGCCCGAGCAGCTGCATGACGGCGACCTGATCAAGGTCGGTAAACGCTGCTGGGCTGAGTACATCAAGACCCCAGCGACTGATTACGCAGACGAGCGAGTGAGCTTTCGCCTCACTGACCATCGCGGTTTTGGCACTACCGTCGAGTCGTATGAAGAGATTGACAAGCTGATCAAGCTCCTGCAGCTCGTCTACGTCTGACGCCTCGTGTAGAGTGCTCTCTGTCAATCACTAAGGAGAACACCTTGCCGCCCGTCACTGAACTTGAAAAAGCTGAAACTCCCATCGAGGAAATCATGCTTGTCGAATCTGTAGCGACTCTGGACGCTTTGGCAGACACGGCAGAAAGCGTCGAGGATACGCTCGCCATGGCGCGAGATCACTTCGAGCTGGTCGCCAGTGTCGATCCTGATGGCGACGTATCTGGATCTGACTACGCCCCACTGCTCTACCCACTGACCGAAGCTCTTGCAGCTTTGGATCGCGCTATCGGGGTTGAGTTTCGCCGGAGTAACTATCTGGCCAACCAGTCGCTACAGCGAGCTGAAAACAAGTACGACCAGCTTCGCCAGAAGATGGACGACGATGACCCTGCCTTCGACTGAAGCAAGTGCGAAGGCAGCGCTTGAGGACATCTTCAATGCTGCCAAGACAGGTGGAGCCGTTCTACGTGCTGCCATCATGCAGCATGGCGGCCCCTCTGTTGGCATGTATGACACTGCCGTGAGCAACACCATCTCTGCAGCTGTCAACTGGCGCCATGGGCCGAACATGCACAACCGCGATTTCTTTACCGATCTGGAACGCAGCCTGATCGCGGCCATCGACAAGATGCTGGACACGGGAGAGAAATGATCAAAGCAACCCAGATCACAGAAAAAGAGGCTCGTTACCGCACTTCCGGTATCGACGCTATGGGCACCAACAAGACCCATCGAGCCAAGGGCTTCATACCCCTGAATGCCACCGATATGGCTCTGGTCACTGAATGTGGCCTACGGCTGGTCGCTTTCACCCTTGCCAGCAAGTACGATATCAAGCACGAAGGGCACTGCCCTGTCTGCACCTAAGCTGTCAAATGCCCTCTTTCGCCGTCGTAATAGGCGATGGATACCCCTGCGACAGCTCCCTCTGAACTTGATGACTACGAACGCATTGCTCGTGGCGCTATAGCTGCTGGCGGCGTCTCAGTGCGCAACGATCTAACGACAGCGAATACTGATGGCAGCTATGTCGTCGGCATCAGGATTGGCCCCCATGGCAAACCTCTGGGCGAGCGTCATGCCATCGACACCCCCAAGCGCCTTGCCCCACTGCTGCTTGAGTACCACAACCGCCCGGACGTACAGGAAGTCCTGACCGAAGATCCCAGCTCTGTGCTTGGTCTGTATGTGGAGGCGGGCGACCTGTTCTTTGACGTGTCGCGCATGTTCTATAACAAGCATGAGGCGATCTTGAACGGAAAGCTGCCAGACTCGCAGGGCAACCATGAGAACTCGATCTACGTGGCCAATGCCCCGGCTGGCCAGAATCTGGTCTGGCTTGAGTATTACGACGACCGTGGTTCGCTCTACGACGCTTCGGTAGACGATCACATCCCGCCGAGCGACAATGATGACTGGAAGAACAGCCCGTACAACCCTCGACACGAGCAGTTTGAGCCATCGGCTGTCAAGGCGTCATGGCACCCTTCAGATGTTTGGACAGCTGCCGTTGAGCCGACGTACGAGATCGGTCAGAAAGTTCGCAAAAAGGTCATCGGCAACGGCTTCATTCATGGGGTCGTTGTCGATGCAGAGCCTCATCCTGAGCACAAGCAAGCGGTCTACACCGTAGCTTGGGAGAACGGCCCAGTCGAACGAAGCCAAGAGTGGCCGCATCAGTTGATGAAAGAAGACGACTTTACCTTCGCTCCGCACGACTGGCGACCCACTGCGGCAGGCCCAGCCACATTGGACGAGCAGTGGCATACGGTGCCTCAGTACGACCATCGAGATACGGCTAAGTACAAGCCCGGCGATACGGTACAGACCACTATTGGTCTTGCCACGATCATCAACTCAGCCAAGACCCCGTTGGGTCAGCTTTACCGGGTGGAGACACTGAGTGCCCGAACGATCCATGATCTACTTGAAAACGACATCGTAGGCAAATCTGATAGCAAGATGTACTATGCCGGATTGCCTACCCACTTTCCTGACACGAACGGTTCTGTAATCGGTGAGCGTCATACGGGTGGTTCGCAACAGGTAGGCCGAGGGGGACGAGTATGAGTGGCGAGGGTGAAGCACCAGACGTATCGAACCAGAGGGTTGAGGATCGGCTAGACTCTCTTCGGAACGAGATGTACGAGCAGGGCAAGGCGCTATCCAAGCTCCATGGCGTGATGGAAGAGCGAACTTCCAATCTGGAAAAAGCAGATGTTGAAGCCAAGAGAGATATTGGTTCATTGCGGACAAGTATTGACGCCTTCCGAACAGAGATGGCCAAAGACCTCAAGATCATTTCGTCGCAAGTGACAGAGGGCCGTGTCAAAATGGGAGTGATTGTGGGAGTCTCAGCAGCAGTATGTGCTGGGGCGTCTGCCACGATTATCCAACTCTTTGTGAAGTAAGCAGTACGTCTGACCGACCGTATAGGATGAACTGATGGCCATCATTTACACATACGAGTGCCCCAAGTGTAAGGTCAAGCTGCGAGAGCTGCAGATCGTGGTTCGCAGACATGAGAAGTGTGCGGCCACAAACGGTGATCCCGGCCCTTACTGGGTACTGGACAGTTTGCACATCGAAGGCGTAGATCCCGAGCCTACAGCCAAACGGGTACGATCCCAAGTGTAACAGGTGATATGCAGATTGCCGAAGCCCAATCAGACCTCCTTGAAAAGCTCGCCCAACTTGGGTGGACTCTCAGCAAGGTAGATTTCAAGCAGGGGATATATGTGGCCAAGGGCGACGGCCCCGGTGGTCAGAAGATCGAGCGTAGCGGCAACAGCCCCCAGATGGCCATCGCGGCTCTCATTCACTTTGCCGTTCGAGCCAATGGTGTTCGTCAATACGCTGCTCGCAGGATCTATGCAGCATGGTCGAGCGACTGGCTCAATCAATCGGAAGAGATCGCCCAAGCGTATGCCGACATGCCTGACTTCGATGAGAAGGCAGTCCCGGCTTGGAAGGCTCTAGCCGCTGAGTCGAAGATTCAGGCCGATGCAATCAAGCGTCAAATACATGTCGAAGTCGTCCCAGATCCTGAGCCGTATCAGGACGCCAAGACCATGTGCGAGGATGTGCACCAGAATCGCCACTTCTTTGTCAGCAATGCCAACTCAGACCACCCTGTTTGGACGGTCGATGATAATGTCAACTTCAGGATCGTGCACGACGTGCTCGGCCACTGTCAAGCAGGCGCAGCTCCCTTCAGCTGGGTGGGTGAGAACCTTGCCTGCGGTGCTCACTTCCCTCTGGTGTCTCCCTTGGCCCGCGAAGCTCTCATGGTCGAATGTATCGCCCAGACAGCCTACTTCAAGCACTACAAGGGCTTCGGCAATCAGAAGGTCGGACTCCTAAGCGAGTACCTGCACCCAGTGCAGGATCAGGAGGGCGAGCACGTCTTCGTACCTCATGGTGGAACCCCACAGCTGCAAGCTCAGCCACAGGATGCCACAGCGCCCAACACTCAAGGCGCCGGTCAGTGGGTGGCCCCAGCACAGTACGATCCAGCCGCCCAAATGCAACCCAATCTAGTCAGCTCGTCAGAGCAGCCTTCAATCGACCCCAATGCGGGCTGGGAGCCTGCCCTGTTGCCGGGTGAGGCGCAACCTACAATCAACTCACAGCCCGGCGACGAGGGTCGAGACTACATCGGCAAGATGGCCACCGTGCTCAATGCCCAGAAGATCGATACTGAGTGGTGGGACAAAGAGCCAGCCACGCAGGATCAGGCGATTATGAACGCCTTTCGTGTAGCTCTGCTCAGTCCTCGCAAGCATCTGAAATGGAATGCAGCTCACTATCAGGCAATCATGCACACCCATCCCAAGACTGGTGCACAGGATCTTTGGAACACGCTTGAAGAGGCCCGAGAGAAGCACAATCGCGCTCTGGGCCATTCTCCTGAATCGCACCTGAACTATCGTTATCAGCGGGACTATCTGGCGCACATGCTGCAGACAGAGCATCCAGAGCTGGACGAAGCTGAAGCTCAGCGACAGGCCAAGCGAGTCATCTACGAAAAGACCAAAGAGTTCGAGCACCAGATCAGTGAAGAAGACGAGGGCGCGACCAGTGAGCTGAAGCGATATCTCAAGGCTCGCAAAATGGTCGAGCAGTGGCTGCGCGATAACTACACCCCGATCAAGCCCAAGGGCAAGGGTAAATGGATTCCCGGCCAGCAGCAGATCAATGATGTTCTTGCAGGCTGGAAGATCAGCGGGCCTTCACATCATCCCATGGAAGCCTACTCGCCTGATGATTACGAACAGGAGCAGATGCAACTGGACGATCCGGTACGACCGACCAACAAGGATATGTCTGGGGCATCAAACGATGAGGCCAAGTACGGCGCCTTCATGTCTTCTCAGATCGAGCCGATTGCAGAGGTAGGCCAGCACATCGAAGAAATCCGCCAAGCCGCTCTCAAGGACATTGAAGAGGGTGGTGGTCAAGGCTACGTCTTCCGCAACTCCGTCGTGCATCTCGGCATCTCAGGACTCGGCCCCAAGGTCGTCTCATTCGTCTGGCTGATGCTACGACCGATGAGTAGCGAGCTTGGTGTAGTCGATACACACATCTTACGTGGCATGCGCATCCCAGAGAACAAGATGACCCGCAAGGACTTCTACAAGGTCGAGCGCATGCAGCACGCTGCCAAGGACGCCAGTGGCTACCAGCATTTGCCTCTGGGCCTGTACCACTGGGGAATGTGGGACATGGTTCGCACTCCCGGTGAGCACTCAGACCATTCCACCATGCGAGTGCTTGATCCTGTACCGTGGGATTCGCCTCGTGTCAAGTTCGACAATGCTATGAACTCTCGTGCGGGTGTGTACACCGGCCCTGACCAGTTTGAAGCAACTCGTCCGATTATGGAGCGCGTCGGCCAAGAGTTCGATGATGAGTTCAAGGGCCAACCGCAGAATCGGGTGCCAGTCAAGACAGCCAGTATCAAGACTGGTGAGAAGACGGTGCGCGAAAAGCGCAAGGAACTGAAAGAGAAGCTGGAAGATTTCAACATCAATGTCGATGAGCATGCTCGACGTTTTGGCTTCTTCGCTGCACTTCAGGTCATGGTGACACTCAAGCAGTTCAAGGATTTCCTGAAGGAACAGGACGACAAGCACAAGTTCAATGACACGAACTGGGCACGCTTCAAGAAGCTGGCTCTGGAATCGTACGAGCGCTGGGATGAAGGCGGCCCGGCAGTTTGGCTATGGTGAACTGATGGCTGGGCATCAAGATCAACCGCAGGCACAGAACGCCCTTCGGGCGCTTAGACCTGCAGAAGAGATACATAATATCGATCCTGATGCTCATTGCGTCAACCCGAAATGCAACCACTATTTTACCCCGCAAGACGAGCAGGAGATGCAAGAGCAGAACGGCTGGCTGACCTGCCCGCAGTGTGGATACGAGCACAACTACTTTGAAGCTGCCAGTCGTCAGTTTGGATTCCTGCCCGGTGGCAATACCCGTGCGCAGCTGACACTAGACGAGATGGGCAGTCTGGGTGAGCAGATCGTTCTCAGCATGGGAGAGCTGCCCGGAATCGGGCGAGTCATGCCTGTCGGTACCGAGCTGCGTGTAGCAGGCGCAACTTTCCCCATCGATGCTCTGATTCAGGGCAACGACGGCATGAACTATGGCGCCGAGATCAAGACCAACCACTCTGAAGCTCAGGCACGTTTCAAAATCGGAGGCAAGGTCGAGCGTGCCGCCAAGATCAACTACTGCTATGCCAATGGACTGGCCCCAGCACTGGTCGGCGTACGGCTCAACTTCTTTGATGACTTGGCAGACATCTTCTTCCGACCGGGTCTGACCGACACATGGATCGGCAACCGCCAGATGCAACATGTGGCTCAGGTCAACTTCGCCCATCTCAATCCATTCAAGACGCCTGAACAGAAGGAAGAGCTACACCAGACTCCACCTGCCGATCAGTCGCTCGTGGGCGACAGTGACTGGGACGGACAGATGGACAAGATGTTTGCACCAACTCCGTCGCCCGTGCACCCCGACAACGACCCCAACTGGATAGCCTCTGTCAAGCCCATTTACAACTTCGTCTTTCATCAAGGTCGGCTACGACTCGGACATTGGCGATCCGACCACTCTGACCTATTTGACCATTCTGCCCAGTTTGACTCGTCTGAAGTTGTCACTGGGTCTGTGTATGGAGAAACGAACGGTGCAATACGGATCGAGCTAGAGGGCAAGGTCAAGCCAGACCTTGATCTGCGCTCCCGCCTTGCAGTGCGTGCATGGCTCCTTGAGAATGGCACTACAAAGGCTGCTAAGTCATCGATCTAATCAGTGAGCCAAGGAGGCTGGGATGGGTCTGAGCATACATCTCCAACCGGATGCCCACAGGGCAGCGCAACTTCTCTCGATGGAGAAGCAGGAAGCAGAACAGCAACTCAATGACAAGCAGTTTGTCCGCAATGAGCTGGATATGGGTAAGCTCAAGATGTGGGTGCCTGACAACTACGACAAGGATCGTCATCTGACGGTTCAAGAGAAGCTGTCACTCGAATCACTGCAGGGATACCTTGCCCTCAAGGCAGATATACGAGACGACCAGTGCTGGATGCACACTTTGGGTTGCGGCAACAAGGCAAACATCTGGGTGCACGAGGTCGGCTTTGACCTGAAGGAGCTGAAAGCTCGACTCGACTTCGCTCAAGCCAACTCTGCAGACATGACAGGCCCGACACCCGGTTTCTGCATGGGACATCTGGCAACGGCTCCGGCCATGCTCGCGCAGGCTGTGTATCAGCACAACATTTTGGTACAGTGGGGCTATTTGCCTACTCGCTGGTTCGCTAAGTTCACTGACGGCACATCTGTTCGTGGACTCATCGAAGAAATCAATCCAACACTGGCACAGCCAGAAATCATTGAACAACACATCACTAAGGAGTAGGCATGGCAACAGCAAAGAAAACCAAAGTAGACAAGAGTCTTCGCGTTTGTGCCCTCGACACGCACATCGGTGAACCCCTGCTCATTCGAGCAAATCCCGATGTCGAATCAGTCAAGAGTTTTGTGGCAGAACATCTGAGACGCTACTACAAGGGTGAGCAAGGCGGCCCAAGCGGAGTGCCTGCACTCAAGATAGAGTCGGCCACATATTACGAGAGTGAAGCGTCGTTCTGGGCAGGCAAAGGCAAGCAGGAAGAGATCGATATCAGCGATCTGGATATAGCTACCCCGTAAACGAGATAGCTACCAACACATAAGAAATGAAACACTCCGTCTCGGAGAAAAGGAGCAAGTTACATGGCGTCCATCATTTGGAATCAAGGCGAGAAAAGCGTAATCGATGCTTGGCTCTCTGGTCGCGGCTCAGCCGCCAACTTCGGCTCGCCCGTCACCATTCCTTCAGGATCTGGTTCGGTCGGCAACTTCGGCCTCGGACTGGGCACTCGCGTTGGCGGTGTCGGTTCAACAAAGGCTGATATCATGGCTCAGATTCTTGAGCTTGGTACTTCGACTGCAAACGGCTACGCTCGTGCTGCACTCAGCCGAGACACTACGGGTTGGCCAGCGGCCACTCTGGTGACTGGCTCGTTTCAGTCCACAGCTCCCCAGCAGTCATACACGTTTACTGGTGCACCGTCGCCAAACAGCGCAACACTCTGGTTCGTAGCAGGTTCGACTACTACGAACAACGACAATGCACTCTTCGGTGCCGATACGGCTGCAACCCGTATCTTCGCCAACGGCGACACAGAGCGTATTACCCCGACGTACCGACAGACTTAGCCCACCGGCAAGATGTCAATGTCGAGAGGTCAGTTACCTTCGGGTGGCTGGCCTTTCTGTATGTCACAGGATTCTATATCTGATCCTGCCTGTAACTACTGACACAAGTGAAGGGTTAGAACATGGCAAATCTCCGTGGCGAGAGCGTACTATTCTTTGGCGACGAGGCCGTTGACGACACAGGCGTGTATTCCAATGCAGGATACCCCGGCGCGATGGTCAACGTCGCTATCCTGATCTCAAATACTGGTTCAGATGCAGCCACAGTGACCTTTCAGGTCGCAGGTGGCCCCCCGGCAGCTGGGCGCAACCCCGATATGAGCACAGTCACTTGGCATGATCTCATCGACAAGGCCGACACTGCCAACACGAGCAAGGTCACACTGCCCGTAGCGGCCGGTGCGTCAGTAGCACTCGACCTATCCCCATTTTCCCCGCCCTATTTGCGGCTCTTCGCCATCACTGGTGCGAGTGATGCGACTACTCTTGAGGCCGTAATGGTCGCAAACGGGTAGTCGTGAAGCACCATTCCGACTATAACGGCTGGCCCAACTGGGAGACATCACATGTCACCCTGATGATCGACAACGATCAGGATCTGTGCAACACAGCCTATCGTCTGGTCGATGCTGGTCAGAAGGATGAGTTCATCCAATGGGCTGAGCAAACAGCTGGCCAAGAGACTTTGAAGTATCACGAAGAGAACTGGCCAAACGACAAGCCAGAGCCGATCTTCTGGGACGCAATCTGGGATCACTACGTCGAGCAGTCGAACCATGAGAAAAAGTATCAGGACGATCAACTGCAGAATGAGAGTGATAAGAACTGGCCTGACACGCTCCCGTGGGGAGAGTCCGAGCAGGACTATTAT
>Ga0315284_10010836_pt1 | contig 12992 bp, 10 predicted proteins | sample YL17G09_16_MG_FD_203696 | JGI IMG/M metagenome (GOLD analysis project Ga0315284, IMG submission 203696) | Sediment microbial communities from Yellowstone Lake, YNP, Wyoming, USA - YL17G09_16 | ecosystem: Environmental > Aquatic > Freshwater > Lake > Sediment | place: USA: Wyoming | collected... | reverse complement strand
GTAGGGCCCGGGGTACTGCTCCGCCATCGATATGACGCGCAGGCCGTCGAGGGGCGATGCCATGTAGCGCCTTTCTTTCCAGGCTCAATAGAAGCGAGAAGAGCATATCATGCGATGGGAACGCGGGAAAAGGCGACGGAACTGTAGGCCGCGTCGTGCAGAAGGGGAGACCATCTCATCTTAGCGCCATTATCCCTCGGAAATGAAGCCAAGCCGTGGTGCAGCGCTACCCGGCAGGCGTATTTGCCCGCCGGGGGCACAGAGACGCCGAGGCTTTCCAGCCTCGGCTACGGCGGTTCCGCTGAGTGCTGCTAGACGGCGCGGGAGGAGGACCAGCCGACGCCGCGATTCGGCGCCGAGTCGATGGCGTCCTTCTCGCGCTTCGCTTCCGCGAGCGACGCCTCCGCCGCATCGATCAGCTCGTCGCGTGTGATGCCGTCTTCCGGGTAAGAGACGATAGCAACGCTGGCCGTCACAGGCTCCGGCGGGCCGTCGCCGCCGAACACGGTCACCTGCCCTATCTGGGCGATGAGCTTGCTCGTCATGGCGACGGCCGTCGCGCGATTGCTCTCGGGCAGGATCAGGGCGAACTCATCGTTGCCGTAGCGGACGGCGACCTCCGGCTCAGCCAGCGACGACGCCATCGTCATGCCCACCGAGCGCAGCAGCTTGTCGCCCATCGACGGGCCGTAGCCTTGGTTGAAGGCCGTGAAGCCGTCGATGTCGAGGAGCACGACGGACAGCGGGCGGTTGTACCGATTCGCCCTAACGATCTCCTGTGCCAGCGTGTCTTTGAAATAGCGCTTGTTGCGCAGCCAGGTGACCTCGTCGACCTCGCTGAAGCGGCCGCTCTCCTCCTGATCGAGGCTGGCATTCAGCGCCAGGGTGCAGTGGCCTGCCAGAAGCTCGATCATTTCGACGTCGATGTCCTCGTGGTCGAACATGAATGTAATGAGGCCGAGCGGCTCGCCGTTCATCACCAGCGGCACGAGGGCCAGCTTCTTGATGTCCAGTCGTTTCTGGCCGCTCTCACAGCCCTGGCGTCCGAGCACGTCCTCCGCCAGGTCGCGTACCGACGTGGCGATCACGACCTCGCCGCCTTCGAGGATAATGCGGCGAGTGCTCCTCAGGTACAGCGGGAACTCAAGCTGCGTCATCTCCGCTTCGAAGGCGAGGGACGCCTGGTCGAGCCGGGCATCGGTCGATCCTTCGAGCGGCTTGGCGTGGAGCACGCCGCGGCGCTTGTCGAGCAGCAGCGGATAGACGACCTTCGCGCCGCTGACGTTCGGGGCTCTATCGAGGAACAGGGTCAGTATCTCGGTGCTCGTGCCGGCGCTGTGCAGGAGCAGTGCCAGGACGCTGAGCTCGCGCAGCCGTCCCGCGTGCCGGCGAAGCTCCGCGACGTCGACTTCCTCGTCATCCTGGTCTTTCGACTGACCGATGGCCGTGTCTCCCTTGCCGCGCTGCGACTCTCCAAGAAGCCACTTGCTTATGCCCGTCCTCAGCGCGCCCCGCTCCGCTTTTCCGTCTCGCTGCAACTGAAGCCTCCCTGTAGACGGTCAAGCCTGCCTGCCGGCAGGCTGGTCTACTCCCCCACCTGTATCAGTATGACGTTGGACTCATGCGGCACGACGCTGCAGCTCCTCTTCATGACCTTCTTGATGGCGTTCTCGAGCTCGGGCGGTTGTATCTCGTCCGTCGTCTCCAGAGACAGCGATGCCACGCCATTCACGTAGTTCAAGAGCGAAAGGTTGCGCACCGACGGTATGCTGGTGAGGGCGCGATGCAGTTGCAGGAGCTCAATAGGGCTCTTGCGGTCTTCGATGGTCACCTTGTAGGCATAGGGCGCCGGCGTATCGTCGGGGACGAGCGTGACCGGCTTCGGCACCGGTCGCGGCGGCCCAGCCGGCGGCGCCCACTGGGTTTCCTGCTCCTCCCACTTCGGCGGCCTCTCCTTCTGCGCCGTATTGCGTCGCTGGACCGGCCAGTCTCGCTCGAGCGGAGCCGTGTCGTGGCGACGCGACACCGGCGGTGAGGCCGTCTCCGCCTCTGACTCTTCGTCGTACTGAACGGGCGGCGCCGGTCGCGCCTCGTCGAGCGCTTGCGGCTCGGCGCGGCGACGCGGCTGCTCCTCGAAGCCGTGCAGCGCGTCCTCCAGCCCACCCAGGCTGTGCCAGAGGGGCGCCATCTGCTGGATGGTCGCCCGCAGGAAGCGGATTGCCTCCGCGGCGTCGTTGACGCTGCGTTCGACGGAGCGGAGGGCCTCCGTCCAGGCGGCCATGGCCTCGGGCATGCCGTCGCCGGTCGCCATTGCATCCGGCGGCTCCGCGACGGCGTCCTGCGCGGGCGGTTCCTGCGGCTCCTGCAACTCTTCCGCTGGTTCCGCCGTTTCCAGCGCCTCCTGCGCCGTCTCCGCTTCTTCGGGCTCGTTCGCCGGTTCTTCCCGCTCCAATGCCTCCGGGGGCGTTGCCGCCTCTTCCGACAATATAGCCGCCTTCAGCACCCTCGCGATGGGCGTCTCGGGCTCTTCGGTCTCGCCGTCCGCAGGCAACGAAGCCTCGGTTGTCATCATTCACCCCAACCCAAGGCGATTCCGCCGGCGGCGCGCGGCGCCCCGGCGTGAAGACGTTCCTCAATACATTCATCGGCAGGTCGGACGGCCCTCAGTATGCTCCGGCCGGTCGGGTAGACTACCGGACGGGCCTTCGGTTAGCATTCGCATGGCAGAGAACCTGGCCCCGCCCTGGGGTTCTTTTTCTCGAAGGTCGGGCGTCTCGCCAGACTTGTGTATATCGCGGGCAGGATGCCCGCCCTACGCGGTGCGGCAGGCCCTGTACCCCCAGGCAAGAAAGGACAAAGGGAATATGAAGGCAATAGTTTTCGAAGAGCACGGGGGCCCAGAAGTCCTGAAGTACATGGACGTGCCCGAACCGCAGATATCGCCGAATGAGGTGCTGATCAAGGTGAAGGCCTCCGGCTGCAACTACAACGACGTCTGGGCGCGACGCGGCCTGCCCGGCGTGTCGATAATCATGCCGCACATCTCGGGCAGCGACGCCGCAGGCGAGATCGCGGAGGTCGGCAGCGAGGTGACCAGCGTCAAGGCCGGCGACGAGGTCGTGGTCTTCAGCAGCATTAGCTGCGGCACCTGCGAGGCCTGCGCCCGCGGCGAGGTGTTCTTCTGCCGCCAGTTCAAGATATGGGGCTTCCAGACCGGCCCGCTCGACGGCGGCCACGCCGAGTACGCGAAGGTGCCCGCATTCAACGTCGTGCCCAAGCCGAAGGGCCTCGGCTGGGAGCAGGCGGCATCGATGCCGCTGGTGCTCTTCACGGCCTGGCGCATGCTGGTAACCAGGGCGAAGATACGCGCCGGCGACTTCGTGCTCGTCTGGGGCGCCGGCGGCGGCCTGGGCACGATGGCCGTCCAGATCTGCAAGCTGTTCAACGCGCGCGCCATCGCAGTCGCGAACAGTGACGACAAGCTCCAGATTGCGAGCGAGCTGGGCGCCGCCCACGTCATCAACCGCGGCAAGCAGGACGTCAACGAAGAGATTAAGAAGATCACCGGGCGTCGCGGCGTCGACGTTGTGTTCGAGCACGTCGGCGAGGCGACCTGGGAGACCAGCGTCCGCGCCCTCAAGTGGGGCGGCACGCTGGTGACCTGCGGCGCGACCAGCGGCTTCGACGCCAAGACCGACATCCGTCTCCTCTGGAACAAGCAGCTCAACCTCCTTGGCTCGCACATGGCGAACAAGGCAGAGTTCCTCGATGCCTGGCGTTTTGTCGAGAGCGGCGACATCAAGCCGGCGGTGTTCATCGCCCTGCCGCTCAAGGAGGCGGGTCTGGCGCAGAAGACCATCGAGGACGGGCAGGTCATCGGCAAGGTTGTGTTGACGCGGTAATGACATGGAAGAAAAGCATCCCGTCAACGTCCTACTAGCCATAGACCTCGCTCCAAAGCTGCTGGACGACGTTCGGAGCATCGACCCGCGGCTGGAGATAAGCGTCCTTGACCGCGACACGATGCCGCTCTTCTGGGGTCGCTCCGCTGAAGAGGGCTCCCCAGCGCAGCAGCGCTTTGCATCGGTGATGGCCGAAGCCGAGGTCCTCTACGGCCTGATCCTCTCGACGGGGCAAGCCCGCGGCGTGCTGGCGGCGGCGCCGAAGCTCCGCTGGTTCCAGTCGACGAGCGCCGGCGTCGACGAGCTGATAGGGGCGGGCTTCGGCGAGCGCGGCGTCCTCGTCACGACGTCCAGCGGCGTCCACGCGACGCCAATCGGCGAGTTCGCGCTGCACCTGATGCTCATGTTCGCGAAGCAGGCGAGGCGGGCTATCGACGCTCAGCGGGAGAGACGCTGGGAGCGGTTCACGCCGACGGAGCTGAGGGATGCGACCATCGGCGTCGTCGGGCTGGGGCACATCGGCTCGGAGGTGGCACGGCTCGCGAAGGGTTTCGGCTGCCGCGTGCTGGCGGTGGACCGGCTGCGCGCCGACGCCGGCCCGGCGGACCAACTGCTGCGACCCGCGGAGCTCCCGCGCTTACTCGCCGAGAGCGACTACGTCGTTCTCTCCGTGCCGCTGTCGAAGGAGACACGCCACCTGATCGGTGAGGTGGAGCTGCGCGCGATGAAGCCGACAGCCGTCCTCATCAACGTCTGTCGCGGCGCGGTCGTCGACGAAGGAGCGCTCACCCGGGCGCTGAAGGAGGGCTGGATCGCCGGCGCCGGCCTCGACGTGTTCGAGCGCGAGCCGCTGCCGCCGGAGAGCGAGCTTTGGGGCATGGAGAACGTCATCATCAGCGCCCACATCACGGGCGGCACGGCGCACTACTTCGAGAGGGCAGTGCCCATCTTCTGCGAGAACCTGCGCCGCTACCTCGACGGGCAGCCGCTGCTCAACGCAATCGACCCCGAGCGCGGTTACTAGCGACATCGGACCCCCCAGCGGCACGGTCGTTTTCGACGCCGAGACTAGAAAGTCTCGGCTACGTAATTACGTACCTGCGCTGACGGCGTCGAGGGAGGCGATCTCTTCCGGCGTGAGCCGCAGGTCGGCCGCCGGCAGGATCTCCGAAAGCTGCTGTGGGCTGTTCGCGCCGATGATGGGCGCGGTGATGGCGGGCTTGGCAAGCAGCCAGGCGATGGCGACGGCGGCTAGCGTCGTCTGATGCGCCGTCGCCACCCCGTCAACCGCGTCGATAACGCGCATACCGGCCTCCGTCTCGTATCGCTTCGTCTGCGCCGCGCGAGCACTTTGGGGCGTCGGTCTGTCTGGACGGTACTTGCCGGTCAGGAAGCCACCCTGGAGAGGGCTGTAGGGGATGACGGCGATCCTCTCGCGCAGGCAAAGGCCGGCGAGAGGGCCTTCGAATTCGCTGCGGTGCACGAGGTTGTACCGGGGTTGCAGCGACACGCAGCGAGGCAGCTCTTTTTCGCCGGCTACCCTCAGGGCCTCTTCGACCATCGGCGCGATGTAGTTGGAGAGACCAATGTAGCGCACCTTGCCCGCCCTGATCAGCTCGTCGAAGGCGCGCAGCGTCTCTTCGATCGGCGTCTCCGGGTCGGGATGGTGGCACTGGTAGAGGTCGATGGTATCGATTTGCAGGCGCCGGAGACTGTCTTCCGCGGCGCGCAGGATGTGGGCGCGACTCAGCCCTTCGCCGTCGGGGCCTTCCCACATGCGCCCGCGCACCTTCGTCGCGACGACGATACTGTCGCGGTTGCCCCGCTCCTTCAGCCAGCGCCCGACGATCGACTCCGCGACGCCGCCCGGATTGCCGGGCGCCCACTGGCTGTAGACGTCGGCGGTATCGAGGAAGTTGCCGCCGGCCGCGAAGAAGGCGTCCATGACGGCGACCGACGCCGGCTCGTCCGCAGTCCAGCCGAACTGCATCGTGCCCAGACAAAGGGGCGACACCTCGAGGTCGGTGCGACCAAACTTGCGCCGGTCCATGACCTCATTCTATCAAAACCGGCGGGCGCCCGTTCAGTACGGATAGTCGCGGATCATCGCCGGAGCGGCCGCGAGCGCCAGCGAGTCGTTGGCGCCGTCTTCGATCAGGCCGGCGCGAGCGTCGCGGAAGAGCTTCTCGATGAGCATTCCCTTGCTCAGTCCCATTCCGCCATGGAGCTGGACCCCCTCGCTGGCCACCTCAAGGGCGACCTCGGTAGCGTAGATCTTCGAAGCGTTGCTGTAGAAGCCCATGCCCAGCGGGTGCGTCGAGTTGTAGAGCGACACGGCACGGGCGTAGGCGCGGGCAGTCTCTACCTTCGTCACCATGTCGAAGAGCTTGCGCTGCACGAGCTGGTGCTCCACCAGCGGCTTTCCGCCCTGAACCCGCTGCTTGCAGTACTCCAGCGTCTCCTCCAATGCTGCGCGCGCCAAGCCGACAAAGGCGACGCCCAGCGCGGCGTTGGGGTTGAACGCGACACCCTGTCCCAGTGCCGTCTCGGTCGGCGGACGGCGCGGGATGACCAGCATCTGGTCGGCGGGCACCACGACATCGTCGAAGTAGACCTCACCCTGGTTGAGCGCCCGCTGCCCGAGCTTGTCCAGCGGTTTCCCCTTGGAGACGCCGGGAGAGTCCAGGGCAACGACGGTAACGCCCACATCGGGCTCGCTGCCCTCGTCGTTCTCCAGGCTCACGAACGTAAGGGCGTGCTTCGCGACCGTGCCGTTGCTCACCCAGGCCGCTTTCTGTCCCCTGATTACCCACGTATCGCCATCGCGCCGGGCGCGTGTGTCGAAGCTGATGCCGCTGCCCTTGATGCCGGTGAGCATCACGTCGTAGCCGCGGGCCGGCTCCGTAATCGCCCAGCAGCCGATGTACTCGCCTTTCCTATCTTCAAGATAGGGGACGACCGCCTCCTCGACCAGCCGCTTGTTGCCGATCATGGCCGCGAACAGGTAGGGCATGGAGCTGGCGCCGAAGGCAACCGCCCAGTCGATGGAGCCCCAGCTTATCTCTTCCATGATGATGGCGTTCTGCAGCGGCGTCAGGGAGATGCCGCCCAGCTCCGGCGGCATGCCCCGATTCTGCATGCCCAGGTCTTGAATCTGCCGCCAGGTGTCCCAGTACAGCGAGCCGTCGGCCACCACGTCGTCCGGGGAGAGCCGGTCGAGCGCTAGGGCGGAGGGACGGAGCACTTCTTTGGCAAAACGGTGCATGTTCTCCTTGAGAGCGATGTCTTCCTCACTGAGCGGCGGCCCGAGGTCTTCGTAGAGCGCCATTGTCTGCTCCCCTTGATCGAGTGTCGAGAAAGTGACGGCTGGTTTGCCTCAGTCTAGTCAGCCGCCGATTCCCACACAAGCGGCCAACGTTCGTCTCGAGACGGCGCGAGCGGCGCCGAGTTGCGACGCCGCACATAGCGGTGATAGCATCGGATGAACCAAGGCTCGGCCCCGCGACGGCGATCTCCGCCTCGGCCGCGAGAATGAGCCGGCCGCCCGGCTTCTCCCCATCGAAGCGCTAAACCGCGCTCTGTATTATCATGTCGATACATTCGCGCTTGTGGAGCATGAAAGGGGAAGAGAGATGCGAGAAGCGGTGATCTGCAACCCCGTGCGTACCCCCGTCGGCCGCTACGGCGGCGCGCTGCGCGACGTGGACCCCGAGACGCTGGCCGCGACGGTCGTCACCGCCGTCCTGGAGCGGTCGAAGATCGACCCGGCGGTAATCGACGACAGCGTCTTCGGACATAGCTATCCGAACGGCGAGACGCCGGCGATGGGACGTCTGGCGGTCCTGCACGCTGGCCTGCCCGTCGAGGTGCCCGGCTTCCAGCTCGACCGGCGCTGCGGCTCCGGCCTGCTGGCGATATGCCTCGCGGCGATGGAGGTGCAGACAGGCGCGGCGGACGTGGTCCTTGCCGGCGGCGTCGAGAGCATGAGCCAGGCGGAGTTCTACGTGAACGGAATCCGCTGGGGGCCCAACCGGGGCAATCAGCCGTTCCTCGACCGCCTGGACCGTGGACGCGTCACGGCCGGCACCTACCGCTACCCCGTCGACGGCGGGATGATAGAGACGGCGGAAAACCTGCGCAAGCAGTACAACATACCACGCGAGGAGCAGGACGCGTATGCGCTGCGCTCCCATCAGCGGGCCTGCGCCGCCTGGGACGAGGGCCGCTTCGACGCCGAGACCCTTCCCGTCTCCGTGCCGCAGAAGAAGGGCGATCCGGTGCTGTTCAATCGCGACGAGCACCCCCGCGCCGACACGACGCTGGAGAAGCTGGCCTCGCTGCGGCCGATTCGCCTGAAGATCGACCCCGAGGCCACGGTCACAGCGGGCAACGCCAGCGGCGAGAACGATGCCGCCGCCTGCTGCCTCATCACCTACCCGGAGAAGGCGGCGGAGCTTGGCCTGAAACCGATGGGGAAGCTCCTGTCCTGGGCATCAGCGGGCGTGCATCCCGCCTACATGGGCATCGGGCCGGTGCCGGCGACGAAGAAGGCGCTGGCACACGCCGGGCTATCGCTGAAGGACATGGACCTGATTGAGCTCAACGAGGCCTTCGCGGCCCAGGTGCTCGCCGTCACGCGCGAGTGGGGCTTCACGGAGCGCGACTTCGACCGGACGAACGTGAACGGCTCGGGCATTTCTATCGGACACCCCATCGCGGCGACGGGCGTGCGCATAATGGCGACGCTGCTTTACGAGATGGAGCGTCGCGGCGCGCGCTACGGCCTGGAGACGATGTGCTGCGGCGGCGGCCAGGGGATGGCCGCAGTCGTGGAGCGAGTGGGATAGCGCGTCGCCGGCTATCCGTGGCGCTCCGTCAGCCAGTAGTGGACGCCGAGGTCAAAGTACGTCCCGCGGCCGATGTTCGCGTCGATGCCGTGCAGCCAGTCCCAGTAGGCGCCGTAGCCGGTATCGGAGATGGTGCTGATCTGCGGGCCGTGCTCCCTCATGAAGAAGCGCTGGGCATCGAGGATGATTTGTTTTCGTTTCTCCGGGTCGAACTCCGACCGTTCCCTCCAGATCCAGTCGTCCGCTTCCGGGTTGCTGTAGCCGGAGAAGGAGACACCGGCCTGACCCTTGCTGAACCACTGGCAGAGCGGCCTGTCCGGCTCCGAGTAGGGCAGGTTGTAGTAGGCCGTCATCTGGAAGTTGCCCGGGTAGAGCGTCTGCGCGAGGTGGATGCCCAACTCCTGAAGGACGAGGTTGCAGCGGATACCGACCTCAGCCAGATGCCCCATGACAATCGTCGCGAGCTTGCTGAGGTCAGCGACGCTCGCGACCTTCAGCTCGACGTCGAGGCCGTCCGGGTAGCCGGCAGCGGATAGGAGTTGTTTTGCCTGCGCCCGGTCGAGCCGGTAGAAGTCGTCGAGCTCCTCCTGCGGCAACGGCCAGGGACGCAAATCGGGCACGACGGGGCCGGCGATCCTGGCGTCGCCGAAGGCCATCTTGGCGATCAGGTCCTGACGGTCGATAGCGATGTCGAGAGCCTGCCGGACGCGCGGGTCGTTGAAGGGTGGCTTGTCGACTCTCAGCATGAACGTGCGGCGCCAGAAGTTGGGCCCGGTCCGGACGTTGATGCCCTTGATACCCTTCCACTGCTCGACTTTCATGCGATTAGGAGCGGTGCCGCCGTAGGAGTCGTGGCGCCCCGTGATGAAGGACTGGGCAATCGCCGCCTCATCCGACATGATGTGGATTTCCAGGGAGTCGATGTACGGCAGGTCTTTCATGTAGAAGTTGGGGTTCTTGACGAAGTCGACTCTCTCACCCCTGACGAACTTCTCGAGCATGTAGGCGCCGCAGCCCGACGCCTGCTGCTGGAGGTTGCCGAACTTCTCCACCGCCTCTCGCGGGACGATTGCGTAGCTGGGGTTGCCGATCTCGTCGAATGTGGGCGAGTATGGGCGCGCGGTGACCAGCTTGAACGTGAGGTCGTCGGTCGCGGAGAAGGAGGCGGTGTAGTCACGCAGGAGCTGCTTGTCGTTTTGGCTGGTGGGCTCGTCGCGGCGCCGCTCCATGCTGTAAACGACGTCCTCGGCGGTGACCTCACGTCCCCAGGTCGGATCGATGTCGTGGAACTTGATGCCGGGTTTCAGCTTCCAGATGTAGGTCGTCTCGTCGACCTGCTCGTAGTTGTCGGCCATCTGGAGGTCGATGCTGCGGCTGCGGAGGTCGATGCTGTACAGGTAGCCGTGCAGCTTCTCGCCCAACACGTAGGAGTCGACGCTCAACTGCGGGTCGAGCCCGCCGAAGGCCACCGCCGTGCCGGCGACGAGGTGCCCACCGTAGCGTGGTACGTCGTTCCCGCCGGTCGGTGTGAGGAAGCTGTCGTCGGCCCAGCGCGTGCCGGCGATGTCCGTCTGCCGGCTGCAGCCGGCGGCGGCGAGCGCGGCGGCGGCCAGCGTGCCGGCGCCGGCCTTCAAGGCGTCGCGGCGAGACAGCCGTCGCTGCGAGAACGTTGGTCGCTTGCCTGATCGCTCCATCTTCCTTCCCTCAGCCTCCGCATACCCGACGGCACGCGTATTGTAGGCGTTGCCGCGCTTGGGATGAAGCGCCCGCCGCGAGCGCCCTCGTGCTGTGCAATAATGGAAGGACGCAGAGGAGGCAAAGGATGGCCGATCCCCTGGTTGCCCTCGTCGGCGGCGACGAGTTCCGCCCGCAGGCCGCCGAAGTCGACAAGTACGTAATCCAGCGGCTGGGCCGGCCGAGCGTGCGCGTCGCCATCCTGCCGACGGCGGCGGCGCCCGAGAACGCCCCGCTTGCGGCCGAGAACGGCGTGCGCCACTTCCGCGGCCTCGGCGTCGAAGCGGCGGCGGTGATGGTCGTCGACAAGCCTTCGGCGAACGACGAGCGACTCGTGGCACAGCTCGACGGCGTCGATCTCGTCTATATCGCCGGCGGCGACCCGCGCCATCTCCTCGACATGCTGAGAGACTCGCTGCTCTGGCGGCGGATTAGCGGCCTGCTCGAAGCCGGAGGCGCCCTCGCCGGCTCGAGCGCGGGCGCGATGGTGCTGGGCGAGACGATGCATTTCCGCGGCGAACGCATTGAGGCGCTGGGCCTGCTGCCAGGCATCTGCGTGCTGCCCCACTTCGAGCGCTGGGGCGCGGACGCGCCCCCGAACCTGTGGGAGTCCTCTTTGGACTTCGATTTGACGTTGCTCGGCATCGACGGCGCAACGGGCTGCGTCGGCTGGGGAGGGGAATGGGAGGTTGTCGGGCCAGGCGCGGTGACGGTCATTCGAGCGGGACGGTCGGAGGTCTTCCGCAGCGGCCAGCGGATTGAGCTCGATTAGACGTCGTTGGGCGTTCGCGGAGGGGATGAATACAGTTCTGCGGGTTGAAACCCGCAGCTTCTGCAGACAGCGTCCTTTGGCCTGTCCGTTTTCATGCCGCGGCCTTTCAGGCTGCGGTGACACATTTCTATGTCGGAATCCTTCGCAGGGAGACGCCGAGACTGGAAAGTCTCGGCTACGAGCTTTGGAGGGGCTTGGCTATACCTCGTAGGCCATCCGCGGCTCGGCGATTGTCACTTTGCGGCCGAGCTCGCTTCGGATGGCATTCGCCATCGCGTCGAGGCCTTTCGGCTCGCCGTGCACCAGGAGAACCTCGGCGTCGCCGCTCCCGCGCAGCCAGTCGACGATTCCCCGCTGGTCGGCGTGCGCGCTTAGCCCGTTAATCGTATAGATGCGGGCCTTCACAGCTATCTCCTCGCCGAATATCTTTATCGAGCGCGCGCCGTCGACGATGGCGCGACCGGGCGTGCCTATCGCCTGATAGCCGACGAAGATGATGGAGCAGTCGTCGCGCCAGAGGTTGTGGCGCAGGTGGTGGATTACGCGACCCCCGTTCGCCATACCGCTGCCGGCGATGATGATGCTTCCAGAAGGCCAGCGGTTGATGGCGCGCGAGTCCTCAGTGCTGGGAGTGTACTCAACGCCTGGGAACTCGAACGGGTCTTCGCCCTTGTCCAGGCTGGCGATTAGACGCGGGTTGAGGTCGCGCAGGTGTCGTTCGTAAGCCTCGGTGATGCTTATCGCCAGGGGACTGTCGAGGAAAATGCGGCAATTGGAGGGTAGCTCGCCGGCATCCCACATCTGGTGCAGGTAGTAGAGGACGTCCTGAGAACGCTCCAGCGCGAACGATGGGATGACGACGTTCCCGCCGCGCCCCAGCGCGTCCTTTATCGCGCCGGCGAACTCCTGCCGCGACTCTTCTACCGGTCGGTGGGGCCTGTCGCCGTAGGTCGCTTCGCTAACGACGGCGTCACAGGGACGGCAGGCCTCCGGGTCCGGCATGACCGCGCGGCCGCGGTAGCCGAGGTCGCCGCTGAAGACGAGGCTCTTGCCGCTGCCGTTCCGCCTCTCCTGGAACTCGACGAAGGCGGAGCCGAGAACGTGGCCGGCGTTGCGCAGCGTCAGCGAGAGGCCGTCGCCGAGAGTGGTCGCCGAGTCGTAGGGTATGGACGGTGCGAACTGGTCGACCGCCAGGAGCGCGTCCTCGACGGCGTACGGCGGCGGCGGGACCTCCTCGCCCCGGCGGGCCGCTTTTCGCTTCCGCCAGCCGTATTCCTCGTACATCACGTGGGCCGCGTCCATCAGTATCAGGCGGCCGATCTCCCGCGTCTCGCCCGTAGCGTAGATGGGGCCGTCGAAGCCCGACTTGACGAGGAGCGGCAGGCGGCCGATGTGATCCAGGTGTCCGTGCGTGAGCACCACGGCGTCGATGCTCCGCGGATCGAAGGGGAAGGGCTCAGCGCTGCGGTCGTAGGAGTGATCGCCGCCCTGGAACTGGCCGCAGTCGACGAGAACACGCTTCCCGCCCGCCTCGAGCAGGTGGCAGGAGCCGGTCACTTCGCCGGCGGCGCCGTAGGCAGTCACACGCATGGCATGAGTCCTTTCGGGTGTCAGGACGGCGCTATGAGCGGCGCCCGTTTCTCGCGACCACGCGCCTTGACCCGGTACCAGCGCTCGATCTTCGCGACGACCTCCGCCGGGTCATCAACTATCTCGAAGAGATTGAGGTCCTGAGAT
>Ga0315284_10010835_pt1 | contig 12993 bp, 23 predicted proteins | sample YL17G09_16_MG_FD_203696 | JGI IMG/M metagenome (GOLD analysis project Ga0315284, IMG submission 203696) | Sediment microbial communities from Yellowstone Lake, YNP, Wyoming, USA - YL17G09_16 | ecosystem: Environmental > Aquatic > Freshwater > Lake > Sediment | place: USA: Wyoming | collected... | reverse complement strand
AAATTAGGTAGTTTAATTTAAAAGTAGACGGGCGGGAGTGGTCCAACAGGGCCGACTGGTCTAAATGAATTTTCTTTTATAGAAATGGCAGAAATTGACGATACATTGAAGTGAAGGAGATGGTGTTTGCAAAATGACTTGTCTATTCAAGACTATCTTAACGCGCAAAAATGATGGCCAAACTGTCATCGTTCTGAGTTTATTTGATATGCAGAATGGACATTTTGCTGTAGAGAAACGAACGCTTAATATCAAACGCAAGGTGAATACCTTTAAATTCAACCCATTTTTCAAAACACGGGGCATGGCAGAGGGTGCTATCCGCAATGAGCTTATTGACTTACGAGAACGTCATTGGATTGATATTGAAAGTGCGGACTATCATGGCTCCTACAAAGTGGTGCATATTGGCGAGAATGCGTTCGTTTTGGATATGGATAATTGGCCGACAGTGGTATGTGCTGCTGAACGCTTAGATTTTGATAAAGGCGTAGAATACTTATTGCACCGGATTACCGATGATGGTTATTTTCTTGTAGAAAACCGCTATGGTGAAGTGGTACATTGCAAGCCGGAAGATTTCGATTTAGTGGTTTTTCCTAATAAGCCGGTTTGAAGATTTTTCTGGATTCTTTAATAAAAAGCGGATAGAATGACGATACATAGATGTGAGGGAAAGAAGAAGGACTGGAGGTTGGCTTTGAAGTTTAAGTGCAGTCCAGTTTTAGTTTTTATCAGTCCTTCTTTCTTTCTTGAGGTGAAAAAAAGAAAGGCAGTACGGGGAAAAAATAAAGAGAGCAAAAAAAGAAGCACCCCGCACTGCCAAGAAAAAGGTTCATTGACAAGAGAAGAGAGGCAAGTGAGTTGTGCGGCGTAGCTGTGATGAGCGGCTACGGATAGTGCCGAAGATTCCTCTTACTTGGTACGGTCAGGCCACAAGTCGGTAGCGGTGAAAGCCGCGATGACGAGACGCCTTAGTTTGGCGATGGTGGTACAACGTAGGTGAAAACGAACGGTGCAATGAGGCCGGGATACACAAACCAAGCCACAACTCACTGGACACGGAGAGCGAGAAGTTTTCGCTTTGGGACGTGCGCTGGCAGACATGGAAACCAACTTGTTCGCAAGCTCTGGTAAACCCATACCAATCGGGAAACACAGGCCCGAAACGTGTCCAAATGTGCAGGAATGCGAAAGGATAGGGGGTCTTTAAGGATTAGTCATGGTTGGAAGCTTGCGGCGAGGTGAGATTAAGGTAGTCGAAACTTAATCCGTCCAAGGGCACATGTAATGCGAAAAAGACTTTACATACTATCGCCTGCTTTGAGATTTAAGCTGCCCTAATAGACCGCATAGGTTAAAGGCAAACCACCGCTCGTCAAGGGCGGAAATCTGGACTCGAAATCCAGTACGGTATAACGGGATATACCGGGGAAAGATGCGCAACTTTCCCCGAAGAAATTTGTGATGGTTTTAGTTGCGAACGCTTGCTCTGTGACCGGAAGCACCAAGACCAATTAGAGTCGTAAGGCTCTATGAGGATAGCAGCTAAGACCATTTCCGAAATTACGTCAAGCGGTGAGTTCAGACCCGCTTTAGACATTGGGAAGGTGGTAACTAAATAGGCGCGAAACCTAACCTGCCCCATACAGGAAAGGGAGTAGCGAAGGCGGTATTGATGGAATATCGCTCATGCCCTGATGAGGCATGGCAAAGGTTACTCGCCTCTAAGTCTGGCAGGGAAGATAATCAGGAGAAACCGAACTGCCCCAAAGGCAGCGGCTAACTGCTTATCTTCCCGCCTGTTTCTAAAGGACTGGATGTAGCTTAACTCTTAGAGCGCCAGCAATCATAGGCTGGAAGATGTAGGTGAAAATCCTACTGTCCATACCAAAATTATGCCTCTCACATCTGGCAAATATATCATAGATGCCAACCACAACATTATTGAAGAAACCAATTTACTTAAATGGGCTGCATGGTTTGAAAAATCACAAAAGGTTCGTACTGTAGCGCGAGACGAATTTCTAGATAAACATGGCGCTTCTGTAAGAGTTAGTACAATATTTTTAGGTATGGACCATTCTTTTGAAGTTGAACCACATACTCCTATTCTTTTTGAAACCATGATTTTTGGTGGTGAACATGAAGGAGACTGTTGTCGTTATGCTACTTGGGATGAAGCTGTAGAAGGACATAAAATAGCTATTCTCAAAGCACATGGTGAGTATGATGGTGCGCTTGAAGTTACAAGTATGAACAAAATCTGAACCGATTTGTCAGACTTTCCTCTTGCACTACGTATAATGGTGCAGGAGGATTTCTATTTATGCGCATACCGTCGCTTAAACCAATAACCTCAGAAGATATTAGATTTTTGGAGTTAACGACAGAAGAACAACAGCCTTTACCAGAACCAATTATTGTGGCTGAAGGTGATTGGGGCGGGCAAATCTACTTTTCCATCCCGGCGAAGTTGGTGAAGAGTAAAAAGGCATTATGCAACGCGCTAAAAAAGATAGATAAATATTGTTGGGGTTGTAATGGATGTGAAGGTTGTACATATGCCTTTGCGAGCTTTGTATACGCAGCCAACGCGCTTTGTAGCGGTGGTATGGGTGGTGGGAGCTATGGTGAGGATTTATGGATACACAAAACCCTAGAACCCTTCAAAAAGCAGATTCGGGCTGCATTGGTAGATGGTAAGAAATTGACACTTCCAAAGAGTAAATCTTATTAGTCCCGGTCATTACACCACTCATAAGAAAACGGGCTTGGCGGGTCTTTCATAAACTCCTCATCATTTCTCTGATGATAAATGCCATTCAAATGGAGTTCAAGCTCTTCGTGTTCTCTTTTGAGCTTAGCACATCGGCGGCAATAACCTTTGAATAACTGTTTTACCAATCTGCCACATTTTCTACATGTGCAATCCATAAATAGCTCCTTATAGTTAACTCGTAGTAATAATGGTTTTGAACCACTGTTTTTGCAACAATTCTTTAATAATTTTGAAGCGATTTGACGATACATAAATGTGAGAGAAAACCAATCAACCTTTTTGAAGGAGTGGGCCAAAATGACAACGGTGAATGTGAGTGCTGAGCTTCGGGAGCGTGTGCTGAAGGCTCCTCATGTGTATCGGGGCAAGGATGGCTCGTGTTGCTGCGGTTGTTCTGGCAAGCATCGCTACACCAAGGCTTCGGCCAAGTCTGAGAGCAAGGGGCGCGGCTATCCTGTGCGCGATGAGGAAATCAATGATTCCTACGTGCGCAAGATTACCACCTTCATTTGGAAGAACCTTGACATTGCCGATGTGCAGGACAGTTACGTGAGCGTGGTGAAGAACGGCGTGCTCTACATCGCTTACGACGCTCGGTAAAAAGGTGGATGGTAGTAAGGCCATTGTGCCGCATGGAGATTTTGCGTCTTGAATCGCTAATGGTTCACTCCTGCTGCCATCCATCAAACATTTTGCTAAAACCCCACATTGACTGGTTTTGTGGGGTTTTGCTATTTTAAATCAGATTTTTCATAGCACATAACTAAAATTACGATACACTAATTGTGAGGAAAGATTATGGTTACTGAATTGTGCAACTATGATAAGCCTGTAAAGGTCGTCAAACACGCTGATTTGAAGCGCATTAGTAAAAACAGTAGGTACAGTTCAGATTGTCCTGTTTGTGGAGATGGTGTTTTGATGGTAAATCGTCATCCAGATACTTATGTTTTGATGGAAAGAGATATATGTATATTATGTGGCCAACATTTTCGATATAGTGATATAGCCGAAATGCAAGACAAGGAAATGATGGGCAATACAAGAGGCGAACTGTATCTCCACAACAAAAAGAAACTCTAAAGCAGGTGGACAGCCAACATCCTGCTTAAGCGGAGGCTTAAGTTTTATTTTTCATATAAGCCCTTTGCAGCACACGTTTTATTTTTATCTATTCTGAAGATTTAAAAGAGATTTTAAAGGAGTAAGAGTCATCCAACCTTAATAAGATATAAGTCCTTTGCTGACAACAGGTTAGTTTTTTAAGATTTTAATGCATCTCATGACTGAAGAGTCTAAAATTTAACTTTTGTATAAGTCGTTTGGTGGAAACGACTTAAATGAATAGTATCTTTAAATTCTTTTACAGTATCTGCCACTAGAATCGTTAAGTCTTTTGACTACAATATGTTATAGAATCGAAAGGCTGAAGAGGAGTAACTGGACCAACGGACTAAACGGGTCCAACAGGTCCAAAAAGTACCTAATTCTGCTCTAATACACAACTTTTTAGGGTATTTAATTTAAAAAGATGGCGTTGGTGGCATTGAACCGCTAGTTTGATGTTTGACATGTCGTTTTAATAGTTAGCCATCAGAAATTTTTAGAAATTACCAATTCAAATGTTAATACTATTCATTTAGGTGCCAAAAATAGTAATTTTATCAATTTTATCATAAATTCTCGTCTTTTTTTTACTTAAGTTTTCGAATAAAGTACCTAATTCTATTATAAAATAGGTTATAATTAGGCTAAAAAGAGTCTATTTATTTAAATTAATTTGTTAACTGTCCCAATGATAAGCCCTTTCGGGCCAGTTAGACCGTTGGCCCCGTTTAGCACCAATTGGCCCTGTTGAACCAGTCGCTCCTTGTGAACCAGTTGTCCCATTTTCAGGACAGTCCGGTTTTCAGGACACTTTTTAGTCTATAGCTATGTTTCGAAGCAGTTTCGCCTTATAGCGTAACATAAGTCTCCAATTGGCGACATAAGTATCTCCTTTTGGAGTGAATTCAAGCCAAAGAAAAAGCCTAGTCTGGATAGGACTAGGCTTCTTCCTGTTAGCGCGCACCGTGAGGATGCACGATGCCAACTAACGCGGCGGTTATTTAAGCCAAAGGGGTATTGATTTTTGGCCCCAACGTAAAGCGCGACTCCACCGCTGCGCGCTCTTCAAATGTCACAACCTCATTTTGCACAATCCCTAAGACAATCTTTGACGTAAATTGCCACATACCAAGACATTCCATCTTCAGCTTGTTTTTCAGCATCAAGTTGAGATGCCAACATGCGAAAGCCTGGGTTATCAAGTAATGGCTTTGTATCCCACCCAAACTTTTCAAGTTGCTCAAGTGCATTGTTCAAAGCATCCTTTTCGGTTTGATGACTTGCACCCATGGCCGAAGCCGCGTATTCCGGCCTCTCCTGTTCAAGTACGCCATTACATTGGCCACATTGCACAAGTTCAAAGCTGGCGATTTGCTTAGCCATTGTTCACGCTGCCTTTACATAAACGGATACGAAATATTCTTGCGCTTCACCTACTCTGGCAGTCTTATCATCAAGGCGATTTGCAACGGCCTTGAAAGCAGCCCTATCTGCCAAAGTTTCTGCATCCCAACCATCTTCAGCCAAATTGAGAAGTGCATTTTCCAAAGCAGCCTTCTCTGTGAGTCCAATCCCCGTGGCACAATTTGGATAACCCACAATGTCACCAGGAAAGTAGTCGCTTTGAACAATCTTGAACTTGCCTATCTTCTTAGCCATTGTTAATCTCCTTTTAGTTACCCCATTTGGCTTCTGTAAACTCTTTTGGAGTCGGCACATACTCAGGGTAATACTGCCGAATGAGACGCACACCAGCATGTTCATCAACTGGCGGCAGCACTGGATACGCACCCCAAGCGTTTGCCTTGTTGATAGGCATAATCTTCAGGTTGCCAGCATTCCAGCACTCAGGCTCATTACCATCGCCCTTGTAGCAGTTGGCAAAGTAACCGAGCACCTGACGAATCCACTTTTGGATTTCAGAACTGTTGATGTCGGGTTTCTGCCAAGCATCAAGCACTCTCTTAGCACTGGCGCGAATGGCATCATCAAGCCAATTGCACTCGACAGCCGCACTTAGAGCCATACGGTCACGATTTTCTGGACGACGGCTCATACTTACTTCAACGTGCATTGTGTGTTCGGGATGAGTTGGGGGATTGAGGAAACCACCTATACCACGGCAACTGTTAACCCTTCCTGCTTCTTTCTTCGTAGCTGTCATGGATTGTCTTTCCTCCTCTTAATGTATCGTCAAAATGGCTCTATTTTCTAAGGCTTTCTTTGATAAAATCAGAGGAATTTGACGATAATATAAGAGTGAGCATAAAGGGACATTTTCTAACCCTTTGTGCAGAAAGGTTTAAACATGATGATTCCAGTAAATACCGAGACAATACTTTAAATAAAGTACCTAATCTATTGTGAATTGGGGTTAAATAAGAAATAGACCTGTTGGGCCAGTTAGACCAGTTCGGCACCAATCATAAAGATTCCAAATCATAAATCAACAAACTGTCTTCTCAGGAGACAGTTCGCCAACTTCAGGTTGGTGAAAACTTTACAGGTCTTTCAACGCCTTAGCCAAAAGGTCTTGATATTCAACATCAATATTTTCGAATTGAAATACCGGCATAAGTGCTTCGGTTTCTGCCTTATACAGTTTCTTGAAATCGGGTTCTGCATTCGACGTAGCCAAATCCAATACGTTATCAAGCCTATCGCAAAGCTTAATAAGTTTGGCTTCAATAGAAACATTTGCAAGGTGCATCCGGTCAATGAGCTTCCGAGTAGCGCGTGGTGCACCTTTCAAATCCTTGCTCGGATTGGTGAGTTCAAGCACTAGGAGATAAGCTTGCGGCCCAATGAGTTCTAACATCTTCACCCGACTATAGTTAGTGTCTTCAAGAACATCGTGTGCCCAAGCAGCGGCAATAATAACCGGGTTATCTGTCTTCTTAGAAAGGAGTTCTACTACGCGAGTTGGATGAACGATATATGGCTGTCCATCGTATTTGCGGAACTGTCCACTATGAGCTTCAGTGGCGATGCTTTTTGCATTGGCTACGATGTTATTTGTCATGTTGGCTTTATTTCACCACTTCTGTCCAATGTAAATCATCAAGGTTAACAAGAAAAGGCACCGGATGTGGCGTGTAGATGACCCTGCTCTTTGGAATCACAATGGCTTTGTAGGCTTTCTTGGCTTCTTTCTCATCCGTAAAACTGTAGAGAAGAGGCTTGGTAGTGCCAGAGCGGTAATCCCAAATGTACCACAGGCCGTCACAACCCTTGGCGAGCTTTTTCTGGCCGTCAAGCTCATGCACATGGTCAACTACCACGGCAAAATTCTCGCAACTAATCATCGTTGTAGTTCCTCCTACTTATATATCGTCAGATTTTGCCGAAATTATAGAGAAATCTTACCATTTGAAAAGCTTACACATTTGTTTAGCCATCTTATCAATTGCTTTCATTTCCTTTTTGGCTTCCTTTTCACCATGCCTGTGCTTACAGAATATGCCATGGTCTGTAGCAATAGTCACGGGTTCTCCACATGTCTTACAAAGGAGTTCCAAACTGCACTTACCCTTTTTCCATGTCTCTTTCTTGACAATATTCTCATCCATTACTTCGCTTCCTTTCTATCAAGCACAAGTAGTGAACCATCGTTCGGTTCTGCTGGCTCTTCGGCAAAGATAACCGACTTCATAAACGGCCATAGAATGAGTGTTATAATAGAAGCTAAAAGAAGTAGGGGAAGTAGGATAAGTTCGAAAATCTCCAACAGTAGCCTACCAATGCCTTTCAGAATTTTCATATCTTACGCTACCCATCTCTAAAAGTGGGTGCCAAGGGTTACGCTAAGAGTCACGAGACTTTAATCAGAAGCCCCGCAAGGAGACAAGAACCACTACCTTGCCCAACGCCCCTTGTAAAACACCCACTTTTTCTTTCTCACTAAACGCATTTGGTCACAACGACTATGGAACGCACACTCATCATCGTCCCAATCGTCATCTTCTCCGTCAGCTACGATGTCGCCTCCTCTGGCACACCGTTGCTTCTTATCAGTCTCTTCCTCTTTACTCTCCACCGCTCTCATTCCCAATCTGTGCGAGAATGTTGGCGCGGGTAAAGCTGTTTGTCGGGTTCTTGTAGTGCGGAATCGGAATGTCATTACCAGCCCCGCGCTCAAGCAACAGACTCTGCACCGCGTCTTCAAGAAACTGCACGTATTCCTTGTTATTGTCAAAACCAACCTTTGGTGCTTCAGGCGGCACAACCGGCACATAGTTCTTAATGTGCAGCACCTTCAGGATAGACTCAACACTACGCTGATGCTTCACGGCAAGGTCTTCCGGCGTGATATGCTGTTCCTGATACTCTTGCTGGATTTCGGCCTGTTCCTCATCCGAAATCTTGCCGCGCTTCCCCGGCTTATCAGAAGGGGCAGTGGGCTTCTTTGCAGCAAGCTTGGGAGCACTTTCGGAAGGCTTGCTGTTGATAATGGCAGTCACAGAAGAAAGACTGCGCTTGTGCTTCGTGGCGACCTCTTCAACCGAAAGAGTCTTGCCCTCTTCCCGAATGACATCCTTTTCGGCATTCGAAATCTTGCCGCGAATCAAATCACCACTCTTGGCAGGCTCAGAAGCCTTTGCAGCCTTCTTCGCTTCACGCTCAGCCTTCTTAGCAGCCTTGGCCTGTTCCTTGGCCTGTTTCTTTGCGTCACGTGCAGTCTTCTTCTCAGCCTTCTTAGCAGCTTTCTCCGCTGCCTTTGCATCACGCGCCGTCTTCTTTTCGGCTTTCTTCGCAGCCTTTTCAGCCTTCTTAGCGGCCTTGACTTCGGCCTTAGACGGCTTGAGAACGCTGTTGATGATATCCTTGACAACATACAGACTGCGCTGATGCTTTGTCGCAATCTCTTCGGCAGAAATGGTCTTGGCCTCTTCCTGAATGGCCCGCTGCTCGTCCAGACTCACCTTGCCGCGCTTGACATTACCAGCAGGCTTAGGCGCTTTGGGTGCCTTTTCAGCCTTGGCGGGCTTCTCTACCTTCACTCCCAAGACCTTCGAAATGGCCTTGATGCTGCGGTCATATTTCTTGGCAATAGCTTCGGGAGACAGACTTTTAGCCTGTTCCTTAATCTCTGCCTGTTCCTTCTCACTAATCCTTCCACGGGTCATGCTCACTTCTCCTTATGTTAGAGCCACACTAATCGCTTAGTGTTTGGACTCAAGTTTCCCACAAAACTCACAACGGGTTCCACGAATTGGCTTAACCTCTTTGAAAGTCAACGCCCTACATCGCAATGCACGTTTAGGTAATCGCATTCGTTTCATGCTACACACTTTCCTTTATCCCCTGTACCCCAAGAATTTCATTGACCTTTGTGAATTCCACTATCACGATGTCTTCAATGTCAACCCATTCACCACAACTACGGTAAATAGAATCATGCTCATCAACCATAATGACGGGATTTGTTGTCTTCGTTTTTTCGATTTCAATTTCAAGAGAACCAATAACAGCGGCAATCTTAACACCATCAGCCACGAATATTTTGGCGGCATGGTATTTACCACCAACGAAAGCGTTTTCTCTTTTTCCCGCTATCTCGACAATATAGCGGCACATGGCTACAAATTGATGAATGGTCAACTTCATGACTTCACTCGCTTTCCCTTGGCGTTGATGACAATGTAGCCATTTTCCTTCACAAACTGCTTGAAAGTATAGGGCTTTTCCACGCCAGCCTTTTTGCAGTCTTCCACATAGCGGGCGTACTGCTTCTTACAGTGCTCATCCAAAATCTCAATTGTCCATGGCATGGGATTTTCCCTTTCCTTTCTCTCTTGTATCGTCAAAACGATTTGAATTTATGAAAATTCTTACGACTTTTTTCCTTTCTTCAACAAAATGATGGAACTGATATGCGCACCAACCAACGGCACACCACAGTTCACAGTGACGCTACTGCCGGAAAAGTCCACTATCTCACCTTCCATGCGCTTCCGGCCATTAAGGTGACTGCGCATACCTTTAATGGCTACGGTGTCACCAATTTCAAGATTCTTTTTGGCTCTGACTTCATCCCACCACATTGAAGTTATCCCTTTGTTTTTGGACAATAGTCGTATCGGCCAACAAACTTGGCTTCAGAACCAAGAACTTTTTGCACACGCTCAGCACACTTGGCACAAAGATGAATCGGGCCGCGCTTCAAGCCAACTTCAAGAGTCACTGTAGGCTTGTGGTAGCAGTAGTCCTGAGTCACGAAACCAATTTCACACTTGCCTGCTTTGGGATTTGCATGGTTCCTGGCGTAGTTCGTGTGAAATGCCATGTGTCAGTGACTCCTTACTTATGTATCGTCAAAAAGGCTCTTGTTTATTAACAAATCACACAATTACATAGTGACTATGACTTTATTCCAACCTTCGCTCTTAAGGTCAGCAAGGATGTCGGGGATGTCTTCAACAGGCACTTCCAACGTCTTAGCCAGAGAAACCGGCTCACCAACACGCCACTTCTCTAAGGCGTGGTAAACGCGGTATACGTGGCCATCTTTGTCTACTGCAACCATGTTGACTTTCATGCTTTGCAATGCCTCCTCTTTATGTATCGTTAAAAAATGAGAACTTTATAAATATAACCACCAATGAGCGGTGGTTATTGCAAAAAACCAGTTATGACATGGCACCGATGGTGAAAGTGAATATTGGCACGATGTAAAGAATATTTACCCTAATCTAACGTGAATACTGCTCGTTTTAGGTATAGTTTGTATAGGTTCTAAAAATCGAACTCTTCGAATTATTTAAAGAAAAAGAGCTATATATGCGATATTTTATAGCAGAATTAGCCAAAATCTGCTCTAAAAACGACGAGTTAACTTTAAATTCTGATGCATTAAGACTCGAAAAACCGGAAGAACCAGTTGGACCTGTTGGACCAGTTTAGCCCAATTTTTCTTAACTATATTTTCGATGAGTTAGTTTTTAAGTCGTTATGTGGCAATACTTTATATAGCCAGTTGGGCCTGTTGGACCTGTCGGACCTATTGAACCAGAAGGACCATAAATTAGGGTTACTCGTCTTTTTTAATTTAAATCACCTAACCTCTTCCGAAATCACATTGTACAATGCAATACCAGTCGGGCCGGAAGTACCAGTTGGACCTGTTGGCCCTATCTCAGCATGAAACTGAGATGGTTCTTTGATAATTCTGCCGATTTTTGACGATACATAAAGAGAGGAAAGCCATGAAAGCTATCGCTGTACAAACTTGGGCTGGTTTACTCCATTATTCTGTCGAGATAGTGGGGGAGACTCCAAAGCGTCTGCGTGTCAAGCTCCTCCAAGATGCCATGCTTCCCGGCAAACGATTTGTCACTGCCGGTTCCATCATTCTTGTCCCGCGCCATGCTGTAGTGGATAAGAACTGAAAAATTTTCCTGATAAAATCGGCTTGCTTTGACGATACATAAGAGCTAGGGGAGAAGTGGAGAGGCGAAATTGACCATATAGGGAATTTCAATGGAGGTTCCTACTTCGCCACTTCTCCCCATTTGAGTAAAGGTGAAGACAATGAAGCAGGTTGACAAGATTCTTCGCGCCTATAAACTCGGTGAAGAGAATGCCCGTGATGGTCGGGGTAATCATGCGGGTAATTTCAAGGGTGCCGAAAAGAAAGGCTACCAGAACGGCTACAAGGATGGCCAGAAAGCCGTTCTAAACGCCAACATGAATTACGTTGAAGCGCAGTTGAAGGAAGCGAGAAAGGGTAAAGGCAAATGAAATTGCGCTTGACGGTTGATGAAGCAAAACAGGCTATTGCTGATTACGTAGCGAAGCGCGTTGGTGGGTTTGTTACCAAAGAGAATGTGACTCTTTTGGAGCATACGGAAGGCGAGTACGAAGATGCCCACCAAATCTTCGACGGATTTGAAGTTGATGTTGAAAACGTGTTCCCTAAAAAGGAGTAATGCCTCTAGGTAGTCAGGGTTAAGTCCAAGGCGTGTAGAACCTTGCACTTGTTTTGGTCACTGCTTTGAAGAGCATACTAACAAGTGTCCTGTCATAATGCGTAGGGTGAGGCTAACGGCGGGTAGAGTGCGCATATCCCGCCATTTGAAAGTTGGTAAAAAATGAAGACCATCAAAGGAAGGATTGCAGATTACAAGTGCCCTAAGTGTGGCCCTTTCTCGGTAATTCATACTACCGATGAAGATAACAAGCAGTGCATTTGGTGCGGTTCCAAGGTCAAGAAAGTAGCTGAGCGTAAGATTTCTGCAAAGGTTAAAAACGCATGAAAGACAACTGGCCAAAGCATCCTGACGGTTCCAATAAGAAGGTTGGGGAAATGAGCAAAGAAGAGCAAAAGGCTGTCTTTAAGGCGGCTCTGAAACGCTTTGAGCCTGAGTTGAAGGAAGTCATGAAAGTTGTTACTCAAGACGATGAGAAAGGCAAATCCAAGTGACCAAATACGAAGACCTTGCGCTCATTCCACTCATTGTTGCCGAAACTGTGGCTAATCGCCCTTATACCGGCATTGAATGGAGCGACAAAGTGCGCTCACAAACCGATGTAAAAGAAATCGAATCAAGGCGACAAAAATTGACTCAGGAAGAAATTACTCGTTTTGCTGAGCGTTTTGATGCCTTGTGTAAAATAGCCTATCAAGCCAGAGCTAGGTGGTTCATGAAGTGTGTCAATTCAAAAAGCAATGTTGGCAGGGACCAATTATATATGTGGGCTACTCATTGGTTGGTTGTTATGCTTCATTGTCAACCACAAATTGCAGCTTATTTAAAGTCTGTAGAAAGGTAATCATGCTTACGAATAGCGGATTAAAAAAAGCTAAGTGGTTCATGAAGATTGTGAAGGCAAAAAACAATGCAGGCCGGGATGAACTGTACATGTGGTGCAGTCATTGGTTGGCCGCGTTCTGTGAGCAAGCAAGCGAGAGCTTGTAAGGAGTCGGGGTTAGTAAGCCTTTCCGTGCCGTTACCCCGTAGGCATTCTGTACAGCGGGAAAGGTTATTTCCAGATTCTTTGATAATTAACTCACTTTTTGACGATACATAAGTAGGAGGAAAACACCGATGGAAAACATCACCATCCGATTCACTCGCAAAGAAGCCCTTGAACTTGGCTTGCTC
>Ga0315284_10010834_pt1 | contig 12993 bp, 14 predicted proteins | sample YL17G09_16_MG_FD_203696 | JGI IMG/M metagenome (GOLD analysis project Ga0315284, IMG submission 203696) | Sediment microbial communities from Yellowstone Lake, YNP, Wyoming, USA - YL17G09_16 | ecosystem: Environmental > Aquatic > Freshwater > Lake > Sediment | place: USA: Wyoming | collected... | reverse complement strand
GCAAACTTGTTCTCGCTCAAACCTTTCGAATTTAACAGACCACCGGCAGAACTGTCAAGCGGGATTCGCACCAAGTCAGGGGACTTCGCAACCACTTAGCGCATTTCCAGTATCTCTTTTTCCTTGCTGGTCCCTTGCGCGTCCAGCTTCTCAATGAATTCGTCGGTCAGCTTCTGAACGTCGTCCAGAGCCCGCTTGTCCTCGTCTTCGGAAATCTTCTTATCCTTCAGGAGCCGCTTCAACTCCTCGTTCGAATCACGGCGGATGCTGCGGATGGCCGTCCGGTGATTTTCCAGGACTTTATGCAGGTGCTTCACCAGTTCTTTCCGTCGCTCCTCGGTTAGCGGCGGAATAGGAACCCGCAGAATCTTCCCATCGTTCACCGGATTCAATCCCAGATCGGATGACCGGATCGCCTTGTCGATGGCCCCCAGCAGGCTCGGGTCCCAAGGCTGAACGGTGAGGAGCGCGGGTTCCGGTACCCCCAGCGTGGCCACCTGGTTCAGCGGCGTGGGAGTGCCGTAATACTCCACCTTGATGTGTTCCAAAAGTGAAGCCGAAGCGCGGCCGGTGCGAACGGTCACCAACTCATGGCGAAAATCTTCCAACGCCTTGCTCATCCGGGTTTTCGCCTGCGCCATCGTTTCCTTGACCATGCGAGCCGCCTCCTTCCCCGGAGCGTCAACGGGTAACCAGCGATCCCACCTTCTCTCCCAGCACCACGCGTTTGAGATTGCCGGGGACGTTCAGATTGAAAACGACAATCGGCAAGCTGTTGTCCATACACATCGAAATTGCCGTCGTATCCATGACGGCCAGCCCGCGCGAGAGCACGTCGAGATAGGAGATCCGGTCGTAGAGTTTGGCGCCGGGCACTTTCTGCGGGTCCGCATCGTAGACGCCGTCCACCTTGGTCGCCTTCAGGATGACCTCGGCTTTGATTTCCATGGCGCGCAGCGCCGCCGCCGTGTCCGTCGAGAAATAAGGATTGCCCGTCCCCCCCGCCAGCACCACCACGCGGCCCTTCTCAAGATGGCGGATGACGCGGCGACGAATAAACGGCTCGGCGATTTCGCGCATCTCGATGGCAGTCACCACCCGGGTGAACGAGCCCAGCTTTTCCAGGGCATCCTGGAGGGCCAGGGCATTGATGATTGTCGCCAACATGCCCATGTGATCGGCCACCACGCGATCAATCCCGTGCGCCGAAGCGGCCACGCCGCGAATGAAGTTCCCGCCCCCCACGACGATGGCAACCTGCACACCGAACTGCCGGATCTCGTGGACTTCCTGGGCAATGCGGGTGGCACCCACGGGGTCCACCCCAAATCCCTGTCCCCCCATGAGGGCTTCCCCGCTCAACTTCAGGAGAATGCGGCGATAAACCGACTCGTTCACAAAATCCTTCAGGCTGTCCCGCCTTTTCCGTGATCTGGCGATGTTCCGCCGGGGACCTTACGCACTCTCGGTGCCTTCCGAGACAGGCTTCGTCAGGCCTTCGCCAACCTTGAACCGCGCGAAGCGCCGCACGGTAATGTTCTCACCAAACTTGGCGATCTTCGAGCTAATCAGCTCCCGGACCGTAAGACTCCCCGGCAAGTCTTTGATGAAGTGCTGCTCGTAAAGGCAGGTGTCCTCATAGAATTTCTCCAGCTTGCCTTCCACAATCCGGTTCAGCACCGCTTCCGGCTTTCCGGTGGCTGCCGCCTGCACGCACAGGATTTCCCTCTCGTGCTCCAGCACCTCCGGCGTAACCTCTTCCTTGCGCACAAAGCGCGGGTCGGTCGCGCAGATTTGCATCGCCAAGTCATGCACCAACTGTTGGAACTCGTCGTTGCGGGCGACGAAGTCAGACTCGCAGTTCACTTCCACGATCACGCCGATCTTGCCGCCGGCGTGGATGTAGGAACCTACCTGCCCTTCGGTGGCCAGACGACCCGCTTTCTTGGCTGCCGTCGCCTGCCCATGCTTCCGCAGGACCGTGAAGGCTTGCTCCAAGTCTCCCTGGGCCTCATCCAAGGCTTTCTTGCACTCCATCATGGGAGCGCCGCTCATCTCGCGCAACTTTTTCACGAGCTCCAGGGGCACACTCATTCCGTCAACCGTCCTTCCCACACGAAAAAGGTAGGCGCCCGTCACCGGTTGGCCTACCCTGAAGTCCCGATGCAGATTCTGGGGCGCTACGACACATCAGTCGGCGGCGAGTCTTCCGTGTCTTCATCTCGGCGGACTCGACCTTTGACTTCCGGCAGCTTGCGCTTGACCTTGGGAACCCGCACCCGACCATCGAGAGCTTCCTCCGCCTGCACCACCGTGGGAGAAAGCCTCGCCACCGATTCCGCCGCGGAGAACTCTTCGGCAAATCCACCGGCCGCCGCCCTGCCCTCTTCGGCGGCGATGGCCGCGGCCTCGCGCGCGGCCTCCAGCTCTTCGGCAGCCTTCTCCGCCGCGATCTTCTCCGCCTCCAACTGTTTCTGCAGCGCGGCATCCTTGCCTTCCAGCACCGCGTCGGCAATCCGGGAAGTGAACAGGCGGATGGCCCGCAGGGCATCGTCATTACCCGGGATTACGTAGTCCACCACGTCCGGATCGCAGTTCGTGTCCACGATGGCCACCACGGGAATTCCCAGCTTGCGGGCTTCCTTGACCGCAATGTCCTCTTTGCTGGAATCGACCACGAACAGCGCATCCGGCAAGCCCTGCATCTCCTTGATGCCCGCCAGGTTCTGTTCCAGGTGTTTCCGTTCCCGCTCCAGCCTCTGCACTTCTTTCTTGGTCAGCAGGTCATACCGCCCATCCTTGCTCATCTCCTCCAACTCTTTCAGCCGCTGGATCGACTTTTGAATGGTGGCGTTGTTGGTCAGCAGGCCACCCAACCAGCGGTGGTTCACGTGGTACATAGCGCAGCGCGTCGCCTCCTCGGCAATAGCCTCCTGTGCCTGGCGCTTGGTCCCCACGAACAGGATGATCTTGCCCTCGGCGGCAAGATCAAAGATGAATTTGGCGGCTTCCTTAAAGAGCTTGAGGGTCTTCTGCAGGTCGATGATGTAGATCCCGTTCCGCTCCCCATAGATGTACTCTTTCATCTTGGGATTCCAGCGACGGGTCTGGTGGCCAAAGTGAACCCCGGCCTCCAGGAATTCCTTCATCGTAATGTTCGCCAATACTCCTCCTCGCTCAACACCAGTGACAAGTGACGAGTGACCAGTGACCAGCCAAAAAGCACGTCACTCGTCACTGGGAACTGGTCACTGCCTCTAACGCTTCGAGAACTGGAACCGTTTCCGGGCGCCTTTCTGCCCGTATTTCTTCCGTTCTTTGGCGCGCGGATCGCGCGTGAGGAAACCGCCTTGTCTCAGGCGGGGACGCAGCTCCGCATTGAAAGCCACCAGCGCGCGCGCGATACCCAGCCGCGCTGCTCCCACCTGCCCATGGATGCCGCCTCCACAGGCGTTGATCAGCACGTCAAACTTCCCCGAGTTTTCGGTCTCCACCAGAGGCTGCTGAACCTCCGTGCGGAGCGCCTCCGAGGGGAAGTAATGGTCGAACGGCTGGCCGTTCACCACCACCTTGCCTTCGCCCGGCCGGAGGATTACCCGCGCGATGGACGTTTTGCGGCGACCCGTAGCACGAAATTGGACTTGATCTGTCACCAGAACTCCTTCTACGAAATCAGTTCCGTGGGGATAAAGACTACCGGTTCAGGGAGAGCGGCTCCGGGCTCTGCGCCTGGTGAGGATGCGCCGGCCCGGTGTAAACCTTCAATCTCCGCGCCAAGCGGTCCCCCAAGCGAGTCTTGGGGAGCATGCCGAGAATAGCGTCCCGCACTAATCGTTCCGGCTTCGTGGCCAGGACCCGGCGCGCTGAGACTTCTCGCAAGCCGCCGGGGTACCCGGTGTAATGCCGGTACAACTTCTCGTCGAGCTTCCTTCCGGTCAAGCGAATCTTTTCCGCGTTAATCACGATTACGCCGTCGCGATGATCCGCGTGTGGCGTAAAATCCGGGCTGGTCTTTCCCGTCAGAACGTGCGCGGCCTGCGCCGCCAGCCGCCCTAATACCCAACCCTCTGCGTCGAGAAGTCGCCACCGAATCCTCCCGCGACGCGTTTTGGCAAAGTAAGTCCCCACTCCACTCTCCGGTAAAATCACTAAACGGCGAACCTCCATTAGAACTGCACACCCCCAGTTTTGTCAACTGATTTCCCTGTCAGGTGGTGGGCCAGTTTGAATATGTAGTGGCGAGTTGACCTCGTCCGTCAGATGACGGACGGCATAAAGCCGCCTCTACATCGAACTGACCCACTACCCCCTGCCGCAACGCGTTGGCTTGCCCGCCGTCGCCCAACATGGCGCCACCGTGTAAGGCAAGATTCGTCTTTCAGTCTTGCGGTTCTTCCTTGGTCCGCAAAAGCGGCAGGAGCAGCAAACGGGGCCGGCGCTACGTGCCACAGTCATCGCTCCTGCGTGCTAGAATGACGAGGTCAGCCGACCGATGCCATGACGAACTCAGGCTGGAAAGTCAGCGTGCTGTTGACCGGGAGTTGGCGGGGGGCGACATCGGTCCTGCTCTCGAACCGGCGGCACCACATCGTCGTCGATACGGGCTTGCCTCACGAGGCTCATCAACTGGTGAGTGCCTTAGAGCAGAAGGGGCTCGAGCCGGCGGCCGTCGGCGCGCTCATCAACACCCACTTCCATGTGGACCACGTCCTGAACAACGTCCTATTTCCGTCGAGCATTGTCTATGCCACCCAGCAGTCCTACGATTGGTGCCGGTCTCTTTACTCGGACATTCTCAATGACGCAGGATGGGAGCGCGTAGCGCTGAAGTACTACCCCGAGACTCACGACTACGAGAAATCCGCGGACAACATGGGGAAACTGCGCAAGTTCGCTCTGCGCTGGTGGGACGTGAAGCGGCTGGGCGAGCCTTCACGATTTCGCTGGATTGAAACACAACCTCTGCCGGAAGGGTTGGAGAGTCTGGTCACTTCAGGTCACGTGCCGGGACACGCCTCGATCATCGTTCACTCCGGCGAGACGCCGACCGTAATCGCTGCTGATGCGGTGCTGAGCCGCGAGCACGACGAGCAGGTACTGACGATGATCCCTTACAATCGCCGGCAGTATCACCTTGACCGCGCCCGGATTCTCTCGCTCGGCGGCCACATCCTCCCGGGACACGACGCCGGATTCCTCGCCCCCGCAAAGTCCGACCCCGCCGACCAAAGGCCGGGCGAACCCTGAGCCAGGGAGGGTGCAAGACAACCATGTCCGCCTCTATGGTTCCTACCCCTCCCCCGCGCGGGCTGGCCCACCGGCTGGCCGCCTGGCCCCTGATTTCCTGGTCCGACCTCTTCAGTATGGTGCTCCAGGACTTGGAACGGAATCCCTGGCGAACCCTTCTGACCATGTTGGGACTGGTCATCGGCTCAGCGGCGGTGGTGGCCGTGGCCTCCGTGGGACTGACTGGTCGGGACTACGCCATCCAGCAGCTCGAAACCTTAGGCACTAATTTCATGTGGGTTTCTTACCACGGCCCCTCTGACCAGTCCGGTGGCCTCGGCACGAGCAGCCGAACGCGCGAGCTTAACGAACGCGACTTCCAGGAAATCCAGGAGAACGTTTCGGCGCTGGCGGTGGCGACGCGCGTGGTCGTGTTCTACACCACGGTCTCCCAGGGTGGCCAGACCCATCCCATCTCACTGGTGGGGACGGATGGGGATTTTGCGCGCGTACGAAATCTGAGTGTGACGGACGGACGTGCCCTGACCGCTTCCGACGTCAGCGATCGGCGCAAGGTCTGCGTGCTCACCAGGTCGCTCGCCGACAAACTCTACGGGCAGCAGCGTCCTGTGGGCCGCAGTCTGAAGATCGAGGATTTCAACTTCGACGTGATCGGCGTTTTCCGCGACGTCCGCACCCCGGGCGTCGAGACAGAAATCAGCCGCGACGCCGTCCTGGTGCCGATCTCCGTGGCCCGCTTCTTCTCGAGCGACACCAGCATCGACACCATCTACGCGCAAGCGCGCTCCCGCGAACTGGTGGACGCCGCCACCGCCCAAATCCGTCAGGTGCTGGCGCGGCTGCACGGGCGGAGCGATCTCTACACGGTGGGCAACCTGGGCTACTTCGTGCGGGTGGTCAACCGCATCTCCGCCAGCTTGATGGCGGTCGTGATTCTTCTTGCCATTCTGGCGCTGCTGGTGGGCGGCGTCGGCATCCTGAATATCATGCTGATCTCGGTGAGCGAGCGCACGCGCGAGATTGGCGTCCGCGTGGCCCTGGGGGCGCGGCACCAGGAAATTCTCCGGCTCTTTTTCCTCGAAGCCCTGGTGATCAGTCTGACGGGTGGGCTGGTGGGCATCCTGTTGGGGTCGCTTGGGCCCCTGCTTGTGCACGCCGTCTTCAATGTCCCCATGCCGGTCTCGCCGCTCTCGATCCTCGTGGCGCTGGTAGTTTCGGTCACGGTGGGAGTGTCCTTTGGCATCTTCCCAGCCCTGAAGGCGGCCAGGCTCGACCCGGTCGTCGCTTTGCGGTACGAATAGGCAGAACCATGCGCCTGGGCGACCTCTTGGAACTTGTGCGGGGAGACCTGGAGCGAAACCTCCGCCGGACCGTGCTGACCATGTTCGGACTCATCATGGGGTCGGCGGCGGTGGTGGCGGTGACGTCCGTCGGCCTGACGGGGCGCGAATACGCCGTCCGGCAACTGGAGACGCTGGGCACCAACCTTATCTACGCCTGGTACGACGGCCCCTCGCCCTCTCCCAATGAACTGACCGAGGACGACTACCGGGACGTGGCCGCCCGCGCCACGGCGCTCGCCCAGGTGAGCCGCCTGGCCACCGAGTACACCACGCTCGATATCCGCGGTGAGGAGTACGACGCCGCCCTGGTCGGCACCGACGGCGTTTATGCCCGGGTGCGCAACATCCTGGTGCGTCAGGGACGCTTCATCAGCGACGCCGACGTCACGAGCCGTCACAAGGTGTGCGTCCTCTCGGAGTCCGTCGCCGCCAAGCTCTTCGGCAATGGCCAGCGACTGGGGCGGACGGTGCGCGTCGAGACGTTCGATCTCCAGGTGATCGGCATCTTCCAGGACGTGCAGAGCTTCAGCATTCCCACCGAGCTTTCCCAGAATGCCGTCATCATCCCTCTGAGCGTCCTGACGGCGTTGAACAACAGCAACCGCATCGACCGCATTTACGGCCAAGCGCGCGACGGCTCACTCGTGGAACGCGCCACGCGGCAGGTGGCGGAAATCCTGGCGCGCAACCACGGGAGCGGCGTCATCTACCGTGTGGGGAACCTGGGCGAAGTCTTGAACGTCATCCACCGCGTGTCGAGCAGCCTCATTCTGGTGGTCGCCGTGGTGGCGGCCATCTCGCTCCTGGTGGGCGGCGTGGGGATCATGAACATCATGCTCGTGACCGTCCGGGAACGGACACCAGAAATCGGCATTCGCAAGGCGCTGGGGGCGCGGCCGCGACAAATCCTGGACGCGTTCCTCCTGGAAGCCGTCATCATCAGCCTGGCGGGGGGACTGGTCGGCATCCTCATCGGCAGCGGCGTCCCGGTGCTCCTCACTGCCCTCTTCGATATCTCAATCCCCATTTCGTCGCTCTCCGTGGCCTTCGCCCTGGTGGTTTCCGCCAGCGTCGGCATTTTCTTTGGCTACTACCCCGCCCGGCGCGCCGCCCGCCTCGACGCTGTGCAAGCGCTGCGTTACGAGTAGGGCAACAGGGTTTCGCCCCCCGGCCCCAGCCGGAAGGACAGGAAGTCCGCACGAGATGGCTTGGGAGGCGATCGAAACCGTACTAGGCTCTGGCCATCTCCCGCCCTGCCAGAATTTTCTTGACTTTGGATAAATTAAGGAGTAAACGTTTGCAGTACCGACCAGCCGGTAGGTTGGCGGTTGGCCGATGGACGGAGGGGGCAGGCCAACCTCAAGTTACCGACGTGGAGTATTCCGTGACCAAAGCCCCTGCACGCCGAAAAGTGTTGATCATCGAGGACGAGCCCTCCATCCGCAACATTCTCTACGTTCTGCTGGCAGCCTTGGACTGCGAAGGCGACGTGGCCTATTCCGGCCAGCAGGCGCTCGCCATGGTCAGTCGTGAGAAGTTCGACGCCGTCCTGCTCGACCTGCGCTGTTCTAACGTGCCGGCGGAGCACGTGGTCTCCCGGATCAAGGAAATTCGTCCCAGCCTGCTGGGACGCGTCCTGGTCATCACCGGCGAGGTCACGGACCCGCAAGCCATGGAGCTGATCGAACGGCACGTGCTTCCCCACATTCCCGGGAGCCGGCTGATATCTGATCTGTGGGGTCAATTGCGAGGGATCCTCGGGATTTCCACTTCACGCAACGCAGCCTAGTCGTGATGCCAATCAGCACCTTCAGTTGATCTCCGTCTGGACTTCACGTTCGCAACCTCTTTCCGAATGTTCAGCTCCCTCTTATCAGAGCCGCCTCTACTCGCGTGCCCGCCTGACAGGGCCCAACCACATGCGTCGTTCGAAGGGCACAGCCTGCTGTCGGCGCTGCCACGCACATCCTGGGCTTTACTCAAAGATGCATCCGCCTCAGCTAGGGGCACGTTAAGCCCGAGGCATTCGGCGAGAGGAATGGCAAGGCGCGAACGTACTCAGCCAAGGCTTCCTGCCAAGGACGCGGGGGCGCGAAGCCAGCATTCTTCAAGGCGTCCATAGCCATCACGGCGTACTTCAGCCGAGCGGCGCGCCGGCCCATCTGGCTCGAAGGTTTGCCGATGACTTTGGTGGCGCCCAGCCCAGCCAGTTCCGCCGCGTGCCGCGCCAGGTCGTAGCGGCTGCACACGCCCTGATTGCAGAGATGGTAAAGCCCGTAGCGGCGCGCTTCCACTACCTCCATGATTTTCTGCGCGGCGTCCACAGTGTACGTGGCCGAGCCCACCTGGTCGGCAGCCACCACGTAGGTTTCACCCGCAGCGACCTTGCGCAGCCCATTCTCCACGAAGTTCTTCTTCCCGGGCCCGAAGAGCACCGAGACTCTGAAGATCCAATGCGTCGGCAAAGTCTTCACTATTTGCTCGCCGCGCAGCTTGGTGCGCCCGTAAACGGTGGGGGGAATGGTGGGATCGGATTCCGTGTAAGGGGTTGGTTTCTGGCCGTCGAAAACCGCGTCGGTGGAGATATAGGCTACGGCGGCGGCGACCTCGCGGGCCGCCTCCGTCACGTGCCGTGTGGCATGAACATTGACGAGGTAGCCTCTAGCGGGGTCCGCTTCGCAAATGTCCAAGTCAGGAATGCCCGCCGGATGCACCACGACGTCCGGCCTCACTTCTGCGAAGGCCGCACGGACCTCCTCCGCCTTCGTCAAGTCCGCCTCAGCGCGAGTCAATGGAAAGACCGTGTGGCGTGTCGCGAAAACCGCCACCAATCCGTGTCCGAACAGACCCGCCGCGCCGGTAATCGCAATCTTCATCGCGCCTCCTTGCTGGACATGCAGCACATGCTATCACGGTGCTGACTTCGAGCGGCGCTCTCGTAGCGCCGTCGTCGGAGGGCCAAGGGCGGCCGCTCCTACAGCAGCCGCAATGGGACAACCTCTAAGACGACGCTGCCGCAATTCCCTTATCACGAATGCTTTGGCAAACCATAAAAATTATCGATGCCAAATTGTCCACTTCCCAGGCAGTTGAAGGTTGGATTTTTGTCCGTCGGCCAGTAAGCTGGTTTGACCGCCAAAGTACCGACCGGACGGTCGGAAGGAGACCGGAATGGCCGAAGGTTTGCTTTACACCTTCCCCCCCGCGCCTGCGCCCGAATTGACCGAGTGGGCCGGTTCGCCGATGGGTGTTTCGAACACCGTCACCCGAACCAAGGGGCGGACGGCCGTGCACAACAAGACTGTTGATGCGACTCCGGGCCTTCTGGACAGACTTCTCCAAAGCGCTTATAGCCACCTGGACGGCGTCGTCGGCAGAGAAGCCATCTACCAGCATGACGTGATGATCCATGGCCTCCGCGTGCGGGCGACCACCAACAGCCTTCACCTGCACGACTTCTGGGTGGACAACTGGTACAGCCTGGACGAGTGGCAGCGCCTGACGGGCCAGGCGCCACCGCCCGAGCCGCGCGTCAAGGTGTTTGCGCTCCATGGCGTGAGGAACGAGACGGAAGCCGCCTACTACAGCCACGACGCCAGCACCATCGCCTTTTTCAACACGTCCTATTACGGCCAACTCAAGAGCTGGGTGCTGGGAGCGGTAGGACGCATCCTGGCGGCCGAGTACGGCATTCACTCCATCCACGGCGCGTGCGTGGAGAAAGACGGCAAGGGCGTGCTCTACATCGCGCCCACGGGAACAGGCAAATCCACCAGCGCCTACGGGCTGATGGCTTACCCGAAGACGCGCTTCCATTCCGACGATTGGGTTTACGTCCGCTACACCTACACGACCCGCGACGGCCGCCGCGTCTTCGTAGTGCGTGCCGAAGGCTCAGACGGTTCGCAGGCTCGCGGCTACCAGGTATACCGCTGGATCGAGCGTCACCAGAACGACTTGCGCGCCCGCCTCGCCGCCATGACACTCGACAACCAGGATGTGAGCCTGACGCTCGGCGACCTGGACCTCGCGCCGCCCCTCGAAGCGTACGCCTACACGTCGGAGAAGGTCTTCTACCTGCGAACTAATCTCGCGGAGAATTTTCCCCTCGCCGCCTGCCAAATCCTGGCGTCCAAGGAGGAGAACGTTCCGGATGTTTCCGGCGCTTTCCTCCACCAGAACCGCGGGACGCTCAGCGACATCCTCTGTGATCTGCGCACGGCCCGCGACGGCGACCAGCTCCGCATGCTCAACCGGAAGTCGGACGCGGAACTGGCGGAAATCTGTGGGCGTCTCATCGCCTTTGGCAACGCGCGGTCCATGCTCGACATCGCCACGGTCCTGCCGGTGGGTCGCATCTATGCCAACCCCATGGAGCCGGTCAAGCTGGTGGCGGTCATGCTGCTGAAACGCAATCCTGACGACCCCACAGTCCTCACGCATCTGTCGCTGGATGAATTCATGGAACGGTTGCTGATCGGTGAGACTCCCGACAAGAAACGTGAGACTGCCTACAACGCGTATCGCGCCGTCGACGACCAGGCCGAGCGCGCCTTGATCGAAGGATTGGAAAAGCAAGCGGGTGCGTCTCCCGGCCCCACGCTTTACACGCTCTTCTCCGAGTCTGACACCGTGCCAGCTTCACTCCAGGAGGAATTCGAGTTGTTCCGCGTGATGTACCAGGCGACGCGCTGTTACGACCTCAACACCATCTTGCAGAAAGACCCTCGGGTGCGCGACCGGCGCGCAGCCGTGGCGTGCACGATGGCCATCATCGCGCGCGCGCTCGAGGAAGAACCTGAGGGCATCCACCTCTCGATTGAGAACTACCGCAGCTACATCGACTAACCTTCGTCCGGCCACATAGCATTCCTCCCGCTTTTTCCGGCGCGCATGATGCGGACGCACGGCCCGACGCTGGGCTTGCGCGGGCGGGCATTGGCGTGGCGTCCGGCCACGTCACGCCTGGCGAATGCGCCACTGCCCTTGCGCTGGGTGGTAGCAGGGCAAGAGGCTGGGGACTGGGGGCTAGGGATTGAGGAATTGTGATTTGAGATTGAGGACTTCGAAATTGCTAATTTCGAGTTTCAAATTCCGAGTTTCGAATTTCCAGTTTCGCTTTTCGAGTTCTGAAACATCCCGTCAAAGCAGCGTCTCGATGCTCGCGTGAAAGCTCAGGTGGGTGCACTCGAAGCCGTTGATGAGGAAAACGCGCGCGTCAGGGGGAAAGGAAGCTAACTCTTCGTCTCGCTCGCGGGAAAGCACCATGTAGCGGCTGATCTGGTAGTCCTCATCCCAGGCGGAGAAGGCTTCTTCCGTTTCCGCCCTCGAAAGCCCGAACTCGGAAAGGTGCATTGACCGGTCGAACCCGCCGGTAACCTCCAGGTATTTCCTGACCGCGGCGGCGAGGTCCATGTGGCTAACTCGTCGGTCCAATGGTCACTTTGGCGGCGGCGTCACCGTTGCGCTAACGTCTCCCAAGCGGCGATGCGGACATCGCCGCTACAGCTCACCCTGTAACCTGTTCCCTGTCACCTGTCCCCTAATACTGCTTCTCCACAATGCTCCCCGGCATGTGAAGCTCTTCGAGCTGGCGCAGGGCGTCCTGCAGCACACGCCGCTGCACCTCCGGTTGATGGGGTGGGCCCAGGCTGTGGCCCAAAGTAAATCCCACGGGATAGATGGCGCGCGGCGGGCGCATCATCCGGGATTCCTCTGGACGCACGGTGATGACCACAGTGGGCACGCCGCGCAACTCAATCTCCCGCTGTACCGCCACGACCACGCGGTGGCAAAACGGGCAGCCGCCGGTCAGCACCACGGCGTCGGCCTGGGAGCGCTCGATCTCCTGCCCGATGGCGGGCACCGTCTGCTCATAAACATAGGCGAGCTTCTTCGTAAAGCCCATCATGCCGATGTGCTTGTTGGAGACAGCCTTGATGAAGCCTTCCGCCGCCAGTTCGCGCAAGCGGTCAATGGGGAAAACACAGTTGATGTCGCGGTCGGCGTCGCTGTGGTCGTAGTGGCTGTGCGTGACCATCAGGTCGGAGGTGGCAACGTCGCCGGGGATGACGTAGAAGCGCTCGTCGCCTTCCAGGTTGAAAGGCTCGTCGCTCTTGCGATGCACACCAGCCGTCGTCACCAGGGCGACGGCCAGTTCCTTGAGGGGCCGATCAACAGGAGTATACGGTACAGCCTTGCGTGCCAGTTCGGACATGAAGTTGTCAGTCGTCAGTAGTCCGCCGTCTTTTGACGGAGGCGACGGACCACTGACAACGGACCAATACTCTCAGGCAATCTTCCGCAGTCCGTCCAGAACCTCAGCGATGTCGGGCTGCTCTTTCAGGTCATAGACCTTCACCCAGGCAATCTTGCCCTGCTTGTCCACGATAAAAACGGCGCG
>Ga0315284_10010833_pt1 | contig 12993 bp, 9 predicted proteins | sample YL17G09_16_MG_FD_203696 | JGI IMG/M metagenome (GOLD analysis project Ga0315284, IMG submission 203696) | Sediment microbial communities from Yellowstone Lake, YNP, Wyoming, USA - YL17G09_16 | ecosystem: Environmental > Aquatic > Freshwater > Lake > Sediment | place: USA: Wyoming | collected... | reverse complement strand
CTTCCCCCCCTACTCCACCCCCTTCATCGTCAACCCGATCCGCCACTTGCCCTCCCGCTGCTCTACCTTCAGCACCTTTACCCGTACCCGCTGCCCCACCTGCACCACGTCCTCAACGCGGGCCACGGACCCCTCCGCCAGTTCCGAGATGCGCACCAGCCCATCGCGTCCCACGCCGACGTCCACGAAGGCGCCAAATTCGGCCACCCTGCGCACTTCCCCTTCCAGCACCTGGCCCGGACGCAGACCCTCAGGGCCTTGGCCACCTGCAGGCCGCACAGGGCACTCCTTGCCCCGTGGGGGAGCCACCTGCGGCTCCTCCCCCGGCACAAAGCCGGCCACTTTGACCCGCACCCACCCCAGTGGCATGGCCGGCGCACCACCCCGCAGCGCCAGCGTGCGGCTCTTGGGGAAGGCATCACCCACCTCTCGCTTCCGCTCCTTGGTCATGCGGTACTCGCTCAACAGCCGCTCGAAGCCAGCGTCATCCTGGCGCAGGAGGCCCGAGCCTAACGTCTTGGACTCCCATCCCGTGCCCCAGCCCACCTGCAGCAGGAACTCGTCTTCGGCCAGTTCTCCTTCGACGACCTGCCTGACGAGCGCGGCGTAGAACTGCAGCGCCGCCTGAGGGCCGCCGTGGGCCTGGAAGAACTCGACTTCCGCGAGCAAGCGCTGCCGGGCATACTGCTTGCCCAGCGCGGTCAGTTGGCCCAGCCAGGCCCGTTTGCCTTGCCACTTCAACTGGCCGACCACCCCATCCCGAAAGCCGTACTCGTCCACGGTGATGGCCAGGTCGAACACGGTTCCTGGTCTCACTGCCTCAACGTCCACGTTGAGGCCTGGGCTATCCCCGGTTTGGGTCGGATAGACCTGCACGGTCTGCAGGGTCAGGTGGCCACCGGGGGCCAATGGCCGGCTATCCTCCACGTGCAGCGCCCGCAACCAGTCGTGGTTGGGATCCCATCCAAAGATGTCCCGCTCCAAGTCCTGGGATGCCCAGGAACGGCTACGACGCAGGCGACCCAGATCCGGCCGCTTTCTCTGGCGAGCGTAGAACCCCCAGGCGAGCACCGTGCGCAGTGCTCCCTTGAGCGAGGAGCCGGGCAAGTAGAGACGGTCCTGGACGTCCTTGATCTGTTCCTGTATCTTGGCTCCCGGCGTTGTGGTAAACGGTACGCCAGGCATGACGTAGCGGAACAGGGGACTGTGAGGGCCAAAGTCGGTCTCGGCCAACAATTCGGTTGCCGGCCGGCCTGCCAGCAGTTGATTCACCGCCGCGGCGCCGGCCTGTTCTGCCTGCACCAGCGCCTGCTCCAGCAGGGCATCCTCGTCCACGCGATAGGTGTGGCCGCGATGGGATAGCAGGTCGTAGCCCAGCAGCAACTCCGTGCCGGTGCCGATGTGCAAAGGGGAGAGAGCCTCGACCTTCACATCCCACGTGGTGTGCAGGTCACTCATCGCTGGCCTCCTTTTCTCAGGCGCGGTACCCCACAGGGAACACCAGCCCGTAGCGCCAGACTTTATGAGCAGCGAAGGCCTCAGGCGTGACGTCGGCCAAGGTGCCCAGGAAGGTCTTTCCCTCCGGCCAGCGCAACAGGCTTCCTTCGCCAACCATCCGCACTGCTTTGCGCCGCAGGCCACTGCCTCGCACGGTCTTGCCATCGGGTGATCGCGCTGTGTCGGGCGAGCCCATCCATCCGCGCCGCACCTGCAGCCGGTAGCGCACGGTGTCACCGCCGAGCACCTCTGTCAGTTCATCGCGGGCGGGATAATAAAGTGAGAGAGCCACGAACCGCTTGCCCGGCGTCGGGTTGGGCAGGGGAGGCAGGCTATGGGGACCGTGCGCCCGGAACTGGCCGTGCCCTGCACTACGCTCGCCGCCGATCCCGGCATCCCCCAACACCCGCAGTGCCAGTTCCCCTCGCGTCTGCCAGTCCTCACGCCACTGCATCAGCAGCCACAGCCCACAGCCGGGCTGAAACCACACCCGCCCGGCCTGGTAGATCTGGGAGGTGCTGGCCCGCCGGTCCACGGTGACCCGAGGCACCTCACCCACCGACCAGAAGCGGATGGCGTCTGTCTCCTCATCTCGCCAGCCGGCCACGGTTTCTCGCTCCTGGGCCGTCAGCCAGGTCTGCCCTCCCTGCACCAGGTTGTTCTCGATGAACTGGTCACCCAGGTTCGCGCCGTCCACCCAAGCCCGGAAGATGCTCTCCGAGAGCCAGGCGATGCGCTTGACCCGCTTGCGCTGCTCGGCGTCATCGGGCACGCCGGGTGGAGGCTCCAGCGGCCGGGGGAAGAAACGCACCACCTGGGTCGGATCAAACAGCTCGGGAGGCTGCCAGCCTTCTACTTGATCTTCACGCCGTGCCAGCACGTAGGGGAAGCCCGACGAGAGGGTCAGCGCGGGTTGGCCAGCCGCGTAGGTGCTCACGAACTCCTCCAACGTGGCCGCACTGAACTGCTGGCGCATGGCATAGCAGAGGGCCGAAAACAGGGTGTCCGACGGGGCGTATGCTGCCGTCTCCTCGATACCCACTCCGCGCAGCCCAAAGTGGAACGGTGCCCGCGCCTCCAGATGATAGGCCGTCGCGTTCATCGGGCGCCTCCTTTCACGCTTCCGCCAGCCGGTAGTCCTCGAATTGGATGTTGCTTTCCAGCCACCGTAGCAGCGCCTGGCGGCTGTCTGCCTCCAGGACCTTGGCGACTTGAGAAGTGTCTTCCTTCTCAACTATAGGCATTGCTGCCCAGGGCTCCTCATGGCCGTAACTGTTCCGGGCCCGGCACGAGACGCTCAGATTCTGGAAGATGATCTTGCCACTGCCACGAGAACCCTGGCCACCCAGGTAGTCGTCCTCGAGGAGTTGCATGGCCTCGAAGACGTCCAGGAAGCGCTTTAGATCCCCCTCATCGTACACCGAGAAGACCAGTTCGAAACCATCGAAGATGGTGCCGGCAGGCACCCGCTCCATCTGGCGCGGCACTGCCGCCGAAGTCACGCGGTCAATAGCCGCTTCCCATTTGATCTCGGTGTAAGGTTGATCGGTCTTGGCCCGCACCCGCAGCTCCTCCTCGCTTTCCTTGGAGAGAAAGACATCGCGCACTACCAGCCGGGTGGGGAAGGAGGCCTCCAGTTGCCCTGGCACGCCGTAAACCTGGCAGACAGAGCACCGCTCGTAGTCCGTCCGTTTTTCACAGACGTGAATTCTGACCCCTTTGCCGATGGCCCAGTTCTGGCGCACGCCGGTCATCTTCTCCCACAAGGAGCGCATCTTGCCGCGCACGCTGGAACCGGGGATGTAGGGCCGGCCGGTCAGGGTATCGCGGATGACAGGGTTGTCTACTCCGCCAATGGCCAGAGCGGCCGGCGAGCCACCGATGTGTAGGCCGGTCATGGCCTTAATATCACCTCGCACGAAGATGCGCCCATATAAACCCACGCTTGTGTCCGCCATCTCAACTCCTCCTCTATTGCCCGCCTGCGGCGGTGTGATAGGCCAGAATGGACTCGAAGAAATCGATAAAGTTCTGGAAATGGTTGCGATTGTTACCTACCAGGTCGATAGCTGGGGTAAGCAGGTCGCGTAGTACTTTCATGCCGATACCCCCCCTTTGCTCACGGCTCGCCTGATAGGCTAGCTTCGGCTTGAGCAACACTAGCTGGCGTGCCGCTCGTAGGACCTCATCTTCTGATTTGGGGCGTATGGGCCAATTCATCTCGATTTGGCGGGCTGTGGTAAACACGTTGCGGATTTGCGATGAAGTCAACTGAGTGGCAAGCCGCTCACCGATGTCTCTGGCGTACTGCACAGCCAATGCGGCATCGCCCTTCTGGATGATTTGCCTCAGCTCTTCTTCCGAAGGTAAAGACACCGCGACCGAGGGTGATCTAGGTGGGAATCGCTGCACCGTCATTCTGGACACCTCCTTGTTGTTGACTGAACTGTGGAAGCAGCCATACAGGATATGGCACTTCAGACGATAGTACCTGTGGAGCCACGGCGAAACACTGTTGCCAGAATTCTAGCCTACCGTGTAACTTCGATAAGAAATCATTCAAGTGCTGTAACGTCTCCACATCCTTCGGCAAGCGATAGCCGAACTCCTTGGCAGCCAAGCATAGTTTCACCAGATCATGACCAAATCGTATCTCCTGACGGTAGTGAGTAATCAATGACATCCGTATCAAGTCATCAAGATCATCTCCGACTAGCTGTCGCGCTTGATGCGCTTCGAGGTGAGGGCGGCCATCAAGCTCAAAAGCAAGCTTCTGTAACGCCGCGAGCAGTCCATCTACCTTGCGATGGCGTTCAGGCCCAGACAGCTTGGCTAGTTGATGTTCGAGCAGGCCTCTTATGGCGTAGTCTATCGCTTGCACTGGTGGCACGAGCCTCAGCAAATACTGCTCCAGCTGTTCTTGGATCTGCTCAGCAGTCAACACCAGTGAATCAGAAAGGCCAACCTCTTCGAGTTTAGGTAAGTATTGCTCCACCTGCTGCCTGATCTCCTCACTAATCAATTCCGCCTGGTCCTGAAGTTGATCTTCCAGCAATTCTCCGTTTCGCTGCTCCCCAAGAGTCGCTCGTATGCTTAGCTTGAGCAATTCACAGGACACGACCGCCTCCTCGATCTCAATGTGTGATTGAAGCCAGCGATCTGTTACCTTCTCCAGGAGGAGGGGGATACGTACCAAGTCAAGTAATTGACCACCATTCAGCCAAGCCAGGAAGGGTATGGTCAGCCCAGGCGTACGCCGCTGTGCATATTCTTGTATCTCCACCTCGCTCCAGCTCTCAATCCTGAGTACAGGAAACCTGTCACCCCAAGAATCATCCAGCACTTCCGGTCGACTAGCGAGCACTACCTTCACAAGTGGGCCCGTCTCAGCGAACTTATCAACGAACTCCTCAATGATTTGGATACCGAGATTCCAATCCCGCAGCTCATCCAGTCCATCCAAACTAATCACCCACGAGACTCCCTTGGCACCAAAGAGCTCTTCCGGCGTAGCCTGTGACAACCGCCATCTGCCAACACCAGCCAAGTGCCGAAGAAGCGTCTGATCTAATCTGGCAACCTCAGTGCATTGTAGATTACGGAGCGGATAATAGATCGGTATCCGGTAAAGTCGCCGCTCTCTTGCTAGCCTGGCTAATTCCTCTTTCGCGATGTCTGCAAGCTTCCAGCGTAGAAAAGTGGACTTGCCTGATCCTGCCCCACCTACAAGTAACAACACCCGTGACGCTTCATCCAACAAGAAGCGGTCAAACAGCTCTGCTAAGCTGTCGAAATCTCCGTTCATTCCGCCCAGTTTACCGATGGATGGGACATAGTACTCCGTAAGTCGAGGTGGATTTGCTAGTCTGTCCAGATATCGGCCCAGTCCGAATTGATCTCGCAAAGCACGCTGAACATCACCGAGAACTATGTCGGCTAGCGTTTCGTAGTTCTCTTCGACTACCAGCAGGTAAACACCAAAGGCAGCTTCCAGGTAAAGACGCAAGTCGACCTCTGACACATCAGGAGCATTATGGGCTGTCGTATGGCGCCATTCGCGGGCAAAAGTGATGAACCTGTCAACTGGATTCCCCTCTCGCCAACTGTGAGGTAATACACTCTGCAACAGCTTCTTCGCACCCGGCCCATCTTCGCAGGGCTCTTCACCTTTGGCCAAGTACAAGACCTGCTTCCAAAAGGGTTCCAGCCTTATTGCCAGGCAGTCTGCGCATTGGCGGAGTTGCTGCTTGTCACCGCCGGGAGCGGTCCGGAAGTCGTGGAATGCACTCAAAATGTCATCAGCGAGGCCTGCTAGCAGCGGATGGTAGCCCTCATGCACAAGCGTACGGGTGAACACCTCTGCAACATCCTCAATGTTTCGGTGACTCGTCCCGCTGAAATCCCTTAGGATTTGTTGCCGGTCTTGTGGATCCCGGATCACATGTATTTCCTCCACCAAATAGATGCGAAGATCCTCTGCCAGTTGGTCTCGATCCATGGACCTCCCCCCTTTATCTATCGCGGCGCGTCAAATACTCCGCCCACCGCGCCGCCAGACCACTATACCGCACGGTGGCCGGCTGCATCAGGGCTTCTTGCAGCTCCGCAATACGCGTCCTCACTTGATCGCCCTTGTCCCCTCGAACTATACGAGCCAGGCTGTACGCCTGCATCCACGCCCAGCGCCCAAAGAACATCTGTGGGTTCGGTAAGGGGAGTCTCTTTTCGGGTGATCGCTGCCGGTTCTCCCGTCGCACCCGTCGCCGCGTGTCCCGCAAACCGGTGCGATAGAGTTGGTGAATGTTCTGTACCACCTGGAGCAGTGCCCGGGACAATCGCCCATCTCGCCCATTCTCCTTCTCCCCGGTTTCTTCATCTTCACCGACCAGCCACAGCAGATTGTCCTTCTGCTGCCGCACCAGGTCCCACTCCTCCCATCCCACTACCGTGCCCAGGAAGCACAGCGCATCCTTCCGGCGCTCCTGACCTTTTACGCAACGCACATGGTCCTCAGTTACATCGTCATCGGATGCGTGACCTGGTTTACGGCGCTCCTGACCCTTGACGCAACGCACATAATCCTTGGCCTGTTTCTCAGCCGCATCGCTGCGGTCAGCCGCCCGGTAGAGGGGGAACTTGGCCCCCTCCAGCGTGATGCCGCCGGAGAGACTCAGTGCTGGATGGTCGCCAGTGAATGACTTAAACTGGTTGTGTATGGCCTCGGCCAGGTCTGGCAAGTGGTGCCAGGCCCCCACGATGAACAAATCGTCGCCGCCGGCATAGATGATGTACAGATCGTTGCCCCCTCGAACCCGGACGAGGACGTTCAGGTAGCCGCTGAAGAACAGGTCTAGCATACCGCTCAGAGCGCTCAGCCTCGACACGGTCAGGCTGGGGAGGCCCTCACTGAAGGTCCGGCCCAGCCCGTCCACATCCATGCGCAGGACCCCCACCCGCTCGATCGCTCCTATCTCAGCAGCCGCATGGGCCAGGAGGGTGAAACTGCGAATGTCACCCTTCTCAGGCATGTCGTCTGGCTCCAGTTCTTCCTCTTGCAGATAGGCCCGGTCATCGTCCGTCACCGTAGGTGTCACGTTGGCGGCCAGACGGAACCCCTGCGCGCCCATCTGGAAAAAGTCCGTGCGATTGATGATCAGCGTTGTAGCATCCGTTACTGGCCGGCCCGGACTGAACTGGTACGCAAAGCCGGTCATCCGCTGCACCAACTCATTCCAGCCATCGTTGGGCCGGACTTTGGTGCCCAACATTTCCGGCTTTTCTTCCACTGCCATCCACAGGTCCTGGTGGCGGATGCCGTAGGCCAATTGCCCGAAACTGTCACACACAAAGCAGATGCGTTGTGGCTCTGTGCCTTCGGGAACCTCGCCTGTTCCCTCCAGTGGCTTGCTGTTCTGTTCGTCCACCTCCACCCGGCACACCGCACATGCCTGATCGCTGCCCTTACCTCTGGGGCCGAACACGTTGTCCCAATCGGTAGCCAGTTCCGCCAACGGCCGGTTCTTGGCCTCTGCGATGCACTTGCTCAGAGCCTCGCGGGCCGTCCTAAACTGGTCAGGTTTGAACAAGTCCACCGCATGCACCGGATAGGACTCCAACACCAGTGTCGTCTCGCCCTGAAATGCCTCCACCATGAGCGCATTAACGCGCTGGCGGACTTGGGGTATGGCCTCGATCGTCTCTGCCCCATCCGGCGCCAGCAGCATCAAGTTGCCCCCCGCCGCGTATACCACGTTGACCGAACAGAGCCCCAGGTCAGCCACCAACCGCCGCACCACTGCATCCCCCAGCAGTTGCAGGAAGAACGAGCGCCCCCGCAGCCCCTTGGCCGCCCCTTTCGACGTGATGGTATAGACGAAGGATTGGATGCCGGGGATGTCTCCTCCGACCAACAGGAACCTCTCAGCCGGCCGTTCGGCCCCCCCCGACGCATACACCAGCGCCGCCAGCGCCTTGAACTCCTCGTACAGCGACACCCCCGCCTCGCCGTACGTGCACGGCACCGCCCAGGCGTACTTGAAGAACAGGTGGATGAAAGTCTCAAACCGGCCATCCTCTTCTGGCAGTCGTCTGAACTCGCCGGCAAAGCCATCCCACAGCTCTCGACGGGACACTTCCCGGTCCTGCTCGCCTGGCAGGATCGTCTCCAGGGAGAGGGGGCGGACTGGCACATGGACCTGCTGTACCGCCTCACCCTTCTCCGGCCGAACCAGAGAGAAGATTGATAGCAGTCGTTCTCCCTTTCCCTTGTGAGGGTCCCAATCTTCAAATAGAAGCCGCCCGTAATTGGAGAGCCACGTGCCCGCCTCGGGCGTTTTGGCAGGACATTGATCCGGTGCGACCCCCGCCCACCGGCCCAACGCCTCCACCGCCCATCCTATGAGTGCATCTTGGACATCCTTACGCCGCTGTGTTTCCAAAGGTCACCTCCCCTGGACATAACGAACGTCATCCAGCATCCAGTATACTACGCCCCCCTCTGCTCTTCAATGGAATCATCTCCAATCAGTTTTAGAACTCGTTCCAATGTCCTCCCTCCCCTTTCGTGCTATCATAACCACGAAGCCGTCTTCTCACCTACACTCATTCGCCGATTCGCCATTCACCATTCGCCGGTTCGCTCAAAATACCGCCCGAACTTTTCGCGCAGAAAATGATAGTCCAGCCGCGCGTCTTGCGGCAGTTCCCAGGCGTTGCGGCACTCGCTCAGGATGACCGTCTTGTGAGCATGCACCGTCTTGACCGTCACACACAATGCCTCGGCCACCTCCTGGGGGCTTTGGCCACCGGCAAACGCCCGCAGCACGTCCAACTGCCGGTGGGTCAGTTGCTCGACGGCGGCCTGGCAGCGGGCGCGCTCGGTGCTATCCAGCCAGCGGGTCTGGGCGGCCACGACTTCTATGGGCGAGGCCTGCGCCAGCGCGCGCAAGGCCGGAAAGTAGGCCCCCCAGGGCATCAGCGGCACCTGGAGCAAGCGCACGCCGTCCGCCGGCCGGGCGTGCATGAGCGCGCCGTCGCTCGCCCGCTCCAGGAACTCAGGCAGCGTATACATGTGCCAGAGGCGGTCGTGGTGGTCAAAGTGTAACATGGCCGCGCTCATGGCGAGCAAGGCCAGCATGCGCCGTCCGCCCGCAATGCACACGTGCAGGTGCCGGCCCTGGGTCTTCAGGGAAGCGATCAGTTCGTACATGGCGCTCCAGGCAGCGTCGCCCGCCGCGTCGTCGCGGATATCGTCCAGCCGCTGCCCACCCTGGCGGAGAGGAAAAAAGTGCAGGTGGCAGGGATGACCGGCGTAGCGACCGTCCGGGAATTCGGCCGCCAGTTTGACCAGCGCGAGCCCGGTGAGCGAGTCGGCCTGGGGGGACAGGTGGACCACGATCACCTCGTCAATCACCTCGCCCCGCCGCAGCAACTCATCCAGCGCGAAGGTCACGATCTGCGGGCCACCGGCCATCGTGGCGACCAGCGTACTGCCGGTCGTGGGGTTCGCCATCGTCCATCCTCCTCACTGCTTACTTGAAAGGAAATGGCATCATGGAACTCTTTCCAGCGGTGCTGATTGGGGGACCGCCCAACAGTGGCAAGTCCGTGTTAACCTACAACCTTACCCAGGCGTTACGTGAACGGGGCGTCCAGCACTACGTCCTGCGGGCGGCCCCCGACGGCGAGGGAGACTGGGTCAGCGAAGCCGACCCGAGCCTGGTGCGCACGATTCGGATCCCCCGAACCTGGACACCTGCGTTCGTCGCACACGTCTGCGCGAGCCTGGCCCACCGCCCATTGCCGTTGATCGTGGACGTCGGCGGCCGCCCCACCCCCTGGCAGGAAACCATCTTCGACCACTGCACCCACGCCGTGCTGCTCACGCCGCACGAACCCGCTCACGCCGCGTGGCTGGAGTTGGTGGAGCAGCACCATCTGGTCTTGCTGGCCGACCTGCGCTCGGAGTTGTGCGGCACCAGCCAGGTGACGGCTGCGCAACCGGTGTTGACGGGGGTGATGGCCGGGCTGGCATGGGGACAGCCGGTCGGCGGCCCGACGTTCGAAGCGCTGGTCGAGCGCTTCACTCACCTCTTCGCCTACGATGCCGACAGGTTGCGCCGTTCTCACCTCACCTCCGCGCCGGTCGAAACCGCGATTGACCTGGATCGCCTGGCGCACACGCTCGGCGTCCCATTTACCGGTGACAGGGCCGACTGGGAGCCCCAATTCTTGCCTGCGGTGCTCGACTATCTGCCCGAGGCCACCCCTGTGGGGCTGTACGGCCGGGGACCCAACTGGCTCTACGCAGCAGTAGCCCTGCTCGCTCATCCTGAGCCTTTCTACCAATTCGACGTGCGCCTGGGCTGGGTGAAGCCACCCACGCTGTGCCTGGGCACACCCCCGGCAGATGCTCCGGTGCAGGTTCACCCGCAGCCCCGGCCCGGCCACGTCCACCTGGCGTTCGAGATTACCAGAGCCCACCTGGACTATGCCGAGGCCGCGGGGCTGGTCACGCCCCCCGTCCGGCCCGGCCAGGGCGTGGTGCTGAGCGGGAAACTGCCACTCTGGCTCTACACCGCGCTGGCCCTCACCTATGCCCCTCACGCCGCGTGGCTCGCCGTCTACCAGCCACGGTATGGGGCCGAGGCCATCGTCGTCAGTTCCCACGACCTCTCACTGCCGGTGGGGCATCGGACAGTGTCGCCGCCCCCGCCGACGACGGTCACGTAGAGGATACCCATGAAACGCAAAGGCGCACCTGTCCCATGGACAAAGTGCGCCCATCCTATCTTACCCCATCGGCAGCCCCGCTTGTCGAGCCACTCACCTACGCTCCGTTCCCTTGGCTGAGAACCGCTACCACTTACACATATTCTATCACACTTACCCGCACTATGCAAGTGCATCCTTTCCCCTCACCCCCGCTCCCCCTCACCCCCGCTCCTCCCTTAATCCTTTCCTCGTACTTTCTCCACCCAATTTTCACCTTCCCCCTGTACACTCGCTTTGCTGCCTGTGCCGTCTGTCAGCCACAAGGGAGTGTCGCCTTGATTAAGTGCTACCCGTTCATCGTCCCTGTCTTAGCCCTGGCTCTGTTGGTCATGATGCCAGGGCCTTTTGTCGTAGCCCGTGGCCCCCATAGCGAAATCCGGCAGGCGCCCTCCCTCACCTGCCGGCTCGTCCAGCGCGGCTTCTTTGGCCAGGTGGCGGACGGCTACATCTGGGAGACGACGCCGGGGAACAGTTACAACAACGATAGCCTCTACACCGGCTCCATCGGCTCCGGCGAGCGCCGCTCGTTCGTCCGTTTCGGCCTCGACTTCCTGCCAGCAGGGGCGGTCGTCAGTTCGGCTCTGTTCGGCCTGTGGGAGACCGGCGCCGGCTCCGGGCAGACGGTCACCCTGTACCGGGTCACCGCCGCCTGGAGCGAGGGGCAGCCGACGTGGAACAACTTTGCCGGCAACTACGACAGTTCCGTCACCTGGGGCCGCTTCACGGCCAATGGGCCGGGCGTGCTGGTGGCCGACCTGACCGGGCTGGTCGCGGCCTGGGCCGGCGGCAGCGTCCCCAACTACGGCCTGCTCCTCAAGAACACGTCCGGCCAGGCCCTCGACCGCTATGCCAGCAGCGACAGCGGCCAGTTCTACAAGCCGGGCCTCCTGGTGTGCTACGAAGTGAGCGGCCTGCCGAACGCCCAGGACGACGCCGCCACCACCGACGAGGACACGCCGGTGGACGTCCACGTGCTGGCCAACGACTCCGACCCAGACGGCGATGCGCTCACCGTGAGCGACTATGATTCTTCCAGCACTCAGGGCGGCACGGTGACTTGTACGGCCGCCGGGGTGTGCACCTACACTCCGCCCCGCGATTTCCACGGCACCGACACCTTCACCTACACCGCCAGCGACGGCCACGGCGGCACCGCCACCGCCACCGTCACCATCACGGTCAACCCGGTCAATGACCCGCCGCGGGCCGTGGACGACGCCGCCACGACGCCTCCAGATGTGCCGGTGCAGATCAACGTGCTGGCCAACGACTCCGACCCCGACGGTGACGCGCTCACCGTGAGCGACTACGACTCCTCCAGCACTCAGGGCGGCCCGGTGAGTTGCACGGGGGCCGGGGTATGCACCTACACCCCGCCAACCGGGTTCACCGGCACCGACGCCTTCACCTACACCGCCAGCGACGGCCACGGTGGCACCGCCACCGCCAGCGTGAGCATTACGGTGACGGCCGTGCCCCCCACGGAGCACCTGCTTTACGTGCCCATCGTCATGAAAGCCTACGGACTCCCGCCCGGCCCCGACCTGGTCGTGGAGCGCATCGAGGTCGCGGGCAGTCACGTCCTGGTCGTCATCAGGAACCAGGGGACTCTGCCTGTCCCGGTGGGGAACTCGTTCTGGGTAGACCTGTACGTGGACCCTGACCCGGTCCCGACCCGCGTCAACCAGACCTGGCCCATGCTGTGCGACCTTGGGGTAGCCTGGGGCGTCACGGTGCCGGCCCTGCCGCTGGCGCCGGGCGGCACACTCACCCTCACGATCGGCGACCCCTACTATCAGGCGGACGACAGCAACTTCCCCACGTCGCTCCCCGCCGGCACGCCGGTCTACGTCCAGGTGGACTCGGCCAACGTGGGCACCACCTACGGCGCGGTGCTAGAGAACCACGAGATGGTGGGCTGGACCTACAATAACGTCAGCGGTCCGGTGCTCTCGACGCTCAACACCATGGGTGAAGGGACGGCAGGGACCGGAGGGCCGCTCGTGGAGCCCCATCCGCGCGCTTCGCCCGGCTGGCTGCCATCCAGGCCCTAGACAGATAGAAACCAGGTTTTTCCCAAAAACCTGGTTTCTTTTGGGCAAAACCTGGTTTCTCTGCCCTACGTGCTCCGCCGTACCTGTGTCGCCGCCTCGAAACCTGCCGCGAGCGCCTTCAGGTTGACTTCCGCGCTCCCGCGCGGTGCGCGGGCCCGCACCGCTGCCT
>Ga0315284_10010831_pt1 | contig 12994 bp, 18 predicted proteins | sample YL17G09_16_MG_FD_203696 | JGI IMG/M metagenome (GOLD analysis project Ga0315284, IMG submission 203696) | Sediment microbial communities from Yellowstone Lake, YNP, Wyoming, USA - YL17G09_16 | ecosystem: Environmental > Aquatic > Freshwater > Lake > Sediment | place: USA: Wyoming | collected... | reverse complement strand
ATGCAATTAAGGAAGGAAAATTTAATCTTGATGAGGCAAAAGAAACAAAAGATTTGCATGATAAATTTATTTTGTTCTGCAGACGGCTCTTATCAAAACAAAATGGGAACAATTTAGAATGGGAATTATTGACATTTTTAATGCATATCCAGCATGTCTATTATTATCTTTACGAATACGCAGCTCATAATAAGATAAAAGGAACGAAGAATATGATAGAAATGCTTGAAAAAACAAAAGATTATTTTTTATTATTTGAAGATGCCTATTACAATCAGAATATAGAATCAGTCCATAAAATAAATCAACTAAAAAAAGCATATCATTTTGGAAAATGCATTGAACTAATTGAAAAAGCAAAAGGAAAAGAAGCTGTTGTTTATTGTTATATAAAAGAGAGTTTTAGGTTAATACAAATAGGCATGAGCCCGGTACTCTCAAAAATTTTAGACAAAACTGATTAATTGGTATGTAAATTAATTCAATCAATATCTGCATTATAATACGCAAGCCAGGTTTCTATGAATTTTTGCTCTGCTTTTGGAATGATATAATTTCCCTTGCTGTCTTTGGCATTTCTGTAATCTTTATAATCAACACTTCTTGAAATTCTTTTTGCTTCATCTACTTTTTCAATACCTAACCTGCAAGTAGTCATAACATCTTCCAAATCAACTTTTCCATCTGTTGTTTTACTCTGAGTTAAAGCAACTTCTATTGATTTGGCCCAAACAGGCCAAGTAGGCCCGCCCCTTACTGTATTTCCTTGCCTTTCATCATTAGTTGTGTAAGCCATGTATGTTGCAATTTGGGCATGGGTATACGGGCCACTATCTTTTAATAAGCCTCTTGAGAGTACTGCTTGTGAATGAGTTTTTGCTAAATAAGCAACAACTCTATTATCTGTGGCTAATTTTGCCATTTTCGTATTCCCGCTGCCTACCCATCCTAATTCTTCTGCTTTTGGCAAATCTTTAATATCTTCCATTTCAAAATTAATTCCTTCTGTTTTGAAATTTGGTTTTTCAAGCATTCCAAAGACTCTTTGTGTATTTGGCATTTGTAATTTTTGGGGTTCATAAGTTGAATACTGATAAGCTCCGAAGATTACCAAAGCTGCAGGAATTGATATAGGCAAAGTCCATTTTTTAATATGATTTTTAATAACTTTTCTAGAATCTAAATTTTCTATGACTTTTTCTAACTGACCGAAAGCTTCTTCTCCGTCTCTAAATCTGTCCCATTCACTAACTGCAAGGCATTTTCCGAGAAATTTTCTTAGTTTTCTAGGGGTATTCTTTCTTATTTTCTTTGAGATAATTTTCTGGGCTTCTTTTTCACTTAATTCAAACAAATTTGGGCAACCTTCATATAAGCCTTCTTTAGCAACTGCACTGTATAATATAGCTCCTAAAGAAAATACATCTGCCCTTGTACTTGGTTTTGCATCTGGTTTAAAACATTCCGGAGCACGGTAATTAACATCCCCGTGAGGGCCTCTTGTTCTTCCACTCCCAACATTTACTGAGATACAGGTTGAAGAACCTAAGTCACTTAAAAAAGCTCTGCCATCTTCCATCAATATATTAGATGGTTTAACATCTCCGTGGGCTTTTCTTTTTCCATTTTCACTTCCCCAACTAAATTCTGCATCTGGGTCTTTCTGGCTGTGTAAATAACTCAGAGCATCGGCAACATCCCTTGTTACTTTTAAAGCAGTCCTCAAATCTAATTCATCTACTTTTTTAGAAAGATCTCCTTCTCTATAAAGGGGCATTGCCACAAACATCTCTCCGGTTTTATCTCTTTCGATAATTCTCGGAACAACATGATGATAAGCTGCAGAAAGTGGGATATATTCACTTCTCATAACACTTTCTTTTGTCCAGTTTCTTTCTTTCATCTGCTCTAAAGCAATAGAGTTTGGAGAAAAAGATTTTATAGCCCATTCCTGGCCTCCTGCATCTTGATAAACACTAACTTCCCCCCAACACCCGTAACCAACACTCTCTTTTGTTGGCTTAAAAGTATCACTATCTATGCAAGGTATTTCTGTTTTAATTACATCATACTTAACTGCTTCAGCTGTTCTCATCTTCGTCCTCTAAGACATTTATTGTAATTTGGGCGATAGTACCCGGTTTAAGACGGCCTGCAAGAACCGAGGGTATAACTATAATCGCCTGCTTTCCGTGTTTGGCTATTCTTTTTGTTATGAAAAATCTGTTTTTTTCTGCCATTTTCTATGTATAATCTATACATTTTTGGGTTTTTAAATCTTACGAATTGTTACTACTTTAAAATAACATAATAACTTAGACCAAGGCATAACATTTATATACTCACTATAGTAACTATATAACATGGAGAAAACAACGGTTCAGCTAAACAAAAATACATTGGAGAGACTGAAAGCTATTAAGAATTTTGAAAGACAATCATATGATGAAGTGCTAAATAATCTAATCGATAATGTTGAAGAAGAAACTTTAAGTGAGGAAGAAATTAAAGAAATACAAGAAGGTTTAGAAGACGTTAAAAGAGGAAGAGTAAAACCTATTGAAATAGTTGCAAAAGAGATGGGGATTGTTCTAAGATAAAATGTATTCTGTTGAAATTACAAAGAAGGCAGAGCAATTTCTAAAAAAATTACCCGAAAAAGACGCTGAAATAATCTTAAAAAAACTGTATTCAATAAGAGAAAATCCTTTTCCACATTTAAAACATCTTGAAGGACACAAGCTCTGGAGACTTAGAGTTATGGATTATCGGGCTATAATAGATATTATTATTTCAGGGAGAAAAATGATTGTTTTGAAAATCGGTCACAGGAAAAACATCTACGATTAACTCTAATTGTAATTTAGCAGTAATCCTAAAGGTTTATATACTCATATGAATTAAGTTTCATATGAAGACATTATCATCTAAATCCTACAATAAGTTCTTTACTAATCTTGCAAACTCGCTTAAAATTGAGATTATTTTAAGCTTAAAGAACAGTGAAAAAAATGTCAGTGAGCTTTCTAAAGAGCTTGGAGTTGAACAAAGTAAGATATCTCATGCCCTGGCCTCACTGAAAAAATGTAATATAGTCAACGCCAGACAGAAAGGAAAGCAGAGAATTTATTCATTAAATAAAAAAACAATCCTGCCAATGCTTAATTTGATTGACAAGCATGCAAAATGCTATTGTAAATGCAAAACATGCAATGGGGCTTGCGGGAGAGAAAATGAATAAAACAACAAAAACAATCTACCTGGACAATGCAGCAACAACAGCTGTAGATGAAAAAGTTGTAAAGGCCATGATGCCTTATTTTAGTGAAAAATATGGAAATGCCTCTTCAGTCCACCACATGGGCTTTGAGGCAAAAGAAGCACTGGATAAAAGCAGAGAGATAATTGCAAAATCAATAAATGCTGAGCCTGGCGAGATTTATTTTACTTCTGGAGGAACTGAAAGCAATAATCTTGCACTTAAGGGCATAATTTTCGCAAACCCTGAGAAAAAGCATATTATAACAACTAAAATAGAGCATGCCTGTGTGCTAAATACATGCAAATGGTTAAATGAAGAGGGGATTGATGTAACTTATGTTGAAGTGGATAAAAATGGCTTTGTAAATCCAAAAGATATTGAAATTTTGATAAGAGAAAATACAGCTCTTGTTTCTGTAATTCACGGACATAATGAAATTGGAACAATACAAAATATTGAAAAGATTGGAGAAATATGCAAAAGAAAAGGAGTTTATTTTCATATTGATGCATGTCAGAGTTATATGAAAACAGATATTGATGTAAAAAAACAAAATTTAGATTTAGTCACATTAAATTCGCATAAGATTCACGGCCCAAAAGGAGTTGGGGCATTATATGTAAGAAAAGGAATAAAGATTGAGCCTTTGCAACATGGTGGGGGGCAGGAAAAAGCAGTAAGAAGCGGGACAGAAAATATTTCTGGAATTGTTGGGTTTGCAGAAGCAGTAAAGCTGCATAAAAAAGATGATGTGAAAAAAATGGAAAAATTGCGAGATAATCTAATAAAAGGGATATTAAAAATACAAAATACAAAGCTAAACGGCCCTAAAGAAAACCGTCTTTGTAATAATGTCAATGTAAGTTTTAATAATATTGAAGGAGAGGCCTTATCTGGTTATTTAAATGATTATGGAATCTGTGTTTCAACAGGCTCTGCCTGCTCTTCAAAGAGTTTAGAGCCAAGCTATGTGCTGCGTGCAATCGGCCTGACTCATTTGCAGGCAAACAGCTCTATAAGATTAAGCATAAGCAGATTCACAACAGAGAGTGAAATTGATTACACCTTAAAGATTTTAAATAAAGTTGTCGGCCAATTAAGAGAGATTAGCCCGTTTAAAAATGAAGAATACTGAATGCATAATTTATGTTAGGTCAAAAAATGAGATAGTACAGACTATCTACAGAAATAAAAATGGATGGATGCAAAAAAGTTCAAGAGGTAAATTCTATCCTATGACTGCAGAACAGGTATTATCTCATGTATTACCGCCCCTTGCTGGAAAAAGCAGAGGCATTTTAGATGTAAAAGCAAAAATGAAGAAAAAATGAAAAAACAAGATATAAAAAAAATTGTGAAAGAAAACTATGGGGAAATTGCAAGAAAGAGTAGTGAAAATTCTGAAAAAGTCTGTGGCTGCTGCAGCTGTTCAAGTTCGATGCAGGAAAAAATTGCAAAATCAATTGGATATTCCAACGAGGAAATAAATCTTGTTCCAGAAGCAAATTTAGGACTTGGCTGTGGAAATCCTCTGGCTTTAAGCAAAATAAAACAAGGAGATATTGTTCTGGATTTAGGAAGTGGTGCTGGTTTTGATTGTTTTCTTGCATCAAAAAGAGTTGGAACAAAAGGAAAAGTTATTGGAGTAGATATGACAGAAGAAATGATTAAAAGAGCAAGAGAAAATGCAAAAAAACACAATTACACCAATGTTGAGTTTAAATTAGGAGACATTGAAAATCTTCCAATTGAAAAAGCATCTGTTAATGCAATAATAAGTAATTGTGTAATCAATCTCGCGCCAAATAAAGATAAAGTATTCCAGGAAGCACATAGAGTTTTAAAAAAAGGCGGAAGAATGTATGTTTCAGATATTGTTTTGCTTGGAGAGTTAACAAAAGAACAAAAGAAGAATAATGATTTATTGTCTGGATGCGTTGCAGGAGCTTTAAAAAAAGAAGAATACATTCACAAAATAGAAAAAGCAGGTTTTAGTGTTAAGATTATGGTAGAAGATAAAGACATAAGCAAGAGACAATATCAAGGAATTGCCCTTGAAAGCATTAAAATTGAGGCAATCAAGTAAACTAAACAGGAGGATAAAAATGAAAAAACAAACACAAAAAACAAAAGAAGTTTGTAAATGCTGTGGATGCAATCCCTGCAAATGCAAACCAACATGCAAATGCTGTAAATGTAGCTGTTGCTAATTTTATAAAATGAAAACAAAAAAAACAAAGAAACAGAAAACAGAAACAAAAGGAAGTATAAACAAAAAAATGACTTTTGCAGAATTAATTGAAAAAGACAGGGAAGCTGCGATGAAACTATCTGAAAAAGGAATGATGTGCTGCGGGTGTCCTATGGCTAGGATGGAAACAATCGAGCAGGGAGCTTTGGCACACGGAGTTGACCCGGACAAGCTAGTTAAAGAATTAAACAATAAGAAAGGGAAGAAGAAGTAAAATGGCAGATTTAACATATTCAAAAGAATTAATGAAACATTTTAGAAATCCAAAATTTGTCAAGAAACTGAAAAATGCAAATGCAATTGGAGAAGTCGGAAATATACAATGTGGAGATGTTATGCATCTTGAGCTTAATGTAGATGAGAAAACCAACAAGATAAAAGATATTGGATTCCAGACATTTGGATGTCCTGCTGCTGTGGCAAGTTCTGATGTTGTTTGTGAATTAGCAAAAGGAAAAACAATTGAGCAAGCGAAAAAAATTACAAAAGAAGATATAATCAAAAAACTGAAAAAAATGCCACCAATAAAAATTCATTGTTCTATATTGGGAATTCAGGCATTGAATAAGGCAATTGAAAATTATGAAGCCAAGAAAAATGAAAAATAAAAATGTGGGATTTTTGATTATTGGAATAGCGATTGTAATTGGAATTATAGTCTTAATTTTTAATTTAGCATTAAAAAACATTGTTTCTGAATCATGCACTCATGGTCCAACATGCCCAATGTATGGCACAATTTCAACAGAGACAAATATAAGTTTGGCTATTCTTGGCCTTGTTTTTTTTATAGGATTATTTTTTGTTTTTGCAAAAGAGCCTGAAAGAGTTATTATTAAAAATATAAAAGAAAAGAAAAAGAAATTAAATCTTGAAGGCTTGGATAAGAATGAAAGAAAAGTCATTGATTTGCTTTTAGCTGAAAATGGAACAATGTTTCAGGCAACCTTAATGGAAAAAATGGAGATTGGTAAAGTCGGCATGACAAGACTTTTAGATAAATTAGAAGCAAAGCAGCTGATTGAGAGAAAACGAAGAGGAATGAATAATATAATAGTTCTAAGAGCCTAAATTCTTGATAGTAACCAGTTTCTCCAAAGCGAATATAATAATGCTTTTTCTTTGATTTCTAATTAAATCGAAATAAAACAGGAGGTATAACATGAATTTATGGATAATAGCAAGCATATTAGTCGGATTGTTGATGGTAACCGGAGTTGTTATGGCTGCAACAAATTTTAGCACTACAAACAACACTACAAAAGATGCAAAGACAACTAGTGGAACCAGCACTAGCGGATGTTCTAGTTGCGGAAACAAATGCACTGCCCAATCAAATTGCGGTTTGTCAACTTGCGGTGCTGTTAATGGCGGCAAATGCACCTGTGGTAAATAAATCGCAATAAAACTTAAAACTTCTTTTTTTCTTTTTTTATTATGAAAAAATACTGCTAATATGAAAAAGGATATAGAAAAAGTTTATATAATACTGCCATTTAATAGTAGTAGTTAAATGCGGATTAATAAAATGGCAAACAACAATTTAAAAAAAACTGCTCAGAGAATTCTTAATATTGCAGACATAAAGATAAATGGAAATAATTCTTGGGATATACAAGTTCATGATGATAGGTTTTATCAAAGAGCTTTAGCAGAAGGTTCTTTAGGACTTGGGGAGTCTTACATGGACAGCTGGTGGGATTGCAAGAGGCTTGATGAATTTTTTTATAAAATTTTAAGGGCAGATCTGGATAACAAGGTTAAAATCAAGGGCATATTGTGGAATGTTTTAAAGAGCAAAGTGATTAATATGCAAAGCAAATCAAGAGCTTTTGAAATTGGTGAAAAACATTATGACACTGGAAATGAACTTTTTCAGTATATGCTTGACAAACGAATGGTCTATACATGTGCTTGCTGGAAAAATGCAAAGAATCTTGATGATGCTCAGGAAGCAAAATTAGAATTAACATGCAAAAAAGTTGGCTTAAAGCCTGGAATGAAAGTTCTGGATATTGGCTGTGGCTGGGGTAGCTTTGCCAAATACGCTGCAGAAAAATATAAAGCAGAAGTAACAGGAATTACTGTTTCAAAAGAGCAGGCAGAACTTGCCAGAAAGCTCTGCAAGGGGCTTCCAGTTAAAATAAAATTGCAGGATTACAGAGATGTAAATGAAAAATTTGATGCAATTGTTTCACTTGGAATGTTTGAGCATGTTGGGCCTAAAAATTACAGGACTTATATGAAAAAAGTTCATAATTGTTTAAAAGACAACGGATTATTTTTATTACATACTATTGGAAAAAATATTTCTGAAGGCGGTGTTATAGACCCGTGGGTTGATAAGTATATATTCCCCGGAGCAATCTTGCCTTCTCCAGAACAGATAACTAACGCAAGTGAAGGATTGTTTGTTCTTGAAGATTGGCATAGTTTTGGAGAAGATTATGATAAAACATTAATTAAATGGCATAATAATTTTGAAAATAACTGGAATAAGCTCAAAGGAAATTATGATGAGAAGTTTAAAAGAATGTGGAATTATTATCTTTTAAGCTGCGCAGGAAGTTTCAGAGCACGAAAAAATCAAGTATGGCAGATTGTCTTTTCAAAAAATGGTGTTGAAGGGGGTTATAAATCAATACGTTAGGCTTATATTATTCAAAAAGTGTTTGAAAAAGTTTATGTAATCCCTTAATTAGATAATCTTTAAAACTTCTTTTTCTCTTTATAATTTAATAATATGGAAAAAATTGAAGAGAAAGTAAAAAAAACAATAGCAAAATATAATCTTATTGGCAAAAAGGATAAAGTAGTTGTGGCCTTGTCTGGAGGAAAAGATTCCACATCTGTTCTTTATATTCTTCAGAAATTAGGATATAATGTTGAAGGATTGATGATTGATTTGCATCTTGGTGAATGGAGCAAAATACACAGGAAGAATATGGAAAAGTTTTGTGATGAATTAAATGTTAAACTTACTGTTGTTGACTTGAAAAAAGAGCTTGGGATGGGAATATGCTTCATTAAATCTGTTTTAAAAGAGCAGAAGAATCTTACTGGCTGCACTGTCTGCGGCGTGATAAAAAAATGGATATTAAATAAATGGGCTAAAAGATTAAAAGCAGACAAGATTGCAACAGGGCATAATCTCGACGATGAATGCCAGACAGTTTTAATGAATTTCTTGAAGGGCAATATCTACCTAGGAATAAATTCTTCTCCTGCAACAGGAGTTCCTAACAAAGGATTTGTTCAAAGAGTAAAACCGCTATTTTTTATTCCTGAAAATGAAATCAGAGCTTATTCAAAAAAAATGAAATTTCCAATATTATATGATAAATGCCCGTGCGCAATTGGAACTTACCGAGTTGAAACAAGAGCGTGGATGGAAAATTTTTCAGGCAGAGAAAAATTAAAAATTGTTGAAAATTTTCAGAAATTAATCCCAAAATTAAGAAAAAAACATAAAACAATTATACAAGAATGCAAGATTTGTGGAGAACCTTCAAGCACAAATATTTGCAATGCATGCAAAATATTTTCCTGTGTCAAGAATGTAAAAAAATAGCCAAAAATTTACTCTTAGATTTACTTTTTATTACTCAAGAATTATAAAAAAATTACAGCTTTCTAAAAAATTGTAAAAAAGTATCAAAAACCTGAAAAATATCTTGAAAAATTAATATAGTAAGAATTAAAAAGTCATTATTTGTGATTTTTGTATGCTAGAAAAAGAGATGACCCTAATAGATTTTCTAAAGAAAGTTGCTCCTGGAACAGCATTAAGAACAACTGTAGATGATGTTTTGAGATCCAAACTTGGCGCGCTAATAGTTTTTGACTCACCCGGATTAGATACTATTGTGGAGGGGGGATTTAAGGTAAATTGCAGGTTTACTTCACAAAAATTATTTGAATTATGCAAAATGGACGGAGCTGTTATTGTTTCACCTGATTTAAAGAGAATTTTATATGCGAATGTGCTCTTACTTCCAGACAGCTCTATTCTCACAAATGAGACAGGCACAAGACACAAGGCTGGAGAGAGAACTGCAAAACAATTTAACACTTTTGTAATAGCAGTTTCAGAAAGAAAGTTAAAAACAACACTTTATATGCCTAAGGCAAAGTATTTTTTAAAAGATCCTGGAGACTTGCTGAGAGAGGTAAGTACTGCTCTTCAAGTTCTTGAAAAACAGAGAGAGATATTTAATGACTTGCTTGGAAAATTGAATATTTTGGAAATGTCTGAGTTGGTTTCAGTAAGTGATGTTTGCGCAGTCATACAAAGGACTGAAATGATACTAAAGATTTCTGAATCAATAAAAAGGGATTTTATTGAGTTAGGGAAAGAAAGCAATATTATGAATATGAGATATAAGGAATTAACCAGAGGCATAAACAAGATAGAAGAGGACATTATAAGAGACTACAGCCACACAACACTGAAAAGGTCAAAAACCCAATTGTTAAATCTTAATTTTGACGACTTGATTGATTTAAATTCAATTTCAAAGATAATCGCGCCTGAAAAAGCACTTGAAGAAAGCATTATAACAAAAGGCTTCAGATTTATGTCACATTTAAATCTGAAAGAAAAAGATGTTTCCCAGATTGTCAAGGAGTTTAACAGCTTGAATAAGATATTTGAGGCAAGGCCAGAAGACTTGGAACCATTATTAAAAGAAGAAGCTGGCTCTGTCAAGGCAGGCATTGAAAGCTTAAGGGAAAAAGTTTTGTCTGGAAAGCTGATATTTTAATTCTATTGCTCTCGCAAATATTATGCCCTGCAAGATACATGCTTTTTGGATTAATTAATATAATAGCCTTCTAAGGATTAACAGATTGTGATTACCTTTATTTTGAACAAAGTGAACTATCTAAATCAACAAAGATTTTAAAACAAGAAATTCTTTGTTTAAACATGTTAACTAAACCAGAACTGGCTAAAATTAAGGAGCTTCTTGAAGAAAGCCAAAACCCCTTGTTTTTCTTTGACAATGATGTGGATGGGCTTTGCAGTTTTTTAATTTTAAGAAGAGCACTTGAAAGAGGAAAAGGAGTTGCAATAAAGTCATTTCCAGAATTAAACAAGGAATATTCAAGAAAAGTAAGTGAATTAGACCCTGACTGCGTTTTTATACTGGACAAACCAAGGGTTGATAGAGATTTTATTAATTCAATAGCTGAAAAAGGAATCCCTATAATTTGGATAGACCACCACGAAGTTCAGGTTGAACAGGAAATCCTTGATAAACTAACTTATTTTAATTCTTTCCCGACTTCTGAGCCTGTTACCTACTTATGTTATAATATATTCAATAAAAAAGAGGATATGTGGCTTGCAATGATTGGGTGTATTGGAGATGTTTATATGCCTAAGTTTGCAAAAGAATTCTCAGAACAGTACCCTGATTTATTTAACTCAAAACTTAGTGCATTTGACTCTTTGTATATGACTGAAGTCGGAAAAATAGTAAAAATGTTGAATTTTGGGCTAAAAGACACTACAACCAATGTGCTTAACTTAATAAGGCATCTAATTAACATAAAAAATATTCAGGACATCACTGAAGAGAATAAATTCACAAAACAATTGCATTACAGATTCAATCATTTAAACAAAATCTATGAAAAATTATTAACAAAAGCAGAAAAAAATGCTTCAAATTCCAAATTGCTGTTTTTTAGCTATTCAGGTGAGATAAGCCTAAGTTCTGAAATCTCTAATGAGTTGTATTTTAAACACAAAAAAAAACTTATTGCAGTTGCATTTAGAAAACAAGACAGGGCAAATATTTCAATAAGAGGTGAGAATGCAAAAAAAATTACACTAAAGGCAATAAAAAATATTGAGGGAGCTGGTGGTGGCGGGCATGAACAGGCCTGCGGGGTTCAGGTTCCAATTGATAAATTGAATGAGTTCAGAGAAAATTTAGAAAAGGAATTAGGTAAAAAATAGGGTTTAATAAAGGTTTTTAAGATAGAAAAACATAGTATTCTTATCTTAGATTGAGGTGAAAGGAGGTAAAAATGGTTTTGAATAAAAATAAAACAGGGTTAGCCATAGGTATATTTGCTGCTGCATGTCATCTTTTATGGGCTCTTTGTGTTCTAGCAGGAGTTGCTCAGACATTCATTAATTGGGTGTTGCCATTGCATTTTATAAGCATACTAGTTTCTATTAGTGCTTTCAACATAACAAATGCCTTACTTTTGGTTATAGCAGCATTTGTTGGAGGTTATGTAACTGGCTGGCTGTTTGCAGCACTTTGGAATTGGATTGCAAAATCAAAATAAGACTAAAAACAAATTTTTTATTTTTTTAAACTAGCATAAATTAGGGGCAGTGCAATTGTTGCATCGCAGAAAACATCAACAAACTCTGCTTCTTTTTTCATTTTTCCCCAAGATATTCCTTCTTTCAAAGGAGCTCCTGAACTTCCTCCAGGTTCCTGCCTGTCTGTTGAAATCTGAACTCCATAACTCGCACCTTTTGAAAATTGCAATGATTGCTGAATAAAGTTTTTTGGAACTCCACCACCAATGTAAATAACTCCTGATTTCTTTGCAGTCCATGCAATGTCAATAATATCTTTCATGTCATCAAAAGCATCAATTGAAATCTTTTTTCCTTGAGCTAATCTGCCCCAAATCATCAAACCTATTCCAGAATCAGCTAAAGCAGGACAGAATATTGGAATTTTATTTTCATAGCACTTCTTCAATATGCAATCATTTTTTGTTCCGGGGCATAATTCCCCTATTTTCCAAAGTAATTGGCTGATATTTCTGCTTTCTTTTAATTTATCCCAGTTTTTCTCAAAGAAATCTTCTAATTTTCCATAAACCTCATTTTTCATATAAACATTGTATATTCTGTCAAGACCTTTTTTGTTTAATTCAGAATCATCAACATTACTCTCTCCCTGATAATGGTAATTACCCAAGGCTTCAATTAAGTCATGAGTTAGATTTGCACCTGTTGTAACAAAAACATCGCAATTGTCAAGCATATCAATTATTGTCTGTTTCATTCCTCCAGGAACCATAGCTCCAGCAACTCCTAAAAAAACCTTGCATTCTTTATCCTCAAACATCTTGCCCATTATATTTGAGGCAAGCGCTATCTGCTTTGCACCAAAAGCCATAGACTGCATTCCACTAACTAACTCAGGCACTTTCATGTTTTTCTCAATTTTAATATGTTTTACAGGTTTCATGTCTTTCATATAAAACCAAGAGAAAAATTGTTTAAAAAAGTATTTATTCTACTTAACTAGGGCATAGGGCATTCTCCATCTGTCCAATAGGAAACTTTCTTGTCTGTACATGCATAACAGCTATTGCTGTATGTATTTCCGCAAGGGTAAGCAGGGCATTTTATACTCGGGTCAAACCAACCGCAAACTGACTGAAAAATCTGAATGCAAACATCTGCTGTCCTGCTTTCATTAGTGCAGAAATTTTTCGGCTTT
>Ga0315284_10010829_pt1 | contig 12995 bp, 16 predicted proteins | sample YL17G09_16_MG_FD_203696 | JGI IMG/M metagenome (GOLD analysis project Ga0315284, IMG submission 203696) | Sediment microbial communities from Yellowstone Lake, YNP, Wyoming, USA - YL17G09_16 | ecosystem: Environmental > Aquatic > Freshwater > Lake > Sediment | place: USA: Wyoming | collected... | reverse complement strand
CTCACCCGCCCGCTCGACGCGCGCCACGACGATCCTGCCGTCGCTGCGTTCGAGGCCGATCTTCTCGACGCGGTCAATCGATCGGGGATCGGTCCGATGGGGCTCGGCGGAGCGTGCACGGCGCTCGCGGTTCACGCCGACTATGCCTATCGCCATCCGGCGTCCCTGCCGGTCGGCGTTGCGCTGCAGTGCTGGGTCGATCGGCGAGTGACCGTGCGCATCCCGGCGAGTGGGATCGCGGAGGTCGTCGAGTGATCCGCCAGATCGAACTGCCCGCCTCGGCCGCCGAAGTCGCCTCGTGGCGCGTCGGCGATGTCCTGTCTCTGTCCGGAGTCATCCTCACGGCGCGTGACCTGGCCCATCGCCGCATCTTGGAGGCTAGCCTCCTTGAGGCTGGCGAGCGCGGCCTCGACCTCCCGTTTGATCCGACCGGCCTTCCCATCTTCCACTGCGGGCCGCTGGCTCGGCGTGACGGCGTTCGGTGGACGATCACCGGGCTTGGACCCACCACGAGCGCGCGCATGGAGTCGACGACCCCGGCGATCATGGCTCGCTTTGCGACGCCCTTCCTCATCGGGAAGGGCGGGATGGGGCCGGCCACGCGTGCCGCCCTCGTCGAGCGCGGCGCCGCCTACCTTGCGGCCGTCGGCGGAACCGGCGCGCTCGGCGCTCGCGCGGTGGCTGAGGTCGTCAGCGTGGCGTGGCTTGAGGAGCTGGGGATGCCCGACGCGGTATGGGTTCTTCGCCTGAGCGAGTACGGCCCCCTCGTCGTCACGATGGACTCGCAGGGCCGCGATCTCCACGAGGAGATCGTCCGCGCTGCGGAGAGGACCGTTGGCAACGCCTCTCGATGAGGCCGCGCGCCGCAGCGCACGCTACGATGATGCTGGCCCTGAGAGGAACGAGGAGGACCCTATGGTCGAGCGGAAGCCAGTGTCTCCTGAGGACGATCGCGTGAAGCGGGCCGCCGCGCCCGGCGAGAAGGCGCCTCGTCTCCACGCGTTCTACCGCGGCAAGATTGAGGCGTCGGTGAAGTGCGCGATCACCAGCTTCGACGACCTCTCCGTCTGGTACACGCCCGGGGTCGCCGCTCCGTGCAAGGAGATCGCGGCCGATCCGTCGAAGCTGCGCGACTACACCAACGTCGCCAACGCCGTGGCTGTCGTGTCGGACGGCTCGCGCGTCCTCGGCCTCGGCAACATCGGAGCCCGCGCCAGCCTCCCCGTCATGGAGGGGAAGGCGCTCCTCTTCAAGTACCTGGGCGGCGTCGGCGCGTTCCCGATCGTGCTCGACACCCAAGACGAGGACGAGATCGTGCAGGCCGTGCGTTGGATCGCCCCCGGCTTTGGCGGGATCAACCTCGAGGACATCGCGACGCCCAAGTGTTTCCCAATTCTCGACCGGTTGCGGGCCCAGCTCGACATCCCCGTCTGGCACGACGACCAGCAGGGCACGGCGGCCGTCACGCTCGCCGGGCTAGTCAACGCGCTCCAGCTCGTCGGCAAGCGGCTCGATCGGGTGACGATCGCCCTTCTCGGGGTTGGCGCGGCCGGCGCGGCCACACTGCGCGTGCTGGTTGCGGCCGGCGTGTCGGCCGGCAACGTCCGCACCGTCGACGTTGTCGACGGAGCGCCGTCTGTTCTCGGCTCCGGCCACGATCTCGAGCGGCTCTTCCCGCACCGCGGTGCCCTTCTCGCGCGCACGAATGCCGACGGAGTCCGCGGATCCACCGCCGAGGCGCTGGCCGGGGCCGACGTCGTCATCGCCTTCACCAAGCCGGGGCCGGACACGATCCAGAAGGATTGGCTCCGGCGAATGAACCCTCGCGGCATCGGCTTCTTCATGGCCAACCCCGTGCCCGAGATCTGGCCGTGGGAGGCCGCCGACGCGGGGCTCGCCATTGTCGGCACCGGGCGCGGCGACTTCCCGAACCAGATCAACAACTCGCTCGGCTTCCCCGGCATCTTTCGCGGCACGCTCGATGTCTGCGCGGCGACGATCACTGACGAGATGGCCATCGCCGCGGCCTACGCCATTGCCAAGACGGCCGAGGATCGAGGCCTACGCGAGGACTCGGTCCTCCCGACGATGATGGAGACGGAGACGTTCGTGAACCAGGCCGTGGCCGTGGGACTGAAGGCGATCGAGCAGGGCATCGCGCGCCGCGTCGTGAGCGAGGCCGAGCTGCGTGCCGAAGCGGAGTTTCGCATCTGCCGCGCGCAGAGCGAGACGACGATCCTCCAGCGCGAGGGCATCATCCCCCCGCCCCCAACGGTGTAGAGGGGGCGCGGACTCCCCGCTGAGAGAGGCGCTGCCCCACGACGGCGTAGAGGGCGGCGCCGCCGTTCAGTCGGATGGAACCGGTAGAGTCTATAGTTCTTGCCCCGCTATAGACAGAAGAGCTAGAATCTCTTCCGAACGGAGGGAGCTATGTTCCAGCGCAAGGTGCAGAAGACCGGCGGCTCGACCTACTTCGTTACGCTGCCAAAAGAGTGGGCCGACGAGGTCGGCATCAAGCCGCAGGACACAGTGAACCTCATCCCGAGCGACTCCGGCGCGCTCCTGCTTGTGCCCGAGGGGCTGCCGGCACGCAATCGCTGCACGGTCACCATCGGGGAATGGGGGTTCGATCGCCTGCAACGTGAGATTATCGCGCGCTACATCGTGGGGTTCGACGTCATCGACGTTGAGTCCGACAAGATCCGCACCGAGCAGCGGCGCATGGTGCGCCAGATCGCCCAGGGCCTCGTCGGGCTCGAGATCTACGATGAATCGCAGAAGACGATCACCCTCCACGCGCTCGTCAACGTGCGCGATTTCCCTGTCGAGCGAACCCTTAGGCGCACGTTCGACATTGCCGATGCCATGGTGACCGACGCTGTCAGTGCGTTCTGTAGCCGAGACGCGGAGTTGGCTCGCGACGTCGTGGAACGTGACGACGACGTCGATCGGCTGGCGCTCCTCGTCGCGCGGCAGTACAGCTTGCTGTTGCGCGACCTCGTGTCGGAAGAGGACTACGGCCTGTCGCGGCTCCAGTTCTCGAACTACAACGCAGTCGTCGACCAGATCGAGCGCGTTGCAGACCACGCCGGCAAAATCTCCGAGGCCACGCTCGCTCTCGAGACTCCCATCCGCAAGGCCGCGGCCGCCGAAGTCACCGCCCGCGCCGAGAACGCGACCGACATCGTGCGCCGAGCCGTGCAGTCGTTCGTCGACCAGAGCGCCGATCTCGCGAACCACGTGCTTGCCGACCGTGAGAGCGGCGAGCGACTCTTCTCCGTTACACGGCGGGCGATCGGCGACAAGCACCCCGAAGAGGCCCCGTCGATCAGCATTGTGCTCGACAGCCTGCTTCGCATCCGCGAGTACGGGTTCAACATCGCCGAGCATGCGCTCGACGTCCCCGCCGCCACGCACCTTCGCGGGACCGGGAAGACCATAAAGCCAATCAAAAAGGGCTAGCCGAACCGGCCGGAGAGGTAATCGGCGACCTGTTCGTTCGACGGGCTCGCGAAGACGGCCCTTGTGGAGCCGTATTCGGCGAGGACGCCGTCGGCGAGGAGCACGGCGACGTGGTCGCTCAGGCGGCCGGCCTGCTGCAGATTGTGCGTGACGATGACAACGGTCAGTTCCTGGGCCAGTTCGCGCGTCGTGGTCTCGATTCGGTCCGTGGCCTTCGGGTCGAGGGCCGAGCAGGGCTCGTCCATCAGGAGCACGGTGGGGCGCACGGCGAGGGCTCGGGCAATGCACAGGCGCTGCTGTTGGCCGCCGGAGAGCGAGAGGGCGCTCTTCTTCAGGTTATCCTTCACTTCATCCCACAGGGAGGCGCGTCGCAGACTCTCTTCGACGATGTCTCGCAGCTCAGCGCGGTTGCGGTTTCCGTGGACGCGCGGGCCGTAGGCGACGTTGTCGAAGATCGACTTTGGGAACGGGTTCGGGCGTTGGAACACCATGCCGATGTGCCGCCGTACGGCGACCGCATCGGCCTTGAGGAGATCCTGGCCGAGGAAGCGGATCGCACCCTCGGCGCGCGTGTTGGGGTAGAGCTCGTTCATCCGGTTGAACGCGCGGAGGAGCGTGCTCTTTCCACAACCCGACGGACCCATGATCGCTGTGACGCCGTCGATCGGGATTCCGAGGCTCACGTCGCGTAGGGCCTGTTCCTTGCCGTAGAAGAAGCTGAACCGCTCCGTCTCGATGATCGAGGTCGAGTGAAGGTTCCGCTCCAGCCACTCGCGCGTTGCATCGAGGCTTCTCGCCGTTCCCGCTGCGCCTTCCTGTCCTACCACTGCTTCCTCCTTCGCACTCGGGCGCGCCACATGACCGCTCCGAGATTCATCACCATGACCATTCCCAACAAGACGAGGGCCGCTCCGAACTGCAGATTCCGCGTCCTAAAGTAGTTCGGGCTCTCCGTTGCCATGACGAAGATGTGATACGGCAGAGCCATCACCTTGTCCGACAGGGTCTCGGGCAGACGGCTCATGTAGAACGCCGCGGCGGTGAACATGATCGGCGCCGTCTCGCCGATCGCGCGGCTCACTCCCAAGATCAGGCCGGTCAGGATTCCGGGGATCGCCGACGGCAAGACGACGGTCCGTACGGCGTGCCACTTCGTCGCTCCGAGGGCGAGCGCGCCCTCGCGAAAGCTCATCGGCACGGCCTGAAGAGCCTCTTCTCCGGCCCGGATAAGGATCGGCAGGATGAGGAGCGCAAGGGTGAGCGCGCCCGCGAGGAGGGAGACACCCAACCCGAGGACCTTGACGAACAAGGTGAGCCCAAGCATTCCGAACACGATCGACGGCACGCCGGCGAGGCTGTTCACGCCGACGCGAATGACGCGCACCCACAGCCCGCCGCGCGAGTACTCGGAGAGCCAGATGGCAGAGGCTACGGCGAACGGGAGCGAAAGGAGCACGGCGCCCACGGTCAGATAGAAGCTTCCGACGAGCGCGGGATAGATGCCGCCCTCGGTCATCATCTTGCGCGGGAACTCGACAAGGAAGTGCCACGACAGGGCGCTCGCCCCGTTCGCGATCATCGAATAGAGAATCGCCCCGAGGGCTAGGAAGGCGGAGACCGTAGACAGAGTAAGAACAGTGAACGCAATCCTCTGGGCTGCTCTCTTGCGGCGCTGTCCTTCGGTCGTGGCCTGCGCCATCATCGCCCGTGCTTCCTTGCGAGTCGCCCGCGAAACCCCTCCGCGAGGCCGTTGGTCACGAGAGCGATGACGAGGAGGATCACGCCGAGCGCGAACAGCGCATGGTAGTGCGTGCTGCCCATCGCTGTCTCCCCCATCTCGAGGGCGATCGCGCCCGTCAGCGTTCGGACGGGCTTCAAGAGCGATGCTGTGATCTGCGGCGCGTTCCCGGCCACCATCAGCACGGCCATCGTCTCGCCAATTGCGCGGCCCATCCCGAGGATGGCGGCGCCGATGAGACCGGAGAACGCCGCCGGGAACGTCACGCGGCGGATCGTCTGCCAACGGGTTGCCCCGAGCGCCATCGACGCCTCGCGGTACGAGTGCGGGACGGCGGTCAGCGCGTCCTCGGCCAGACTGGCGATCGTGGGGAGCGCCATGATCCCGAGGATGACCGACGCCGTGAGCGCTGTGCGCCCGGTGCTCAGGCCGAAGGCCCGTTGGAACGCCGGGGCGACGATCATCAAGCCAAAGAAGCCGTAGATCACGGAAGGGACGCCGGCGAGCAACTCCAAGATCGACTTTGCGACGTCCTTCATCCACCGCGGAGCCACTTCCGCGATGAACGCCGCGGCGGCGAACCCGAGAGGAATGGCGAAGGCGAGCGCGGCGATCGTCACCAGAGCGGAGCCCGCGATCATCGGGAGCGCGCCGTAGCTCGCTGGGTTACCGGTGGGGTCCCAGCGAGCTCCGAAGAGCCCGCCGAGTCCGATCTCGCGTAAAACGGGGACTGCTTCGCGGAAGATGAAGAAGAGAGTCAGTCCCAAGGCGACGAGCGACACGGAGGCAAGTGCGAGGAACACCGGCCGGTCCCAACGCTCCTTGAGGATGGTTACGAGCCCGCGGAAGCCCGCCTTGCGAATCGGGCGGAGGTCGAGCGGCGGGCCTGCGGAGCCGTTGCCGCCTAGCGCACCCGCTCGCTTACGCATCCGCCGAGCCTCCTACTCACACAGTCGCCAAAGTATATAGTTGCCCCGGATAAATACAAGCAACGGTCTCTTGTGTGGACGCCGAGCGGCTCACACTCGCTTTCTGATGGAGCGACAAGACAGAGGACGCTCAGCTGCCCCCAACGTCCTCCGGTCCTTCCTTGCCCTAGGGAAGGGCGCGAATGGGGGCAAATCCCATCTCGAGGACGAGGCGTTGGCCGTCGTCGGAGAGAACCCACATCAGCACGTTGAACGCCGGTCCAGTGGGGAAGGCGTTCGTCACCATGAACAAGGGTCGCGCCACAGGGAACGTGCGATCGAGCGCCGTCTGAACCGTAGCTGGAACGCCGCCGACGGCGACGGCCCTCACGGAGTCGTTGAGATACCCGAGGCCGACGTAGCCGATCGCATTCGGGTTGCCGGCCACTTCATTCGCCACATCGGCGTTCGACGACGTGTACACGGCTCCTGTAGTGACCGTTGCACCCTTGAGGATGAGGTCGTTCCATGAGCCGTAGGTTCCGGATGAGCTGTCGCGCGAGACGACGAGAATCGGTGTGTTCGATCCGCCCACCTGGCTCCAGTTTGTGATCTCGCCGGCGTAGATCTGCTTGAGCTGCGCCATCGTCAGATCCGAGACCGGATTGGATGGATGGACGATCGGAGAGAGTGCGTCGTTCGCCACGTACCACATCATCGGGTAGACGCCTTTGGCCACGGCCGTAGCGTATTCCTCCGCTTTCAGGGTGCGGGAGGAGGCGCAGATCATCGTCGTGCCGTCGATCAGATTCGTGATCCCGACGCCCGAACCGCCGCCCGAGACTTCAATCTCATAGATGCCTGCATACGCTTCGGCGACCGCCTGGGCGATCGGGAGAACCGTCGTCGACCCGCTCATCGTCACGTCTGCCGCGCTGGCCGCGAAACCGAACGTGAGGAGCCCCGCCACGAGCACTGTTGCGACTCCGACCTGGGACACGCAACGTCTTGCCATGTTGACCGCCTTTCGCCCTATGGAGTTGTTGCTGATAGTATATAGATTGGCTTTCGAATATGCAAAGCGCCGATGTGGTGCATACCGGAACGGGACTTGGACTCCACACGGAAGCCGCTGCAACAGACGAGCGCTATACTCAGCGACGCCATGACACCGAAAGAAGGCGACAAGATCGCCGTCCTCTTCTTGTGTCGTCACAACGCGGTTCGTTCGCAGATGGCTGAGGCACTGCTTCGCGCTCGGTTTCCCGATCGCTATGTTGCTGCCAGCGCGGGGATCGCTCCGGCGGGAGTCCATCCGCTCGCGGCTCGCGTCCTTGAAGAGATCGGCGTCTCGACCCTCGGGCTGCGGTCGAAGCACGTCGAGGAATTCTCAGGGCGGAGCTTCAACGTTGTGGCGACCGTGTGCGGACAGGACGAGCTGACGTGTCCGTTCTTCCCCGGAGGCCGTCAGATTCACCATGCGTTTGACGATCCCAGCGCGGCCGCGGGATCGGAGGAAGAACGGCTGGCCTTATTCCGTCGAACCCGCGACGAGATGGACGCGTGGATCGGTGACACGTTCGCGGCGTGCTGCTAGATGCGTTTCGCGCGCATCGAAACCTTGCTTACGTTGTCGGCGGCACTACGCCCGCGCGAGAGTTCCAGTTTCGGGCCGCGTCGGCAATAGCCTCGGGCCCGAGGATATGCTGATACGTCGACCGCATCTTGGCCGGGCACTTCGTGCAGGAGACGTAGCCGTTGTAGTCGATCTCGTCCGCCTGCGTGAGCGTCGCGGAGCGACACCAGCCGCGCGCTTCTCCACCGCAGAACGGACAGGGCTTGAGCTTGACCATGCGTCCTCCTCCGGCCAGGGCTGCCGGAACGCCACTCCGGTCTTGAGCATACAGAGGGGGCTCCTCAGATCGCGAGACGCACTTCCCACGAGAGCCGGCCACCTGACCAGCCGTGGCCTCGGGACCAAGAGTGGATTCGAGATCGGACGTGCGTTGACTGCCCGCCGCGGCGCCTCTATGCTCGGCGCTAGGAAAAGGACGGAACAAAATGAGCGCATCGATTGCCGAGGTCCAGAAGGAAGTGTGGAATCTGCTCAAGCCGAGTCAGTGCGTGTACCTCGCGACCGCCGAGGGCGACCAGCCTCGCGTACGGCCGGTCACGCTCCTTGACATCGACCGCAAGTTCTGGATTGCCACGGGACGGCGAAGTGCGAAGGCCCGGCAGATGCTGCGCAACCCGAACGTCGAGTTCTGTCTCCCGCTCACCGAGACGAGCGGCACGGGGTACCTGCGCATCGCCGGCGTGGCCACCGCGGAGGAGGACCCCGAGACGCGACGAAGGATCGGCGACCAGATCTCGTTCCTGCGCGAGTACTGGTCCGGTCCTGACGATCCGAACGTCATTCTCATTCGGATCACCAGAGTCGAGATCGAGTACCTGAAGCCGGGAGAGATGACGGCCGTCACGTTCCTCGTTCAGTCCTAGGCTCCGGAACAGCACCGGACGATTCACCGCAGAGCGCGCAGAGAGGCGCAGAGGGGAACTGACAAGGCTTGGGCTGGAGCGGCATCCGGTAGAAGACCCTCCCCTCATTGCCGCGAGTGCAGCGTGCAGCCTCAGATCGCTCTGTGTTCTCTGTGGCACGGAGCCGGATATCCGACTACGCACTCTACAGGCTGCGTTGCGGTGACTTGCTCGCACCGTATTCACTGGCTACGATGAACGCCATGTGGATCGATCAGACGGTCGACGCGACGGTGGAGTTCCCGAGCGGACTCTTGTTTCCGCGCCTGCGAGCCATTCGCTTCCGCGACGAGGAGATCCCTTTCCCCCAGCCGGCGCGCGTCGATGCCACGCCGAGTGCCCTCGTCTACCGTGCGTATGCCGGCGCGAGCGAGTACACGCTTCGCTTCGAGCCGGCGCGACAGCGCTGGATTCTCGAGCTCGTCCAACGCTCGTCGACTCTCTTGTGACGGTCCTCCCGCGATCCTTCATGCTTCCGCACGGAACGAGGCTGGAGTTGTCAGTCCTCTTGGCAGACTGACCGGCATGCACGTGCAGAACAGGGTAAGAGTCACGAAGGTGCGCTTGGCTGATGGGAGATGCCGCGTTGCCCGAGAACCGGTCAGACCTCTTGGCGGACTGACCGGCGTGCACATCCAGAAGCGGGCAAGAGCTGCGAGAACGCGCCCATCCGGTGAAGAGGTAGTCGTGGTCCGAGAACCGGTCAGGCCTCTTGGCAGACAGATCGGCATAGCGTCTATCCCGCGACCGCAGCAGGTCAATTAGGCGGGATGGATCGGAGGGGATGATGAGACTAAGCCCTTTTACCATCCACTATCCAACCGCTTCCGCCGGTCCAGCGTGCGACCTGGGTGTGATTAGTTCATTCAATCCGTCTAGAATCGTTCACGCCATGACTATTGTCATCGGCCTTCTCGATCCGGGCGGCGAAGTACTTGTCGCCACCGATTCGCGAGCAAGCGATGAGAAGACGATGACGCTCCGAGACGGCGTGCTGAAGTCGGTGCGCATCAACGACAAATGCGCTATCGCGTTCGCGGGTCAAGAGCTATGGGCGAACAACCTGATCGGCAATCTCTTTGAATTGCCGCAGGCGCAGACAGTGGGGAGTGAGGACATCCTTGACTACGTCGAAAAGAACGAACTAACACTAGATGAGGACCCGTTTGCTGTCGCGTATCGCATCCGCTGCATATTCAACGACTACCGAAGAAGGGCGGCGGAAGGCCAGATGGAGATTCCCGCCCTCAACGCCGTTATCGTCGCGACCGATGAACGCGATCCATATCTCACTGCTTGGGCGAGGAAATGGGATGGCGGGCAAGTCACCAGGAACCGCGCTGTCGATAAGGCAGTGTTTCAGGTGTTTGGACCCGGCGGGCCAAAGGAGGCAAAAGACGTACTGTCCGATCTCTCAATTCCAATATGGGAGCGGATTCGTAAGGCAGCGCAGATATGCCGGGACATCTGCCCGTGCGGAGTGAACCTCGATGTTTCCGTACGTCGCGCGGCAGACGGGTTCCGGCTGAAGAAACTGAGCGACTTCCTGGCGGTCTAGGCCTTCTTCTTCGGTCTGTCCCAGTACGGATTCTTGCACTTAGGGCAGACGCGCGGCTTCTCCTTCTCGACACGCGGCACCCACTCATGCCCGCACCTCTCGCACTTATAGCCCTTCAGCATAATCTCAGCCATAGTGCTGCCAGGATACTACCGTAACGGTTATATGTCAAGTAACACCCTGGAGGGTTGACTTCCTCTTTCCGTAACGGTATAATACCGTCCAGTAAGGAGGCAGACATGGACAAGATCACAAGCCTAGTCGAAGCGCGGAAGGAATTCGCAACGCAAGAGCAGTGCGAGAAGCACCTACGCGAGATGCGCTGGCCGGACGGCGTGACTTGTCCCCGCTGCGGATCGCAGCACGTCACCTACATGGAGTCACGCCGCAAGTGGCAGTGCGAGTGCCGCTATCAGTTCTCCGTCACCGCCGGGACCATCTTCCACAAGACCTACGTGGATCTGCCGCGCTGGCTCATGGCGATCTGGCTTGTCTGCCACTCCCCGAAGGGCATCTCGTCGAAGCAGATCCAGCGCGAGTTGGGCGTCACCTACAAAACGGCGTGGTACATGGCCACCCGCATTCGCCGCGCGATCAAGACCGCGAACTCTGGTGTGAAGCTCGGCGGCATCGTCGAGGCTGACACGACAATGGTTCAGGCTGCGCAGGGCAAGCGGAAGGCGGGGTGGGCGCACGACGGACAAGACGTGCTCGGCATCGTTTCCCGCGATGGAGTCCTCCGCCTGGAAGTCGTGAAGGATCTCAGCAGCCACGAGATCATGCGTGTGTTCGCAAAGCACGTCGGCCTTGTGCGCCGCATCTTCACAGACGAAGCGGTCTACTTCCTCAATACCCACCGCTTCGCTCCCCATGAGACGGTGAAGCACGCCGAACGCTACGCGCTTGGGCAGATCCACATCAACCACGTAGAGAACGCCTGGTCACTCTTCAAGCGCGGACTGCATGGTGTCTATCACTTCGTGAGCGCCAAGTACCTACAGGACTACCTGGACGAGTTCGCGTTCCGTGGGTCGCATCGCAACGAGCGAGCCGCTATGGTGAACCTGGTCCTGGCGTGCTGCTAGCCGATCCGCTCCATGCGGTAGCCGGTCGATGCCCTTCGCAGTGTACCCTTCGCGTTCACCCTGGTTGGGCTGCCGCCTGCGATGACCTTGAGTGATTCGGCCGCTTTCTCTGTCGGGGACATATTGTCCGAGAACAGGATGCTGTGCGCCGCCCGCAATGCTTCATCTGTGCCTGGAGCAAAGACTGCTGGCAGACAACCTGGAGAGCCAACCCACCCGCGCCTACTGCGCCAAACGGTAATCCGTTGATCGTGATCAAACGATGAGGCCAGTACCACCACGGCCTCGAATTCGCCGTCTGGATGTGGATGGGCAGTCGAGTCATAGGTGTCTATCCTGCTGACCACATCACTAAGCGTTAGATCCGGTCGGAGTATGCGTTTCCTTTCGAGCGCCGGAACAATCCGCGCCCATTCCGGATCGACGTTTGGAAAGTCCTTAGGGACAGGGATATCCATGACGTGAGCGACAAGCAGCCAGAAGTGCCAGCACGATATTGCTGCGCCCATCGCGGCATTGTTGTTGATCTTGGCCGTCTTCCGTTCATATGTTGCAGCTAACGCGCCTTCTCTTGATGCCGTTAGGCCGTCGGCGGCAAGGCATAAGTCGCCTTTGTCTATCCACGCCAGGAGAGCGGTCATTTCGGTCTTCATAATACTGGGGACCTCTCCGCAATAGAACCTCTCTCCACCATGCAGCATGGTGTAGCGGAGCAAGTAGTTCTCTGGCACTCCTTCGTCCATCGTCATTTCATCCAAGCTCCGCGCACCGGACGGCTCGGCTCTTTCTGTTGACATCTGAGTCATCACCTCGCTATTCTCTGATCCAAGGAGGTCAGCATGGCAGACAAGTTTGAGATTAGGGTTCGTTGTGCAAGCTGCGGTTCTGAAGAGCGCCTCATGTCGGCAAGTGCTCCAGCCGTACCCGCCCTGTTCGATGATGCAGAGAGCGCATTGCGCCACGTCGAAAGCCTCAGGAAGAAGGCCGCACGAATCGCCGGAGTGCTCGGCGTCAAGACCGCGACCGGCCTCACCGACGACGCCGTGCATGAATGCGCGAAATGCCACGCCACATCTCGCATGCGCGACATGGCCTGCATGGTCTTTAGGCGTCCCGAATGATGTGGCGCTGAATCTCTCTCTCCCGCCGCACCAGATGGATGTAGTACGGCAATAGAAGTATCCGTAGACACCAGGTCCAGATTCTCACTTTCTTTGTCATGCCCCCCCGCTTCCGTGGCGGGATAGACGCTATCGGCATGCACGTTCAGAAGCGGGCAAGAGCTCCAAGGGTACGTGCAGCTGGCGCAAGGGCTCCGCGTTGCCCAGGAACCGGTCAGGCCTCTTGGCAGACTGACCGGCATGCACTTTCGGAAGCGGGTAAGAGCTGCGAGAACGCGCCCATCCGGTGAAGAGGTAGTCGTGGCCCAAGAACCGGTCAGGCCTCTTGGCAGACAGACCGGCATGCACGTTCAGAAGCGGGCAAGAGCTCCAAGGGTACGTGCAGCTGGCGCAAGGGCTCCGCGTTGCCCAAGAACCGGTCAGGCCTCTTGGCAGACTGACCGGCGTCTACTATGATGAGTCCGACAGGGCTGATGGACGCGCGATCTCTAGCAGGGTCGCGCGTCGTCACTCCACCGCGGGTCGAACGCGGAAAGGAGCCGCTTGTGCTCGGACGTTTCGACTACCAGAGACCGTCGACGTTGC
>Ga0315284_10010827_pt1 | contig 12997 bp, 9 predicted proteins | sample YL17G09_16_MG_FD_203696 | JGI IMG/M metagenome (GOLD analysis project Ga0315284, IMG submission 203696) | Sediment microbial communities from Yellowstone Lake, YNP, Wyoming, USA - YL17G09_16 | ecosystem: Environmental > Aquatic > Freshwater > Lake > Sediment | place: USA: Wyoming | collected... | reverse complement strand
TTGTCAAGATGAATCATCCCCTCTCTAATATTAGAGAGGGGAACGAGGGGTGAGTTATGAAAAAACAAATAGATAGAAAATAAAAATGATGATATGCTTCACATGTTTGCTGTTTTTAATGGATAAGCGTTATGTAAAAAAAAACGGTTCAACCACGATACCGGAGGAGACCCTCCACCCTGAATTCAGCCGAACATGGAAAAAAAGATGCACAACCCCATTTTCACTGCCATCCATTCTATCCGGAAAATGTCTTCATACATCTCATGGTTTCTTCCATTGAAAAACCGTTTGAATGGACTCGGTGAAACACTGCCGAGTCGTAACCGTACCGTATGTTGTGTAATAGCCGGGGTTACTTTACCACGAACAGTTCCGTAATACCCGGATTACAGGTCTTCGATGGCTTCCATGAGCTTCTTGATACCGCTCGATACCGACTCTGTGACCGCTTTCGAAGTGATGGTGGCTTCGGTCATGGCGTCAATATCACCGCCGTCTGCTCTCAACGCGATGGTGTCAGTTGCCTTTTTCCCGATGAACTGCCGGGGAAACCACGGGGCTGTCTCCCCGTCCCTGACTTCATCGAGTTTGTCGTCGTATCCGGGTGTCTCCTTGTGGGACAGCACCTTTATCCCCGCAATAGTACCCTCAGCATCGACACCGACGGCGGTAGCAATTGTCGAAGCGTATCCCACGCCCATGGCCACAAAGACGAAACCGGCCGGTTCGGTCTTCGCCATATCCGCATATCCTATCCAGAAGACAAAGTCATTCTCGTCGTTGAGTTCATAGCCGCCGTCAACGTTCGGGAGCACTTCCATAAGAATATCTTCAGAAAGGGTCGACACCGGTGATTCCACCGCACTTTCACCGGCAGGTGCTTGAGCCAACGGGGCGACAGCCTTCCCGCTCACCACATCCATGAGAAGTTTGATGCCCTCGGCAATGGATTTCGTGACAGCAGCGGATGTTATGGTCGCCTCGCTCAGTGCGTCGATTGTGCCGCCGTCCTGCACGAGCGAGATGGTGTCAGTCGCTTTCTTCCCGATGAACTGCCGCGGGAACCAGGGTGCAGTCTCCCCGTTGCGGATTTCCCCGATTTTATCACCATATCCGGGGGTTTCTTCATGGGACAGTACCTTTACCCCTCTGATCACACCGCCTGTATCCACACCGACCGCGGTCGCAATCGTCGAAGCGAATCCCCCGCCAAAAGCGATGAATATGTAGCCGCCCGGCTTTGTTTTCCCAATATCAGTATATCCCGTCCAGTATGGAAGAACCGTATCTTCACCGTGCAGTTCGTATCCCCCTGCCATACCGGGTATAAGGTCTTTGACCTCGTCGACTTCAGGGATTTTAAAGGCGATAGCGCCTTTCTCCGTTCCGGCCGCGGCTTCAGCGGTTTCGATCTTCCGGGTGAACGCCCCGCCGCCGGTTGTGTCGAGAAGACTTTTAATACCGCCAATAATGGAAGTCGCAATGGCACGTGACGAAATGGTCGCGCCGGTTATGGCATCGATTCCGCCGCCGTCCTTGGTGACATTGAAGTTGAACGAAGCGGGCTTGCCCACAAACTGACGGGTGAACCAGGGATCTTTCTCTCCAGGCTTGATTTCCTCGACTTTGTCGCCCAGGCCGGGGGTTTCCTTCTGGGCGAGAACCTTCGCGCCGGTAATTGTCCCGTCAATATCGATGCCGATCATGGTTTCTATCGTCGATGAATAACCCTTTCCGTAAACGATAAAGACATACCCGCCGGGTGTCTTTTTCCCGGCATCTCTGTATCCGTTCCAGTAGGTGAAACCGGTTCCATCGCCGACCTGCTCAAATCCGCCATCCATGCCGGGAAGAACAACCGCACGAACACTGTCACCCGTCGAAGCCAGTTTTTGGGCTTCTATCAGCGGGGCGGTTTTGATGTAGACAAAGGCAAGCAATGCCCCGGCAAGAATAGTATAAGCCATCAGCACGCAGCCGTACTTGATTATATAGCTCACTTCGCTTTCCTCCGGGAATACAATTACTTTATAAAAGACTATGATAAAGATTTCAAAATATATATAAAAAATATTTATTGCGCAATGCAAAACTCCTCTGCTCGTAACCCCCCATTTAAAAAACCCGCGGCTCAACACAGACAAGATTTACACTTTTTTATAGACAGGATTAACAAGATTTACATGATATTTTTTATATATTTTTTCATTCTTGTTAATCTTGTCAATCCTGTCGTATTTTCTTGTCAATCTTGTCATTATACATATCGTGAGACCACCACTTCATAAGGACAAACGAAGTTCCCGTTAAACTCCGTTTCCTGCTCATTACTTGTTTATGGAATTCTAAATGATTACTGAATTCACAGACTTTTATAACAAATATTTTATTTATAATCAACGTATTATATGAAATCTCCGTCCGGATTTTAAGAGAGCGCCAGTAAAATTACCTTGCCGGCTATCATTGACTTTCCACGAACAATTAGTATATTGGCAATATATTCCGGCGCCAACCGTCCTTTATCCATCATGCAGTCCTGTGGAGCGGATACATTCAGAAAACAGCCGGTGATACATTGACATTCACCTTTTTCAATCGGAACTTTCTTGATTAATCGCATCCGGTCCCTTCCGATGCTCTTGACGGCTGTTATAGTTGTATGGTGTACGTTCGCAGCGGACTCGGAACTTGTATGCGCGGAAAACGAGGAGACTAAACCGGAAGGGATCGAAAATTCGCTCATACGGTATGTCTCAACCGGGGTGCACAGAATCGCCATACATGCCGAGGCCGTATTGACTGACAAGTATGATCCGGGAATCGGATTCGGATTCACCGATTGGCGCGATCTCGGTACAACACGGTTCGTCGTGTTGACAGAAGTGAATTTCTGGGGTGCCTCACAGGACAGCCTTGATATGTTGTCTGCCGGTATCGAGGAAAGCGTCATGGCGAAAACTGTATGGACCGACCGTCTTGCTTTCCTGGGCGGAGTAAGTCTGGGCTACTTCAGAGAGTCCGAATCATTCGAAACAAACCGTGGCGGCACACCACGGACCTCGAAGGACATATCATCATCCTTCAAAGCATACGTTCTGATCGGGACAGAATATGTTATCCAGCGCAAGCGGACGATGTACTTTTTTGTCAAATACGGGATTGTCAAATATGGTGGAACCGGGGAATTCAGTGAACTGCACTGTATCGCCGGCATTTCATTTTCACGATGACCGTGATGAATTATGCCAGCCGCAGCGGTTCCTTCATTCCTGCGGGGATTATTTGGACAGATACCCTTCTTCCTGGGCTTTGTAGATGATAATATGTGCGGCTTCGTCGGGATCGTCTGTCACTGTGACGAGATCGAGATCCTCCTCTGAAATATAACCGTCGATGAGCATCGTGTCTTTCAGCCAGTCGAGCATTCTCCCCCAGTATTTCCAACCATAAAGTACGACCGGAAAATGATTGATTTTTCCTGTCTGGACAAGGGTGATCGACTCGAATAACTCGTCCATCGTTCCGAACCCGCCAGGAAAAATGATATACCCGATTGAGTATTTCACGAACATAAGCTTCCGGACAAAAAAGTACCGGAATTCAAGCGCCAGGTTCTGATAATCGTTCTGAACCTGTTCCATGGGAAGCTCAATATTGAGCCCGACCGAGACGCCTCCAGCTTCGGCGGCGCCCTGGTTTCCTGCCGCCATGATACCGGGGCCTCCACCGGTTATCACCGTTATGCCGTTCCGGGCGAGATCGAATGCGGTTTTTCGGGCGGCTTCATAATAGACCGTATCCGGTTTTGTCCGTGCGGAACCGAATATCGAAACGCTCGGACCGAGTTTTGAAAGCGCATCAAAACCCTCGACGAATTCTGATTGGATTCTCAGAACACGCCAGGGATCGGAATGGATAAAATCGGCCTCTTTGACCGAATATTTCAAGAGGGCACGGTCGTCAAAAGGCATTGTCTCCCTGTTCTTATAATTAACTTTCACTGCCGATCCTTTCTGATATGATTTAGAGGGATTTACATCCGGTGAAACATAACAACATATATTCATACAGTCAAATGAAACTTGTTTGTTTGTTTCTTTTGGCGTATATTTCATGCGTTTTCCTGACAGAAATCATCGATATCATGGTGATAACCGGATATACTTCATCTTTGCGAATGAAACATAACCGGTTTTTTTTACCGTGAAAGCCAGACTCTCAATGACTTAAAAACCTGATACCGGGGAGTACTCAATGGATAACATATACCTTTTATCGGATTTGAAAACGACGGCCGATACAAAAATCCTCCTCTTCGTCATGGACGGTCTCGGGGGGCTTCCCGGCCCGAAAGGATTAACCGAGCTTGAAGCGGCACAGACACCGAACATGGACGCCTTGGCAGCGGAAGGCGCTTCCGGGCTCGTGGATACTGTCAGGCGGGGCATTACACCCGGAAGCGGCCCCGGGCACCTGGGGCTTTTCGGGTATGATCCATGCGAATTTATCATCGGCCGCGGAGCGCTCGAAGCCGCGGGTATCGGATTCGATCTTCGCAGAAGCGATGTCGCAATGCGGTTCAACTTCTGCACATTCGATTCCCGGGGCAACATTATCGACCGCCGGGCGGGAAGAATCCCGACCGACCTGAATAAAAAGCTCGTCGAAAAGATGAGGGCCGCCACAATTCCCGGAATAGAGATCTTCGTTGAAACTGTCAAGGAGCACCGTGGCATCACGGTTTTCCGGAAGGAGGGGCTCGCAGGGAATCTCCATGACACTGATCCCCAGAAACTGGGCGTTCCACCGCTCAAACCACGGCTTTCTGATAACGGCGCTTCCGGTGAAATGGCCGAAATCGCCGACCGCTGGCTCACACAGATTTATACAATCCTGAAAGACGAATCTCCGGCGAACGGCATCCTGACCCGTGGGTGGTGTAATTATCCGGAAATTCCAACCTACCAGGAACTGTTCGGGCTCAATCCCGCCTGTATAGCCCTCTACCCTATGTACCGGGGTCTGTCACAGTTTGCCGGTATGAAAGTCTATACCGAGGACATCGTAGATTTTGCCTCAAAAATCGACGTCCTGACCAGAGTCTGGAACGATCACGATTTTTTCTTTTTCCACTACAAGCATACCGATTCCGCCGGGGAAGACGGGGATTTCGACCGTAAGGTCGCCTGCATCGAGGAGGTCGACAAAGCGCTGCCGTGCATGCTCACGCTCAAGCCGGATGTGATAGCCATCACCGGCGACCATTCGACTCCCGCAGTGTATGGCGCCCATACATGGCACCCGGTCCCCGTCATGATGGCCGGAAAATTCGTTCGTCCCGACGGTGTTAAAACATTCGGCGAAACAGCCGCTTCCTGCGGCGGGCTCGGCCGTTTCGAGGCACGGTTCCTGATCAACGAACTTCTGTCAGCGGCGGGGAAAATAACGAAATTCGGGGCGTGATCCTATTGTTCGCTTATTAAAAAGCCTGGTGAAAAATATCATTTGTATGGATACATGCTGTCAAGGGTCAGCACGAAGTGCTGATTTACATGCCCTTGACAGCACATAGACAACATATTTCACTATCGGGCGCGTGAAAAAAATACTTTTTCACCGCCTTCAAGGAGGAGCGGAAGCCGTTTGACTTCCGCTTTTTTTTATCCCTTCCAGAGCGGCGACATGGATCGAAACCGTTCTATAATCGGGGGGAACACGTTCAGGACATGGTCCACTTCGGCTTCGGTATTCTCGAATCCGAGGGAGAAGAGTATCGATGCGTTCGCGAGGGCCGGGTCGCACCCGATTGCCTTGAGCACATGCGAGCTCTTGAGTGCCTTGTCCGCGCAGGACGAGCCCGAGGCAGCCATGACACCCGCGCCGGCGAGACTGTAAAGCATCGACTCACCCTCGACCGCTTCGATACTGACATGGACATTGCCCGGCAGCCTTTTTTTGCGGTCACCGTTCACCTGAAGCTTCGGTATCGTCTGATCGAGCCCGTTCATGAGCCTGTCCCGGAGCACTGTTGTCGCTGCAATCCTCAAAGCCATATCACGTTTCGCCAGTTCCGCTGCTTTACCGAGCCCGGCAATCGCGGGAACATTTTCCGTGCCTGCGCGCCTTCCACGCTCCTGTATGCCGCCGTCGATGAGCGAGAACACCTTCGCCCCCTCACGGATATAGAGCGCGGCGGCCCCTTTCGGACCGTAAAAGCTGATGGCCGCAAGCGAGAGCATGTCCACACCGAGATTGTCGACATCTACTTGTATCACCCCGGCGGCCTGAATTGCATCGGTATGAAAGAGCGCTCCCTTTTCCTTCGCTCGTGCGGATATTTCCCTGATAGGCTCAATAGTCCCGATCTCGTTCGATGCATGGGTGACGGAGACGACGACGGTATCCTCTCGGACTGCGGCGGCGACTTCATCGGGATCGACAAATCCCTTGTCGTCCGTGCCGACATGGGTCACATCCCAGCCGAGCCGTACAAGCGCACGCGCCGAATAGAGGACGGACTGGTGGTCGATCGACGAAACGACGATATGCCTGCCTTTTTTCATGCCGCCCCAGGCCGCTCCTTTCAGGGCAAAGTTGTTCGATTCCGATCCGCACGATGTGAAATAGATTTCTTTCGGCTGAGCGCCGATAAGGTCGGCAACCCGTTCACGGGCGGTTTCGACGGCTTTCCGCGGCGCGGTTCCAGCAGTATGAATACTCGATGGATTCCCGTATCCCGTCGTCAGATAAGGCATCATCTCTTCGAGGACTTCTTCGAGAAGCCGCGTTCCGGCGGCGTTGTCCATATAAATACCGTCCATTGTTCTCTCCCACGCTGCGATGCTGTTATCCCGATCTATTCATATACACTGTCTATACCTTTCGCGCCAGTACCATCTCCGCCGCCAGAAGCATCAGCGCACAAACAATGAACCATCCCGTCAGCTCCTTCCCGAACCGGTCGCGTGTGATGAATTCAGCAAGAGACACCGATTCGTCGATTTCCTTCAACTGTACACCCTTAAACGCATGTGCGGCAGATGCGGTGTCAAATCTACTGAACACCACTTCGCCACCCGGCGCATTCACACTGTAACGCAGCAACTCACGGTCTCCTCCTGTGGTGAGCGAATAAAAACCGGGCGCACCTGCGATGAGATCAACGGTAACCGGATGCCCCCCGGTATACCGGACATTGACCAGTTCCGCGGGACGGTTTTCCGCCTTGAGAATCACCTGAGAACCGGCCGGAATATCTCCGAGGACTTCGGCAACGCCGTCCCCCGTTTCATATAGTCCACTATTGATCATTATACCTGATACATATTGTATTGTCCTGATCATGAACGGTACAAACAAACCGGTGACCACTATACCGCCCGGGTCCGAGGCGCCAAAGGCGCACACGACAGCCCGCCCCTTTCCGCAGGCTGTCTCGCCGACAGCCGCAGAACCGTCCCCGAACCGTGCGATGACCAATACCTGCGGCGCCATATTCATTTTCAGATATGATTTCATGTCAGGCCGCCGGAATTCCCCGCGTTCCGACATGTCCCTGAATATCGGATGGGCGAAATCAATCCGTTCCATGCGCAGGCCTGATGCTCCAGTTCCTGTCGAAGATGTGAAGGGTCCCTCGACGGTGAGCGGAAGGATGTCCCGAAAGATACCATCCCGGTAAAGCGGCCCGGACACATCCTGGGGCGGGAAGACCAGAATCCCCTTTCCGTCTTCCATGACCACACGCACAATGGACCGGTATATCCGCTCGGATAGCTCAGTCACTCCAGATAGAATGACAGCATCACATGAAGCGAAATCGCTCTCAGCAAGATCATTCTGGAGCACCGTTTTGACCGAGAAAAAAGGGCTGTCGGGTTCAGGCTCGAGGGCCTGTTCGATATAACGCATGTCTTCACGGACACCGCCTACAAGGAGTATCCTGATAGGTTCAGGGACATAAACGGTTATGCGCCGCGTCTCCCCGGGCTCGAAATACCCTTCTCCGGTCGCCGCATAGACCGAATACCATCCCGGAGTCTCGGGCAGGGAGTCGAATGAAGCCTCCAGCGAACCATCTGATCGTACAGCGGTTTCAGAACGGCCTTTCCGTTCTCCGTTGACAAAGAACTCTATCTCCGCCTCGCCGGTATGACGTTCCGTATAACCCGCAGCGCTGAAGGTGATTTTTCTGCCCGGAACCGCCACCCTGTCAATCATACGCAGGTTCCGTATCACCGTGCCCTCACGCTTGTGCGGTCCGAGCGGAACGGCATAGATCCGGACATTTGGGGGGCCTCCGGCGGGCAGTGAGTCGGGAAGGGCATTCTCCGCCCCATCCGTCACATAATAAACTTCCATGTTCACAGCCTCGGTCGAGGATAAAAGTTCAAAGGCGAGAGCAAACGCCCGTGTGGGTGCCCCGGCCGCTCCGGGATTTGTACGGTTCTTCAACAACTCGAGGAGCCGATTCTTGTTCCGGGTCATGCCGGATTCCAACAGTTCCGGGATAGTTCCCGAGATAATGACCGCCGCCGAATCATCGTTTTTGAAAAACATGAGTATCTCCGCGCCTGTGCGCAGAGCCCGGGCGAACAACGTCTCGCCGCCGTCCACATAGTCCATACTCGCGGAGCCGTCGATGATGACAACAGCCGCAGTCCGGGCATTTTCACGGAATACGCTTTTCAGTGCGGGCCGCGCGAAGGCGAGAACGATCAGAATTATGACGAGCGTTCTGAGGATAAGCATTGCAATCTGTTTGAGTTTGAGCAAGCGGATACTGTCAGACCGCATTTCTTTCAAAAGCATGATGCTCGGGAAGGGGATTTCACGAGCCCTTCGTTTCGAGAGCAGATGGATGAGGAGCGGCGCTCCCGCAGCGATGAGTCCGAACAGCACGGCCGGGTTGAGGAAGTTCATGATCCACCGTTCAGTACAGTCGTTTTCGTTTTGCGAGATATTCAGTCAGGGCGCGGTCGAACGGAATATCCGTCGTCAGCCGGGTGTAATCGACCGATATCTCGTGGAGCGCGCGGACAAGGGATGACAGTTGTTGTGTATACATCGACAGGTAATCGCGGCGCAGGTGCCATGGCTGGGTTGTAATCCGCTCGTTTGTTTCAAGGTCGATGAATTTTGTTTCGTCCTTATAATCGAACCGCAGTTCCATGGGGTCGAGAATATGGAAAACAAGAACCTCATGGCCGTTATAGCGGAAATGCCGGAGTCCGCGAATAAGGTCCTTATGATCGAGGATGAGATCGCTGATGACGACCACGAGGCCGCGGGCTTTCAGGCGCTCCGCGATCGAATGGAGAACGGTCTTGGTCACAGTTGTCCCCGAGGGTTCGGCGGCGGAGAGCGCCTTCAGGACTTCAGTGAGCTGCGACTGAACCGACCGTGGAGGGATGTACGTCTGAAGGGCATCAGAAAACGTCACGAGCCCCACGGCGTCACGCTGACGGATCATGAGCATGGTGAGAGCCGCGGCGAGAATACATCCGTACCTGTGTTTTGTCACCGATCCGCTGTCCCTGAATCCCATCGACCCGCTGATATCGAGGATGATGTGAGACTTGAGATTGGTTTCCTCCTCGAACCGTTTTACATACATACGGTCAGTCCTGCCGTACACCTTCCAGTCAAGATATCGCAGCGAGTCCCCGCTCATGTACTGACGGTGTTCGGCAAATTCAGTCGAAAACCCGTGGTACGGGCTCTTGTGCAGGCCGGTGATATACCCTTCGACCACGTATTTTGCGATCAGGTCGAGCCGGGCGAGCCTGCTGACGATCTCGGGAGACAGGTATTCGCGATAGAGTTCCTTCACCCATCCTCTCCCGTCAGTTTACGTACGATATCAGGGGCGCTCACTCCCTCGGCATCCGCGGCGAAGGTGGTTACCAGCCGGTGCCGGAGAACCGGCATTGCGACAGTCCGCACATCCTCCCTCGATGGCACATACCGTCCATCGAGCGCGGCGCGGGCCTTGGCCCCGAGTATGAGAAACTGCGACGCTCGCGGTCCCGCACCCCATTTCACCCATTCTTTGATGTATCCGGGCGCATCCGGTTCTTCGGGGCGTGTTTTCCGTGCAAGATCCACCGCATAGGTGACAACCTCGTCGGCAGCGGGAATTTTCCGCACAAGGTTCTGAAGGGCGATGATGTCGTGCGCGCTGAGAACCTGCTCCAGGACAACATCGAAGGCACCGGTGGTGGTTCTGACGATCGTAATCTCCTCATCGCGGTTCGGATAATCTATCCAGAGGTTGAACATGAACCGGTCGAGCTGGGCCTCGGGGAGAGGATATGTTCCCTCATGTTCGATCGGATTCTGTGTCGCCATGACGAAAAACGGCTCGCTCAGGCGCATGGTGTTCCCCTGAACGGTTACGGAGTGCTCCTGCATCGCCTCCAGGAGGGCGGACTGGGTTTTCGGGGGCGTCCGGTTAATCTCGTCGGCAAGTATGATGTTGGCGAAAACAGGCCCCCTGACGAACCGGAAAGAGCGCCTCCCGGTTTCGGGATGCTCCTCCATCACCTCGGTTCCCACAATGTCCGATGGCATGAGATCGGGAGTGAATTGAATCCGTGAGAAAGAGAGATCGAGTGCTTTTGCAAGGGAGGATATCATGAGCGTCTTGGCAAGTCCCGGTACACCGACCAGCAGGCAATGGCCGCGGCACAACAGCGTGATGACGAGACCTTCGATCACCCTGTCCTGACCCACGATGACTTTTGCGATTTCATCCCCGATTCTGCTTTTCGATGCTGCAAGTCTTTCCAATAATTCGATATCACTGGATCGAATGGTTTCGGTCATATACAATCCTTTGCGGTTATCGGACAGCAGATGGTATATACGCTCCGCACGTCCGGGATGATTTATGTTTTGAGTTCCTTTTTCTTCGCCCCGGGAAACAGGATATTATTCAGTATCAGACGGTATCCGGGAGAGTTCTTATGGAGGAAAAGCTGTGTCGGCGGGTCTCCGACGAGGTGCTGGTAATCTTCGGGGTCGTGCCCGCCGAGAAATGTGAACGTTCCTTTTCCGGCGACGCAGTGAATGTATTTCGCCGTTCCCCTGGCCTTGTTCTCTCCCATGATAACGACATTCTTCCTGATAAGATTCTTGTTGAATTCGGTTGTCTGTCCCATGAAACCTCTGATCGGGTTTTCGTGGTTCTGTGTGAGCATCGCCGGCACCGGATCATACTTGGCGCTGAATTCGAAAATTTCAAAGTAATCCACTTCACGATCAGCGGTGACACCCGGGGAGCGTGATGATTCAGGAGTAACATCAATATCAGAAAATTCGTACACATACGGATCGGTGATAAGCGTGAAATTCTCAAACGCGAATGTCCGCGAATAATCGAGACGGGACTGAAAATCGGGTTCTATGGGATCGCCATCGAACTCGGGCCCGGCGATATCGACACCACGGGCTGAGAGCGCGATGTCGATGGTATCGGTCGCGGAACACATCGCAAACAGAAAGCCCCCTTCCATCACGTAAGAACGAATAGCCTCGGCGACAGCCTTTTTTTCATCCGAAACCTTGGCGAATCCAAGTCTACGGGCCATGGCCTCGAAATCCCTCTTCTGCTGAATATACCACTCATGGTTCCGGTAGATCCGGTAAAATTTTCCGTACTGGCCGGTGAAGTCTTCGTGGTGAAGGTGCAGCCAGTCGTACTCGACCAGTTTCCCATTCAGGACTTCTTCATCCCAGAGGGTGTCGTAAGGTATCTCTGCATAGGTCAGTGCAAGCGTTACGGCGTCGTCCCAGGGCAGCTTGTTCGGCGGGGTGTAGACGGCGATTTTCGGGCACTTCTCGAGGAGCTCCCGTGACATGTTGGAGTTTTTGATGGTTTCGTCGATCCCGGCGAGTGCCGCGGCATCAGCCATTTCATAGAGAACGCCCCGTACAAGCGCATACTCGGTTATCCTCCTGTCTTCAGGTATGAGAAACGAACCGCCCCGGTAATTGAGAAGCCACTCGACCTGCATCCCCAGTTCGAGAGCGTGGTATGCGACACCGTATGCCTTCAGGTGGTCTGTCTGTGAAAAATCCATGGGGATGAGAATCGAATCGGCATATGTCGTCCCGCCCGCCAGAAACAGAAAAAGTAGAGAAAACCACAAACTGAACCTCACCGTCGCTCGTCCCGTCATTCGGCCAGAACCCTCAGTTTTCTTCGCAGTTCGCTTTCGTACACATTGCCCGGATACCTGGTCAGCGCTTCTAAATATAACGCCTTCGCCTCTTGAGGCCTGCGAAGTTCCTGGAAGGCGGTATCCGCGGCCTGTATGACCGCCCCGACCGCTTCAGTGGTATCCGAAGTCGCCCGGGCTGCATACAGGCACCACTTCACCACTTCACTAAACTCGCCCCGTGATTTCAAAAGTTCGGCAAGGGCTTGTGCCGCCCGGGGCGCGGTGACAGACCCGGAATCAGACGCCGCCCGTGTGAAATGCTCAATCGCAGCCGTGGTATCGCCCCTCGAGAGCGCATAGTGACCGTCAGAGAGCGCCTCGAATCCTTTCAGGCTCCGTGGTGATTCGCATCGCATGCCGAGCACTTTGAGCGCAAGCAGTTCGTTGATATCCTCCCCGTCCGAGCCGCTCCCGACGCAGGATTCAATATCCGCATTCATCGCCTGGTAGTTTTTCAGAAAGAAATGCGCGCGGGCGGACCGGACGCAGACCTCGTACAGTTCACCGTTCGTGCGCGCTTTTATTTTCGCGCTGCTCAATGCTTTCAGCGCCTCATCTCCCCTGCCGCGCCCGAGATACAGCGAGCCCAGGAGAAGATACGATTCATAGGCGACTTCACGATACTGTATTGTCGAAGCATACCGCTCGATTACTGCCGTATGGTTCTCGAAAGACACCGAATCTCCCGACAGTTCCAGGAGGTGCAATGCAGCCCGTGCCGCATGGATCGAACCCGGATAATCGTTCATGATCAGTGTATAATCTTC
>Ga0315284_10010826_pt1 | contig 12997 bp, 15 predicted proteins | sample YL17G09_16_MG_FD_203696 | JGI IMG/M metagenome (GOLD analysis project Ga0315284, IMG submission 203696) | Sediment microbial communities from Yellowstone Lake, YNP, Wyoming, USA - YL17G09_16 | ecosystem: Environmental > Aquatic > Freshwater > Lake > Sediment | place: USA: Wyoming | collected... | reverse complement strand
TATTGATAGTCAACAAGTGGCAAAAGTTATAATACCACAGATAACTAAGAAGATTTTACTTTATCAAGGACGGTAATACAATGGCAACTATTCCCCCTCTCGATAAAGCCCTAAGTAAATATACTAGGTGGGCTCCATCGCAACCAGTAATAAAATTGGTTCAATGGTCTTTAGATGCAAGACGTGCTATTATTCTTGGTAAAAGACTTGCATCTGGTAATCTATTTGGACATGATGGTCCAGATACTAGACGCCAACCACAATTTGAAAAGGTTCAAGAGGAAATAGCTATTAAACAAGAATCTAGAACTGATTATTCAACAGATATAAGAGGTCATAGTTTTAAGACTACTGAGGGGGCTTCTAAGGTAAATGATTATGTTTCTATTATTGATATTGATTTTGGGGGATATAATAAAGGTCATAGACAAATAAAATTACCTTTTATACCTACTGAGTTAAGTTATAATCCAGATTCCGTTTTTGCTGCTATTAAACCTATTGGTAGAAATAATGCTAAATACCATTATACTGGATCAGAAGATAAATTGGAATTTGAAATAGATTGGCATTCATTTACACAATCCAGGGATGATGTTATTTCTAAATGTCGTATGATAGAGGCTTTATCGAAGGGGGACGGTTATAATAATCCCCCTCATAGAGTTATATTACAATGGGGAACTAATGATATACTATTTAAAGATTACATATTTCTTGTCATTAGTGCTTCTTACAGGTTGGTACATTTTAATAAAGCTCAAGTGAATCAACAATCCGGAATAATTGAACGTACTAATATGTTACCCATCCAAGCATATCAAAAGGTAATTTTAGCACGTGTTACAAGAACCAATTTACTATCTAATGAAATAGAGTATGTAGCATCTAATAAATAATACTAGAAACTAGAATTATGGAAATAGAAGGGTTATATGATAGGGGTTATTTAGTAGAGTTTGCAGAAGGCGATACAGCTTTTCATAGAACTCCACTATTTTATAGAGGAACCACTAATGATATTTATCATGTAGTGGGTGAAGGAGAAACATTACACTCTATTGCTCAAAAACATTATGATTCTCAGGCTCCTTGGTTTATTATAGCTGATGTTAATGCAGTTTTAATTGAGGATATATTTGAACTAGTCGTTGGTACTTCATTATTAATACCCGATTTAAGGACCTTATATACTTTTTATGTCAAATCTTAATGACCTTATTAAATCGCCAGTAGTTTACTTATTTAATTCATCTGGTACTTTATTGACTAATATCTTTGGGAAAATGGGTTTAGGGGTTGTTGAATTTACCTATGAATATGATGATGAAGAGGAAGATAAGTGTACAATAAAAATTCAGGCTACAAATTGTGAAGTTCTTGATACTCTGAATATATCTAGGAATGATATTTTAAAAGTACAATGGGGATATCTTACAGGTCCTTTAGGTCCTCTTGCAACAGTGGGGGTTAGGGATATATTAAGTAAGGATGGTCCTAATATTATTTATACAGAATTAAAATGTACTGATCTTACTAACCATCTGAAGAATATGAGACCTGCTGATGTAAGGACCATGTCATTAATTGATTATATCTCTGATTATGTTTCTCGGTCAGCTAATGTAGTTATTCGGAGTGGAACCGATATTATTTATAAACAACCCTTGAATAATCCTAATAAAGGGGGGTTTAAGTTTTATGAGGATCAAAGTGGGGTTAATCCGGCTGTTTATAATCCCTTTTTTATAAAACCTATGCAAGGTTGGAAAGCAACTTTATCATCGGTTAGTTCATCAACTGAGTCTATTAAAGGTACCTGGTTTACTGACGCAAATAATAAAGTAAAAGCCTATTTTGAAAGAGATATAGATATGATATCTGTCAATAGGTCACCTTATAATGTTATTACAGAATATTTAAGTGCTTGTCCTTTAGGACCATGGTTTGTAACTGGTAGGGCCGATACTCTACTTATTCATAATAGGAATTTAGGTAACCCCATATATAAAAATTATGCCTATGCTCAGGAAAATGGGGAACTTATAGATTTTACTGCTGAAACTAAATATGAGAGTTTTGAAAAACAGGCAGTAGTTGCTACAGATTTAGACCCTCGTACTAAAAATTTAAAAGGTTATGAATCTTTTATTAATAGGTTAGCTATACAAAGGAATTTTAAAGAAATAGTGGAAGATACTTTAATAACTGAAGAAGAAAGAGATAGACAATTAAAGGAATTTATCATCTTATCTCATGATCCTTATTTAGTACAAATTCAACGTTTTGAGTCATTTACAGAGGCTGAATATTGGGTAAATAATAATATTAGTGATTTTCTCCCCAAACAAGAGGATCAATTACTTGATATGAAAAAGGCTTTTTCTAAAATGTTTCTTGTTCCAGAAGGTCAAATAAATAAATCGCCTTGGCAGCATCATTTGGGTAGTGTAGTTGTATTTAGTATTCCTGTTGATAACCCTGGAGATTTAGCAAATGAACAAACTAATACTCTTCGTAAACTTGAGATGGAAACTGAAGAAGCCAATATTATTTTAGAGGGCGATCCCAATTTAATGAGCGAACAAGTAATAGGTATTCATAAGGTTCAAAAAGTCCATATAGGTAATTATTATATAAAAAAATGTCAGCATACTATTTCTGAAATGGGTTATAAAACTACTATTGAGGCTCTTAAGGTTAAAAACAATGCCATTATAAAAAATTATACAACGGATAGTGGGGTAGAAAAATCAGTGGAAGATGAGATATCTTTAAAATTACCAATACTTTATTCAAGGCAAGAGGAGCTATTTAAGAAATGGAATGTGGTAGTTAAATTCCAGGTTCTTTCGGTTAGCGGTAATGTTACAGTACCGGGAACTTCTATTGATCTTTATGTATCTAAAACATTAGATGATATCTTAGAAAGGAATGATATTAATGATGATGATAAACTCATTAAAATTAAAAGTTATCTTAAGAATCCTTTATATGAGATTAAGTATAATGAGAGAATTGGTTATTCATACAAAGATCGATGACCTTACAAGAATTTGCAAAAGCTTTATTATATCATGGATTGGAAGCTATAGGTAAATACTATTCTTCTTATCGGGCTTATGTTATGGATAACAATGACCCCGAAAACTTGGGCAGGATTCAAGTTATGATCCCTACAATAACAAGTGATAAAACCCATACCAAATGGGTTTGGCCAAAAGGTCAATTTTCTGGTAAGGGTTATGGGATGCAAATATTACCTATGAAGGGGGATTTAGTTTGGGTTGAATTTGAAAATGGTAATGCAAGATTTCCCCTATGGTCTCATGCCCATTTTTCTAAAGATGAAAAACCTATTGAATTTTCTTCATCTCAAATATATGGTTTTAAATCTCCTAAAGGTCAAATGGTAATTATAGATGATCGGGATGGAATTGAAAAGGTTATTGTAAAATCTAATAAACATTTAATCTTAAAATCAGATACTATGATATTTGAAACTAAAAACCTTTTTTTAAAAGGTCTTATAGTAGGAACACCAAGGTTTAGTGTTGGGGCAAATGGTACATTTTCTTCAGTAGATGGTAGGGTAATAGTAGTTACTAATGGTTTAATAACAGATATAAAATGAGTAAAAATTTAACTAAAATAGAGAATCAACTTGCTGAGATTGATACTTACACAGACTATTGTACTTTGGTAGACTATCAAGTGGATAAGGCAAAAGAGTATGTTGCTAAGAACCTTATTATGGTAGTAAATAAAGTCCAGACAATTGTAGCAGCTTTTCCTTATGGGGTAGGTCCTGCTCTTATAGCTGCTAAACTACAAATAACTCAAGCACAAATAGTTATTCAAGATATTGCAGAACAGGTAACAATACCCTTGGCTATAACACAAAAACTTTTAGAACTCGAACCACCAACCGGACAATGTGAACCTAATGATTTACCTTAATTATATAGGATATGGCAGGTTATAGTTATCAACATTATGAAGATGCTTTTATTTACAAATTTCTAACCGAGAAATTTGGTAATCAATATGGACCTAGTGATCCAGAGTATCAAAAGACTCTTGAATTAATACAGAATATAACCATACCAACACATGAACATGTAGTATCTTGGTGGAATAATGAGGGGGGTGGAATATTTCCAGATGAAAAAGTTAAAATGGTTTCTACTGATCCAATTTCTGGTTATCTTTTCGATAAGGTTGATGATATAACTATAAAATATAATCCTATAACTTTTAAACTTTATGTGGATAGTATCCCTTTAGCTTCAAATATAAAAATAGGAGGTATAATAGTAGGAGTTAATGCAGATTCTATCCTTTATATGCAAGAATCTGAATTATTGGTAAGAGTACAAACTAGTCCTAATTTAAGTTCTGTAGATAATGAGGTACCATCTTCAAGAGCTGTTAAGTTATATGTAGATGCTGCCATACAGGGGACTGGTGGGGGTAGTGGAGTGGGTGATATGTTAAAATCTACTTATGATATAAATAATAATGCTGTAGTAGATGATTCTGAAAAATTAAATAATCAGTTACCTGAGTATTACCTTAATTGGAATAATTTTACTAATAAACCCTTAACTTATACCCCCTCACCTCATATATTGGTTAGTTCGGATCATACTGTTTCTGGATTAACTACGGGACATTTTCTTAAAGCTTTATCAGCAAATACTTTTGGTTTTGCTGCTCATGGGTTAACTTATGATGATGTTGGTGCTGCACCTTACCGCCATAGTCATACAGATAATATTTTAGATTGGGATTCTGGAAGTAATTGGTATGCTCCTTATGCAATTCAACAAAGCGGGGGTAAATTCGATTTATCAAGTACTGCTCCTATACATTTTCCTTTTAGATTAAATTATGATGGTGATTTTTATGTTTCTAGTGTAATAAGTACTGGTTATGTCCAGACTAATGCTGGTGGTGCTTATACTTCTTTATATGGGGAAAGTCAAATAGGGTATTTATTAACATGGAATCCTACTTTGAAAATTAGATTGCATGATAACTCTATGTTTGAATTAAATCATACGAATATCAATCATCAATTATATATTAATAGAATAGCTTATAATGGAACTGCTGATGTAATTTATGATGTAATTAATATTTTAGATAATCCTACTACTTCAGGGATAGTTGGAGGTTCTATATTTAAAGCAACTATAGTTTCTACAACAAGAATTAATTTTAATCCAAGAGTAGCCACGGGTAGTAATGCAATAGCCTATATTTTTGATACTCATAATAACCTTAATACATCTGGAGATAAATTATTATCTATAAGAAATCAAAATTCAGAAAAATTTTATATAGACAAGGATGGAGAGGTTTATGCCAATGGAGTTCATTTAGGGGCAGGAGGTAATGTATCTAATACAGGAACTCCTGTTGATAATCAGTTAGCTGTTTGGACAAATGCTACTACAATAGAGGGTTCAACAAGTTTAATATTTATAACCAGTCTTGGTAATATTTTAGAAGTTGTCAGAGCATCTGGTACAAATGCAATGGCTATAATTAGAGCTAGTGTAGATCCAACTACAGATACTTCTGAGAAATCCTCATTTCAATTAAAAGTTAATAATGTTACCAGTGAACTAACCTATTTTGGATCTAATTATGGTGTAACTCAACTGGCAGGTAATTTAGTATTGACACATCCTACAGCTTCAAATGGTACATTAAATTTAGTTTGTTCAAATGGAGTTAGAATAGGAAATGATATATATTATGATCCAAGTCAATTAATAGTTTATAATACTTATGTAGAATTAGGTGTACCAATTTATACTCTTGCTTCTTCTACATCTGTTGCAGGATTGAGATTTCCCCATGGCTTAGCACCTACATCACCTGTTAATGGGGATATATGGACTACTACCATTGGGTTATATGTAAGAATAGGTGGGGTTACTGTTGGTCCATTAGGAACAGGAAGTGGAGGTGGGGTAACATTATCAGGTTCAACGAATAATACAATATGTACAGTTACAGGAGCAAATGTTATACAAGGAGAAGCAAATTTAACTTTTGATGGCAGTGATCTTTCTATTACAGGTACAATTCATAGTACAGGAAATATTACAGCAACAGATTTTTGTTTATCTTCTGATGAGAGATTAAAAACAAATATCATTTCTTATCAGCCAGAATTTATTGACATAGATTATAAACAGTTTGAATTAAAAACTAATTTAGGTCAAAAGAGATATGGAATAATAGCTCAAGAATTACAAAAAAAACATCCTGAATTAGTTAGAGAAGAATCTGATGGGAGTTTATCTATTTCACTTATAGATTTATTAATAAGAAAAATTGCTTACTTAGAAAGTAAACTTAATAATTAAAATATTATGGCAACATATTATCTAGCACCTTCAACAGCAAGTCCAGCAGGTAGTGATTCTAATTCAGGAACAATAGGTTCTCCTTGGTTAACTTTAAATAAAGCATGGACAGTTGTTACAGCCGGAGATACAATTTATATGCGTGGTGGGACTTATATATATGCTGCACAGCAATACCTTACAGGGGAGAGTGGAACTTCCGGGAACCTTATAAAGATATGGGCTTATTCGGGTGAACTTCCTATAATAACAAGAGGGGGATCGTTTTCAACAACAGAAAGTAATGCTGGTATATTTTTCACGGGTAATTACGTACATTTTAAAGGTTTAACTATTACGGGTTTTTACCAAGATGATGCTGGGGTATGGCCGGCAATGCGGGGAGAAGACTTTAATAATTGTATTTTTGAACGAACGATATTTTCAGAGAGTGGACTTGGTTCCTATTTTACTTCTATGGTGGGTGATGTATCAGATAATTTATTTTTAAATTGTGATTGGTATGAAAATTATGATCCACTTACGACAGGTGATGAATATGGTAATGCAGATGGTTGTAATTTGGAAAATATCTCACCGGGGGGAACTAATACATTTCGTAATTGTAGGTTTTGGAACAACTCTGATGATGGACTTGACTTATATAACTGTGAAAGTTACGCCTTAGTAGAAAATTGCTGGGCGTGGGGTAATGGTTTTCGAGAGGATCGGGTTACAAAAGGTGGAAATGGTAATGGTTTTAAACTTGGTGGTGATACTGAGGGTACAGGTATTTTAAGAAGACTTGTTAATTGTTTGGCATTTGATAATATGGAATGGGGGTATCATGAAAATTCTTCACCTTGTAATATGGAGTTTTTTCATTGTGTAGCATATAGTAATGGTGCTACATATGGAGGTGGTATTCATGCAAATGTGGCTGGTGTAGCATATTATATTAAGAATTGTATAAGTTTCGATAATGCTAATATTGATACAGATTTTACAGTAGTTACTAATATGGACCATAATGATTTTGATGATGGTCCTTTGGCGACAAGTGCTGATTTCGTGAGTGTTAGTCCGACAGGAGTTGCTGGGTCTAGAGAAACAGATGGAGGGTTACCAATTCTTACTTTTTTAAAACTTGTTGTAGGAAGTGGTTTAAGGGGAGCTGGTGTTGCTGTATCAGGGGTAACTCTTGATGGAGCAGGAAATGATTATTTAAACCCTCCTGCTTTAGGAGCTTATGAATATGTAACAAATGTTCCAGTTACAGCAGTTACAGTAACAGGTGAGGGTTCTGTTACAACTATAACGGTTGATAACGGAACACTTCAAATGTATGTACATATAGACCCACATGATGCCACTGACCAGACAGTGGTATGGTCAGTGATTCCAGGTACAGGCACAGCTTCAATAAACCAAAGCGGATTATTAACAGCAATTACAAATGGAACGGTAATAGTAAAAGCAGTAGCAAATGGTTAATGGAGAATTATTAATTAATATATTTAATTACTAAATCATTTAATTATTAGATAGGTGGTTGAAGGTGTTCTTGGGATTACTATATCTAATCAATCAAATATTTATGGAGAGTTAGAAATAACTATATCTAATCAACTTCCTGTTTATGGAGAGTTAGAAATAACTATATCTAATCAATCAAATATTTATGGAGAGTTAGAAATAACTATATCTAATCAATTACAAGTACCAGATACATTTGATTTTTGTTTATCACAGGTTTGTGCTGTTGTTATTCCTACTGTTGATACTTTAGTCAATTGCTTTATTGATGCCATAGATTCTTTTTTTGATCCTATTTATAAAGGGTATAAAGACAGATTAAGTAATTTTAGAAACTATAATAATAGATATTCAGATTGGTTTCTTCCTTCAAAGGATGAATTAGATAAAATGTATATTAATCTCCATAAAGGAACTGATGAAAATGCAGTTATTTATGCGCCAGTTGGTGGATTTAGTAATTCTGATTATCAAAGTTCAAGTGAAGATGGAGTATTTTTATTTTATCAACAATTATTCACTAATGGGATTCAGTCATCAATCGGAAAGGGTTCTTTACTGCATCTTCGTGCGTGTCGTTCTTTTACATCAGTAATACCTTCTTATAATCTAAGGGATATAGGGCCAGCAGGGGGATTAGTCTTTTATAAAAATGGCAATAACTATATGGAATGTCCTTTAACCGATCAGAGTGCAAGTAAATTATGGAGCAATATAGCCGGACAATTAATAGGTACAACCGGTACGGCAATAGGTACTGGACAAGCAAATACTACTGCAATAATTGGACAGGCAGGACATACAGATAGTGCAGCGAAACTTTGTGATGATTTGTTAATTTGATAAGAAAATATAATAACTGAGGAAATATTTCCTTTAAATCCTTAATATTTAACTATGTAAATAGTTATTGTTAAATGAAATTTCTTAAAAATACTATTATATAATATCAATACTATAATATTATAATATTATAAAGACATTATGAAAACAGTAGAAACTAAAGTAACAACACTTGAATTAATAAAATTAACAGGTCAGTTATCTGATGAGGGTAAATTTGCAGATACTTGTGATTTGATTATAGCTACTCTTGATAATATCCCTCAAGGTGGTTTTACCCCAAAAGATATCAGGGATAGAAATAGGATACAGGAATCGATAGATAGTTATCGTAAAGGTTATGATAAAGATAAAATAGGTAAACCCCCAACCAGGGGTTTACAATTAGAAGATCATGATTATGAAAATTTGAAATCTATAGTAGCTTCTTCAAGATGGGCTTCAAGGAATAAAGTTCTTCAGGATTTTCTTGATTCCTTTAATTTAAAAGATTAATGTCAGTTACACAGACTAAAAAATGCTATGGTTGTGGGAAAAAGAAATCTTTCTCGAGATTTAGTAGGGATTTAAGTGGGAAGGATGGGTTACAAGGTTATTGTAAAGCTTGTTGTAAGAATTATAAAATCACTAATATTGATAAGATCAAAGAGGGGCGAATAAGGAGGAATTTAAAAAATAAATATAGTATAACCCCAAACCAATATGATGATTTACTCATAGGACAAGGTGGTAAGTGTGCTATTTGTGAAATAGATTATTCACTTCTTTCACCCATTAATGATATCCCAAATAATACCATTAGAAATTTAAAGAAGGGATTATTTATAGACCATGATCATATAACGGGTAGAGTAAGAGGTTTGCTTTGTTTTAATTGTAATACTGGACTTGGTTTTTTTAAGGATGATCCCAAATTAACTGCTAAAACCACAGAATATTTATTAACATTTCCCTTATAAATTAATTTATGCCAATTACTCAAACTACGGGTTTAGCCTTTCCTTTAGTATTAACAAATGGGAAACATACATTAGTTTCGGGTGCTGATCTTATTCAGGCTTCAATTAAAATAATTATTGCCTGGCCACTATTCGTTAGGTTTTGTGAGGGAAATTTTGGTTCTCGTATTCATGAGGTATTAGAAGAACCCAATGATGATATTCTTATAAATTTAATAAGAAGGTTTATTATAGATGCCATTACGGAATGGGAAAAAAGGGTTGAATTAAAAAGTTTAACTATTACTAGGATTAACCCTGAAAAAATAGCTATTGAACTTACTTATAATATTCGGGAATCAAATATTGAAGGATCATTTTATTATAATTATCCCACCATTTGATAAAATTAAAGATATGGCATTAGAAAATAATTGGGTTACCTATCTAGAAAGAAGTTATAAATCGGTTAAAGCCTCAATTCTTACAAGGATGCAATCTGAGGTATCAGAGGTAACTGATCATAGTGATAGCAATATTTTTGTTATCATTATATCGGCTTTTGCAGGATTAATAGAACAATTAAATTATTATATTGATAATATGGCAAGAGAGATGTATATCCCAACTGCTAGAAGGTATAGTTCTTTAATTAAAATTACCCGTTTGATTGATTATAGGGTTAGAGCTAGAATAGGTTCAACTGTGGATTTATTGGTTACTGCTTTAGATTCTGGGGGAGATCCTTTTGAAGTAGTTTCTGATGTAACAATTACTGCTGGAGCTATTATTAAAACTTCTGCCAATATACAATTTAAAACCCTAAAAGGTAGAACTATTTTCACAGGTAATTCAACAATATTAATACCTGCAAGACAAATGCTTTTAGTTACTAACAGTAATATAGGAACTACTTCAGCTTTGGCTAATCAAGCTTTTAAATTAGATTCTGATTATCAACATGATACTTTACAGATAACAATAAATTCTGTTACTTGGGAATTAAGACAAACGCTAGCATTTTCAGGGCCTTCAGAGAAACATTTTATTGTAGAAGTTAATGAGGCTAAAGAAGCTTGGGTAGTATTTGGTAATGATGTTAATGGGGATATTCCTCCTACAGGTCAATCTGTATTAGCTACATTTTATAAATGTTTTGGTTTAACTGGTAATGTAGAAGCAGATACTATTAGTACATGGATTAGTGGGGAACCTACAGGTGGTGGTGCAAATGATTATTCAGTTACTAATCCAGATAATGCTACTGGGGGTTTGGATGTTGAGGACATAGAAGGTATTCGTAAACATGCTCCTTTAAGTTTAAGGACTTTAGACAGAGCAGTTACTTTACAGGATCATAAAGATATGGCTACCTTAGTTCCAGGGGTAGGGAAAGTGGCAATAGAATTTAATGCCAATTTAAAACTTATAAATATGTATATAGCTCCGGATGGGGGTGGTATTGCAAGTAGTGGGTTATGTGATGATGTAGTAGATTATTTTACTACAAGAAAAATGATATCAACGTATGTAATAGCCTTACCTTGTGGTGAAACTTATTTAAGGATGCAAATAACAGCAACTGCTAAATTCAGAAGATCAGCAGTTGATACTGCAAATGATGTTAATGCTGCTTTATTAACATATTTTGGTTTTAATTATAGTGATGTAAATAAATCAATAAGAAAATCCGATATTATAGCCTTAATAGATAATCTTGATAAGGTAGATTTTCTTTCTTTGGATTGGTTAACTACTAAACCTTATCCTAGAATAATGGAAGGTAGTAATCCTATCTATTCTACTTGGTATGCGATTGTTACTCCTACTTTAGTTACTAAGGCTATTTGGAAATTGTATATAGAGAATGCAACTACAAGGGTAGTTAGGTTGTATAAAAATGGTGTATTTGATAAATCATGGACTTACCCTTTAACAGACCCGGGTTCAGCTAATCAATCATCTACTGATGGTTCATTACAATTGGCTATTTATGGAACATTTATTCTTGGGGATGAATGGCAATTTACAACTTATCCCTATAATCAAGATATAGAATTTGATGATTTTACTATTCCAGTAACAAAATTATCAGAAATCAATCTTACTGTTAATGAACAAAATATTTAATGGAAAATTAATCATTGATCATAACCATGGAACAAATGAGATTAGGGGTTTACTTTGTTATAAATGTAATATTGGTTTAGGTCAATATAATGATGATTTAAAATTAATTTTGAAGGCCTTTAATTATTTAAATAAAAATGAGAACTCTGGCAAAAATAACGGGTAGACCAAATTATTTATTTAGTTTATTACCAGGATTTTTTAAGGAAAACGATAGTTACAAAGATGGTAATAATGAGGGATTGCTTGAAAGGTATTTGGAAATTTTCTGTAAAGAGGTAGATGAGGAAGTAGTTCCTTATATTGATAGTGTAGGTTATTTATATGATGTTTCTCAATTGGTAAGTAAATTACCCCATGTTGACCCTTTAAAATTCCTTGATCATATTGCAGAATTATTCGATAATCCTCCGAATATAGGAAGTGAGAGTCAATATATAATATTGTTAAGATATATTAGACAAATATATCAAACTAAGGGTACAACAATTGCTATAAATTTATTTTTAGCTATTTATGGTTATACAATACATAATATAACAGAAACTTCTACGGCAGCTAATATTTATGATGCTACTCCCACAACTATTAAATATGATAATGGGGCTGTATATGATTCCGGATTTACTTTTTATTCAGGATGGGATTTGGTAATAACTGATTTACCAGGTAAGACTCCAACCGATCCAGGTGCAACTTGGATGACTAATGAGTTAAAAGTAGCAATTCAAAAATTTATATCCCCTATTTTTTCAATATTAAATTCAGTTACCTATTCAACTTAAATTTTATTATCGTGGAAATTACAAATTTTTTACAGGGATTATTAGGCCTAGTTATATGGCCCTATATGGTTATCTTTATCCTTATATCTTCGGGTATTAAAAAATATCTTGGTACTTGGTTAACTAAAATAACCAAAGCTAAATGGCAAAATGTTTATACTGTTCTTATTATAGCTACTATTCTGGGAATTTTATATTCTATCTTATTAAAAGAACCTTGGGATAAATTATTATTAACCTATGCTTTAGGAACAACATTTTATGAAACTATACTTTGTCATATTGAAGATTTTATTATAAAAAAATAATATGGGTCTTACATTAGAAGAACTCCGTCCTGTTCTTGATCTTATGAATGAGAATAATGAACAATTGCATAAAGCTATTAAAGAACGTAGTGATA
>Ga0315284_10010822_pt1 | contig 12999 bp, 18 predicted proteins | sample YL17G09_16_MG_FD_203696 | JGI IMG/M metagenome (GOLD analysis project Ga0315284, IMG submission 203696) | Sediment microbial communities from Yellowstone Lake, YNP, Wyoming, USA - YL17G09_16 | ecosystem: Environmental > Aquatic > Freshwater > Lake > Sediment | place: USA: Wyoming | collected... | reverse complement strand
GGAACTCGATGACGTAATCCTTGGCCGTCGGCTCCGACGTCATGTTTGTGGCGATCTTGCCCTTGGGATTCCAGTCGGCTCTAAGAAACTCGCCGTACTCAAGTCCCAGGGCGGATGTATTGTCGTAGATCGGCGCGAGCACGGTGCCTTTGGTCGTAACGAGTAGGCCGAGGTTTCGCCCATGGCGGTCGTGATTGCCGATGATGGAATCGAAAAGACAGGTGGACATAAAAATGACTGCATCGGCGTGACGCCTTGTTTCGTGAAGGATTGATTTTAGCAGAGCTTCACAGTCATAGCGCCCGTCTGGATCTAGGTGATGGTAAATATGCACGAGGTTGACCGCGCCCGCATTCTTTCTGATGAAGTTCTTGGTGACAAACGCGCGCTCACCTCCGAACTTGACCATGTAGAAGGGCGGGACCGGTAAGCCGAAACTTTTGGCGATTTGGTTGCAGAGATACTCGACGTCAGGTAGCTCGGGCGCAATCTCCTCTTTGACCTTGAAGATGTAGGATTGGTCGGCGAGCGTGGCCGAGTATTTTTTAAAGCGGCCGTGGAAAAAGCTAGTGTTCCAGCCTGCAGCGTCACCTTGTTTGGGCACGGTCGGACCTAGACTCTCACTCTGACGGCGCTCGAATGAGCCGAAGCTAGCCATGCCCTTTAGCTTAAACCAATCGGTAAAACACTTGACGTGCAGACCGGTGCCGTCCAAATCATCTTGTGAAGGCAGGTGCCGCAAGCATTTCAAACAAGGATTGAAAGGGTGATTCATGTTTATGCTCTAAATTGATGTCATCACAATCATGATATGATTTTACGTCATTATTTTAATGGCGTCAATTTAGATCAGTTAGGTATAAATACCTAATATTAAAACAACTATTTAGATCTTCGTTGGCGCAAATATTGTTCCCGCCCGGTCGGCAGCATAAGTTATCGACCATCTTCAATGAAGACGAGCTTCAGGGGGGGCGTTGACCACGTGATCGGGAAAAACCCGGTGGGGTTAGCAGGTCTGAGGGCGTAGGGACACCACCTGCTAGCCTAGGCATAGCCTCGGAAAATCGATCAGCGTTCAATAATCACTAGTATTTTGAAGGCTAGATCCGGACCCATACCTGGTCGAACCTAAAGGGAAAAGTGCGTTTGTTTCTCCTATACTCTATTTACGTCAGATTGGCCGAAACATTAAGGCTGCAAGGGTGAGGCGCGGCTATCGGCAGCAAGACGTTGAAGAGCTAATCGGACTCACCTACCGACACTACCAAAGTATCGAAGCAGGAAAAATCAACGTCAAGGTCGGTACTCTACGAGATCTCGCCAAGCTTTATAAAACTACGGTTTCGGAGCTTACAAAGGAACTCGACGACTCTAAGGCAACCTAGGCACGACATGGAACGAAGTTGCCGGCTCCTGAAGCCTCTAAAGGGGCGCCTAGTGCGCCCGCACCGAAAACATCAGTGCAAGTTTCACGGCCACTGTGATCAGCGCTGCGGCAATCCCCGCAAATCGAAGCACTAGCGCTCGGCTATTGTTCCCTTCGATTCGGATGACAATCGCTATTTTGAAGTCATCAGTTTTCTTTTGGATTTGATTCGATTGAGTCATTTCGAGCCCTCCCTTCGCCCGCGCCGTAAGGCCAGACAGGGAGGCGAGAAAAGCGGCGAATCACTTATTCAGATGACTCATTCTGATTTGTCAGACCGAACGAATGACTAAGCCAGCGTCGCTACGTTGCGTCTAGCGCTTGCGTCATGCTGCTGCGTCCCGCTTCACAATGCATAATAGAAGCTCGTTTTCGGTGCATCGTAACGTGCTCGTCGATTCCTTCTTGCTCGCGGGCTTTAACGAATTGCGCAACAACCTCGGCGAGCCCCCCCCCCCAAGAAAGATGGCGATTTGCTAGGCAGGCGGGATTAGCTAGTCTATTCATTGACTTTTCAGGCTACCTCGGCTTATCATTAAGTATTGATGGCAATGGAGTTTGCCGATAACCGCCTCCCAGATGGGGCTGATAACTCCTACTTAACCCAAAGCGAAACTTGGGAAGTAGGAGTTTTATGTTTTCCAGAGATTCTCTCCCAGCCAATCAGCCGATCCTCAAGCTAATCAACGGCAACTTGAAATTTGCGACGCACGTAGCATTCGTTGGCGTTCCTGTAGGAATTGTAGTTGGAGCTGCAATTGCGGCTTACGACTATGTCGTCAATGCGCTCCTTTGGGATCGCTTCTCCGGATTTTTCTCCACCGAAATCCTCTGCCTCCTCCCACTGGTGGGAATGCTTCTGACCGGTCTGATCCTTAAGACATTTAGGGTCAGTTCCCCGTCGATGGCCGATGAAATCGTGAAGGCCTACCACGATCCAACGGCAGGCTTAGATTACAAAACAGTCGCCCCGAAATTGGCCGCCTCGACTGCCACCATGGGATTTGGGTGCAGTGCCGGTATGGAGGGCGCAAGTAAGTGGCTTGGTGGAGCATTGTCCGCATTTATGCAGGCGACTCTCAACCGGTTCAAATGGGCCAAGCCGCTGCACGGAAAAGTCGAAATAACAATGCTGGCGGGGGCGGCAGCTGGGATTAGCGCAATTTTCCGCGCTCCCTTGACCGGCGCAATCATGGGCATCGAATCCCCGTACAAAAAAGATTTGGCCCACGACGCACTGCTTCATGCCCTAGTCGCTTCGGCTGTCAGCTATGCGACATTTGTATTTCTCCGAAACGCAAATCCATATTTCCCAATTCGCTTTCACTATGCCCTCAACATTAGGGATCTGCTCTACTGCATACCACTGGGCGTCCTGGCCGGTATCAGCTCCCATGCATTTCTAGCCTGCCTAAACTGGTTTAAGAAACTCTCCGGAAAACTGCGTCGCCATACGTTCGTAAACTACTTGATCGGCGGCGTGCTACTTGCGGGTATCGCTTTCACCATTTTTCAATTGATTGGCGAGCCTGCAACGCTTCAGGCTGGTCTACCGGTTTCAAACAGACTGCTCGCCGGCCAATACACCGCCAGTGCATGCGCTTTGATCTTCGTAGCAAAACTTCTAGCGACAGCGATTACATTTGGGATGGGAGGCGTTGGAGGCCTTTTTGTACCTTCGGCGACGATTGGCGCTGCACTTGGAGCTCTGTGCGACATCTACTTCGTCCCCAGTCAACCAGGCCTATTCACCTTAGTTGGTATCGCGGCGTTTACTGGAGCTAGTTACAACAGCCTGCTGTTTTCAGCCGTCTTCATCGCAGAAGCGTCCGGCAATCCGGCTTTGGTCGTCCCTGGCTTGATTGGATCGTCGGTCGCCTACTTAATAGGCGCCGGCGTTTCTAATTCACCGTCACAAAAATACGAACGACTAGACGTAATAAGCATTCCGGTAGAAGCCGAAGGAGGAAACAATGACCGACAACCTTAGAGTGGAAACCACATCTTCTCTGAAAATCTATCTTCGACGAGGCGACAACAAGAAGGGCGCCACATTTTGGCAACGATTTTTTGAAAAGCCGCTGTCGTTTTATCTGGTGAAGGCCGCTCTAAAAGCCGGCATCCCCTATGGTTCCGTTCAACTGGGACACGTTGGTTACGTTCCTGGCGCAAAAGGCATTGCATCGGACATGTCAGAAGTTCCGCCAGCAACGCTTCCCGTGTGTGTTGAACTCGTCGGCACGCGCTCGCAGCTAGAAAACTTTGTCGCTGCGGAAACAGCCAACCTCGGAAACGCGGTCCTTGTCTTATACGAGGGAATTAGTCTTAGGGCGGGTCGCTAAGATGACTGTGTATAGCCAGCTACAAGCAATCGATCTCAAATTGCTCTATTTTGTGAACCAACGCATGGCTTCACCATTCTTTGACGCCACCATGCCAACGGTGACCGGATCTCTCATGTGGATCGTATTAGGGGTCGTCGTAGTCACCGTCGCGCGGTTAAAGCTTCGGACAAATCAGGTATTGCTTTTCGCGCTGCTAGTTGCGGTTTGCGCGGGAATCGCAGACGGGCTGAGTTTCCAAGTTTTTAAGTACCTCTTTTCCAGACCAAGACCCTGCTACACGTTTGAAGATCTTCGTATAATTGTCGGCTGTGGCGGCACATGGGGATTTCCCTCTAGCCATGCCACCAACTCAATGGCTATGGCCGTCTTTACGTGCCTCGTTTTTAGAAAGTGGTGGACCACCATCGGATTCGCCGTCGTTCTTCTCGTGTCATTTTCCAGAGTCTATCTTGGGGTTCATTACCCAAGCGATGTTCTTGGTGGAATTGCTTTGGGCGCCGCCGTCGCGGCGATCGTCTATTTCTCCATCAAAAGGCGGCAGAAGCTGCAATTTCTTATAGACCCAGATGTCATTACGGGCAGAAACGCCGCATCTGACACCTCCATTCAAAAAATTCAAACCTTGAGGACTATGTATGAACCCATGGCATGACGTTTCTATCGGGAAAGAAATCCCGCGACTATTTCCTGTCATCATCGAGGTGCCAAAAGGCTCGAAGGTGAAATACGAGCTCGATAAAGTGACCGGTCTGATCAGGGTCGACCGAATTCTTTACAGCAGCGTGCATTATCCAGCGAACTACGGCTTCATTCCTCAAACCTACTGCGACGACAACGATCCGCTAGACGTCCTTGTGCTTGGTCAGGAGTCCATCGTGCCATTAGCGATCATGTTCGCAAAGCCAATTGGCGTCATGAAAATGATTGATCAAGGCGAAGCTGACGACAAGATCATCGCAGTGCACGCGCATGATCCAGAATTTAATCACTACAACTCGATCAAAGAACTCCCGCCCCATCGCACCGCTGAGATCCGACGCTTTTTTGAAGACTACAAGACACTTGAGAAGAAGAAAGTGGTCGTTGAAGATTTTTTTGACGTCAAAATTGCAGAAGAAATAATCACGCAGGCCGTTGACCTTTATCGGACATCAATTCTCGAAAAAGGCAGGTAGCGATATGAAAACTTTGCTTATCACTCTTTTTCCTGAACGAGGAAAATGACGCTTGAATCAAGAACCAAAGATTTCGACCGCATCACGTCTAGGCTGGGTGTCATTCTTTAACGATTGCTCCAGTGAAGTCATTGCTCGCGCAATGCCATTGCTGCTCACGACGTCGCTCGGCATGACTCCGACATTTGTTGGAGCAATCGAAGGAGCCGCCGAGGCCGTTAGTATATTGCTTCGAGGATTTTCCGGCTGGATGTCAGACAAGATGTCGTCAAGAAAACCGCTGGTTGTTTTCGGATATAGCCTCTCGGTGATTTCCCGCATCCTGCTTCTTGCCGTTCACCTGCCAGCTCTCTTCGCATTTGCCAGAATATTTGAGCGCACTGGCAAGGGACTGAGATCTGCACCGAGAGACGCCATGGTCGCCGACGCCGCCGTCGCTGGAATGAATGGCCACGCCTTTGGGATAGTAAGATTCTTAGACACGCTGGGAGCCGTAACAGGAATCCTCGTCATTCTGTTTCTCGGAATTGGCGACGGCCCTATGACTTTAGAGGTTTTCAGACAATGTCTTTGGGTCGCCATTCCGTTTGGAATAGTTTCTCTAGTTGTGCTCCTTGTCTTCGTTCCGCGAATTCACCGCGCGACGAAAGCCAAGACTTACATCTCGTGGCACATACCAAAGGAAATTCGCGGCTACCTGCTCGCTCTGGGAATTTTTTCGCTTGGAAATTCGAGCGACGCATTCCTCGTTCTGCGTGCCAATGAACTTGGGCTCTCCTTCAGGCAGATTCTAGCGCTAATGGTCGCATTCAATATCCTGGCCGCCTTTCTGGCCGTTCCCATCGGTCGGCTAACAGACCGCATCGGCAGAATGCGCATCTTAGCCGCTGGTTGGGTCGTCTATGCAGTAGTTTATTCGTGCATCGGCGTGCTTGAGTCGGTTGAGGCATTTACCATCGCCGTCATGATCTATGGAGCATTTTACGGATTCACTGAGGGCACCGAAAAAGCTCTTCTCGCTGATCTTCTGCCACCAGAAAAACGCGGAACAGGATTTGGATCGCTACAACTGGTCCTAGGATTGGCTGCGCTACCGGCAAGCCTCATAACCGGGTGGCTAATGACGACCTATGGTTCGCAAGTGGCATTCAGTACGGCAGCAGGATTTGCACTCCTTGGCACCGCGACATTAACCGCATGGTGGGCATTGAAGAGAACGCCAGCGACAAGCGGCGGCGAGCAATAGCCGGTTATGCGGTCACTGTTCGTCAAAAAAGAAGAAAAATAGCTGCTGCCAACAACGTAAAAGGCAGCGCGCCGAGAAACAATCCAAATGGACTAATTCCATCCTCCCCGAACGAATCCCGCAGAAGTCCATAGCCGGCCGGGTTGGGGGCATTGGCAATGACCGTAAGCCCGCCGCCCGCTACGGCGCCCGTAACCAAAGCATACTTCGCGCTCTCCGAAAGGTTAGGAACTAGCGTGCCCAGATATGTCAAAGCAGCGTTATCTGTGAAAGCAGTCAGAGACAATGCCCCCCAGAATAGAGGTACGTCTCCCAAATTCATCAAGACGGGCTGTAACCACCAGTCTTGAAGCTTTCCGAGCGTCACAAGACCGCCGAGGAAAAAACCTACGAGCAGGCTTTCTTTGATTCGAAGATCTTCCTGATACTCTTTAGCAACTGAACACCAGCCGAGAAACAGCAGGAACAACGGAATGAAAAATGACATGTAGTGAGCGTTTGCGATCGTCAAAATCATAAATCCAATATGGACTGCGACAACCCATGCCGGGGCTCCCTTTGCTTCGCTTACATCGGACTCAAGTCCAAGTTTGTTCGCAAAGAGTTCTTTCCTGAAGACTAGAACGGTTCCCACCGTCCCAATGACAATTGAAACCGCTGCTTTCCAGCCAAATGTGGCTGCCATAAAACCCGTCGACCAATTCCACGGCCCAGCCACCATCAAAATAGGTGTCGCTGCAAAATGCGTAAGCGTTCCACCGATTGAGATGTTGACGAAAAGCAGTCCAAGCGTTGCATAACGAAACTTTGCTGAAGACTCCGTCGTGAAATATTTCGCCCGCAGGAGCATAGCCGTGACAGTCATTGCGGCGGGTTCTGTTATCAAAGAGCCCAGAAGCGGACCGATCGTAAGAGTTGTTAAGTAGAGGGAATGTCTGGAATGTAGAGGCAGTCTTGCGGCGACAAAACCAATCAACCGTTCCGCAAAATAAAGAACAGGCTTCGTCGCAGCCATGCACATAATGACAAAGACGAATGCCGCCTCTGTGTAGTTCACCTCTTCAAGATATTGGGCCGCAGCAGACGTTCCAAACCGAGCGCTCCAAGTAGCAATAAAAACTGCCGCCCAGAGACCGAAAACGACCTCGACCTCTCCCAGAAAGTGAAAGAAATTTTCCCCCATCGAACCTTGCGGGTACCGATGAGCAAATTTCGAAAGACGCTTTACGCTAAAAGTGTGAAGCACGGCACAGATGAACAATGCAGTCGCGAGATATTTCATGTCTAGCATCAGTCCTTGCCCTCTTTCTTGGGCATCAGGACATCATGCTGGGTCATCCACTGCATCCACTCAATACTGATACCGTCGGCTTCAATTTGTCCCGAACGGAGAACCAGGCGCCCAGTGTAAGTGATCGCAATTTCCCAGACACGTCCTTCACTCGCCGTGAACCTGCGGATGGAATGGACTGAAAATTGATCCGAGAACTCGAGTGTAGGAACTTCCGTCTTTCCGACGAGGAAGCCCTTCAGCCACTCTTGGTATTCGAGCATAAGGGGTCACTTCTGCAATGGCGACCCTACCACTACGAATACTCTTGCCCGCTAAAGCGCGCGCAAGACCCCTTTAAATTACTAACTCGAATTGAAGCGTAAATCACTACTTTTGTCAATGATTTTGGCAGTCTTGTAAATTTGCCTTGAGTTTTATTCGTATTTCGACGAAAAACGAAATGAAGGAGATGCGATGGTAAAGAGAGCCGACAAAGAATGCTGCCCTCCCGAAGGAATCCGGTCGACGGGCAACTTCGATGAGGATCTAAGTAGTCTTTGCAAAGCTCTGGGCCATCCCGCAAGAGTCCGGCTAGTCCGAATCCTAGCGGAGAAAGGTGCCTGCATCTCTGGAGATCTTGCTGATGCCATGGATCTCGCCCCTTCGACGGTTTCAGAACACCTTCGAATCTTGAAAGAAGCGGGTCTTGTTCAAGGGACCATCGATGGTCCGCGTCGTTGCTACTGCATCAATGACGGCGCGCTCGACTTTGCAAGAAAGCTTTTGAAAGAGATTTGATCTCTTTTTTTAACCTATATTTCGCCATTCGACGAATGGCGTAGAGAGGATGAAAGTATGGAAACCCGAGTTCATATCAGCATTGAAGTCTCGAATTTGAATAAAGCCGTCGACTTCTATTCGCGCCTCTTTCAGACGAAACCGACAAAACTTCGCGACGACTATGCAAACTTCCGCATGGAAACTCCTCAACTTCATCTCGCCCTAGTGCACAACCCGAGGCGCTCCGAGGAGCCACAATCGAACCGACATTACGGTATCGAATTGTTCGCCGATGATCGGCTCAATGGTTGGCGTAAAGCAGTACTAAGCGCCGGCGTCGACCTACGCATCGAGGAGGCGACAACTTGTTGTTATGCCGTCGCCGATAAGTTCTGGGCTCGTGACCCAGATGGGCATGAATGGGAATTCTGGGTGCGTCACGCTGAGGCGGAGACTATGCGCGCCGTTGAAGCTGAAGCTTGCGGAACCGAAGAATCGACTTGTTGCGCTCCGGAACCCAAAATCGAAGCTCCGAAGGCCAAGAAGGCTTCTTGTTGCGCTCCAGGAGAGTGCTGAGATGTCGAATCAGGCTGCATCGCGGCGGTTATCGTTTCTTGATCGGTATCTAACTCTCTGGATCTTCATTGCCATGGGAGCGGGCATCGCATTAGGCATCGTCTTTCCCGGCGTGGTCCCTTGGCTCGATTCGATGAGTTACGGGACGACGTCTGTTCCAATCGCAATCGGTCTAATTGTGATGATGTATCCACCGCTCGCGAAAGTTAAATATGAAGAGCTCGGTTCGGTATTCAAGAACAAGAAGGTTCTCGCTCTTTCCCTCATACAAAATTGGCTTCTAGGCCCGTTGCTAATGTTCGCCCTAGCTGTGACATTTCTGTCGGACAAACCGGAATACATGACCGGCCTAATTCTCATCGGTCTGGCTCGCTGCATTGCTATGGTGATCGTTTGGAACGAGCTAGCAGAAGGCAGCAACGAGTATTGTGCAGGTCTCGTCGCATTCAATTCCATTTTTCAGATACTGCTTTTCCCTGCATATGCCGTCTTCTTCCTCTCTTTCCTGCCAAAATTGGTCGGATTGCAAAGCGTCGAAGTAAACCTGACGATGGGTGAAATCGCCAAATCCGTAGCCATCTATCTAGGCATCCCGTTCTTCGGGGGCTTACTAACTCGCATCTGGCTTCGTAAATCCAAAGGAGCTACCTGGTACGACAACACCTTTGTTCCCAGGATCAGTCCACTGACGCTCATTGCGCTACTTTTAACGATCGTCCTGATGTTTTCCCTCAAAGGAGAAGGCATCGTTTCGGTGCCCGTGGATGTTCTCCGCGTCGCTCTGCCGTTGGTAATCTACTTTATCGTTATGTTCTTTTTGTCTTTCTTCTTAAGTCGCAAAGCAGGAGCTCCATACGATCAGTCGGCGACGCTGTCATTTACAGCCGCCTCAAACAACTTTGAACTAGCTATTGCTGTGGCAATCGCCACTTTTGGGATTCATCACGGTGCCGCTTTTGCAGCCGTCATCGGTCCGCTTGTTGAAGTCCCTGTGCTTATCGGACTGGTAAGTGTTTCGCTTTGGATAAGACGTCGCTTCTTCACCTTAACGACGTCGGCACGGAGTACCCTGTGAACATTCTATTTCTATGCGTGGCGAACTCAGCCCGCAGCCAAATGGCAGAAGGCCTGGCCAGGAAAATCTTCGGCGCAGACGCTCGCGTCTTGAGCGCGGGATCAGCGCCAAGCAAAGTGAATCCGAATGCAATTCAGGTGATGCAGGAAATCGGCGTCGATATCAGTGGACAGCAGTCTAAATCGATCGACGATATCGATTTGAAGACCATTGATTTGGTCATCACTCTATGTGCTGACGAAGTCTGCCCCATCGTGCACGGAAAGACAAAGAAGCTGCACTGGCCCTTCGCAGATCCCGCTGGATCGGGAAAGACCAACTCTAAATCACTTCAGATGTTTCGCGAAGTACGGGATCAAATCGAAGAAAAGATACGAGACTTCGCATCTAAAACATCAAAATAGAGAGCACGTAAAGCGCACGATAGCGACGGATTTCCGGCGCTGGGCGGCTAACGCCTAGCATCAGCCTTCATGTCGAAGGCACAAGGCCCTCACTGAGAAAGGGCGCCTATTGCGCCCGCACCGTAAACATCAGTGCAAGTTTCACGGCTACTGTGATCAGAGCCGCAGCAATTCCCGCAAATCGAAGCACTAGCGCTCGGCTGTTGTGCCCTTCGATTCGGATGACAATCGCCAGTTTGAAGTCATCAGTCTTCTTTTGGATTTGATTCGGTTGAGTCATTTCGAGCCCTCCCTTCGCCCGCGCCGTAAGGCCAGACAGGGAGGCGAGAAATGCAGCGAGTTACTTATTCAGATGACTCATTCTGATTTGTCAGACCGAACGAATGACTAAGTCAGCATTGCTTCGCTGCGTCCAGCGGTTGCGTCATGCTATTGCGTCAGGTGCGTCTTGTTTTAGCCATTTTTCGATCTTGCTCGTCTTTTGTGTCGCTTCCAGCTGGCGCCATCCTTTAACCGCCTACGCACAAGCCCCGCGCCTCCGTTTCACTGCGTCACGTTCCTTGTCCAACTGCTTCGGCTGAGTCTGGCTTAGCTGTCCGCTGTTTTGACCTCACCCCTTTCCAATTCTGGCGAGAAAGGGGCTTCGGCCCAAAACCACTAACGGCAAGAAAGGTTTCACAATGGAAAACAAGAACAGCAACACCAGCAACGCAACTTTCGTCAACCCCACCAGCGTCCGCGTAAGCAAAGATGGCCGCTACCTGCTCATCGGCCTCCCTGGCAATCAGGTCCTCCGCAAACCGATCAACTACTTCCGAGCAATCCTCAACAACATCGCTGCCCCTGCGGAAGTGGCGCAATAACCGAAAGGGGAAGGGTCGAAATGGCCCTTCCCCTCTTCATCAAAAGGACACAATACACATGCAAGACTTCCAAGAATCTCTGTCGCAAATAGCGCGAAGTAAATCCATTCCCTTCTGCTACGGATGCTATAGCAAAGCTCCGTCCGGACGATGCGCAACCTGCGGATCCGATGATTTTATGTTGAGCTCCACATAAGATCGTTTATGTTGAGAGACGCATTATGTGGAGCCGAAGACTCATCAGCAATCAAATATCGAACTTTTCGTGCGTGATCTCCACATAACTTTCCCAAGGATCTGGGGGAAGTGGTCTTGAGTGAAGATCACGTTTATCCGCAGCATTGCGGACTATCGGCTGTCGAGCCATTGTCTGCACTGCCGATCCCCTTAAAAGAACTGTAAGCTTTCAATGCCCACATTTCCCCGACGCAGCCGCCCATTGTTGAAGCTACGGCAAGAAATTCTCCTAGTTCGGCTTCGGTTGCGCCGTGCTTGGACGCTTGAATCACGTAATATTTAATGCATGGTTCGCACCGCGCCGAGATGGACCAAAGCATTGCGCCTAGTGCTTTGTGTTTGGCGGATACCGCGCCGTCAGTAAAGATCGCCTGCTTGCGCATTTTGTCGATGTGATCGGCGGAGCCCTTTGTCACTTTATTGAATTCCTTAAGTAGCCCTAGTGCTGGATCGATTTTGTTTGTCTGCATAGTGTCCTCCTCTTTCGAGTGTGTTTTGTCTACATACTGCATTGTGTGCTTTTCGCGCTGTACCCGGTTGAGTCGATCGCCTTTTTGATTGCATCAACATCGGTACGTTTTGGATCATATTCCACCGTTGCAGATTTTTTCTCAACCGAAGCACTTATAGAACTAATTCCATCCAGTTTCTTTACTGCGGCTTTCAATGTCACCGTGCATGCCGCGCACGTCATGCCTTCAACCACGTAACAAGCTTTCTGCGCAGTATTGGAGGCAAAGACGGAGGAATTCGCCAACACCAAGAAAATTGTTATTAAGAGTTTTCTCACAAGACACCTCGCTTTCTGTTCAGTTAACCAAAGAACCAAGCAACCCAATAGGGCGAGCTAATCGCCATGACTGCGATGCAGAGGCCGAGCCAGTAAGCGATTGCCATCTGGCGCCATTTTTTTGGATCGGCACAGAGAGAGCCCGGTTCGCACGCATTGCGTTTTCGGTACAGACTATATCCAGCGATCGCGAATAAAATGGTTACTAAAATGATCATCGGCCATCTCAGGATTTCAAACTTTGAAAGTACCGCCGCACCTGAAATTCCAAGCAGCGTTAAAACAAGGGGACCTATGCAGCAAAGCGACGCAGCAAACGCTGCGAAGATACCCCCGCCTATCATTAGGCCAGATTTATTTTCGAGTTGAGTCAAGCACCCTCCTTTCGATCCAAGGCATCGAGTATTGGACACTCGGATGTCGGGGATTCGTCATTGCACGTTGTCACAAGTTTCTCCAGTGTGGCTTTGATCGCCATGAGGTCGGCGATCTTATGCTCGACATCAGAAATCTTCTCTTTGGCTTTTGCTTTAACCGAGCTGCATTTTCCTTTGGAACGTGCGCGAAGATTCAGTAGTTCACGAATCTCTTTTAGAGAAAAACCTAGGTCCTTAGAGCGACGAATGAACTCAAGCCTCCGAACGGCAACAAGGTCGTATATACGGTAGCCAGAACCAACCTGACGCGAAGGTTTTTGAATAAGCCCTTCGCGTTCATAAAATCTGATTGTCTCAACGCCAATACCGGTTGCCTTCGCTAACCTGCCTATAGTCATGGACTCCATGAACCGTTCCTCCGCACCTACA
>Ga0315284_10010820_pt1 | contig 13001 bp, 3 predicted proteins | sample YL17G09_16_MG_FD_203696 | JGI IMG/M metagenome (GOLD analysis project Ga0315284, IMG submission 203696) | Sediment microbial communities from Yellowstone Lake, YNP, Wyoming, USA - YL17G09_16 | ecosystem: Environmental > Aquatic > Freshwater > Lake > Sediment | place: USA: Wyoming | collected... | reverse complement strand
AAGACAGAAAGCGGTTCTGAAGTAAGTTTAACCTTTTCTGATGGCACCATTATGAAACTGGCGCCAGGCAGGATCTTTGAAGTCTCAGGTGATAATCCTTCCAGTCCGGCAGTGAGCGGAAATGTAAAGAAAGTCACGACTGCGATGATGGCTGATATATCGGCATTGACTTCCAAAAGAGACAATAAAAAGGATGTTGGTGCACTTGCAGGTTTGAGAGGAGCGGTGATTGAAGAGCCCATTGAGCTGACTTCTCCCGCCAACACCCTTATCAGGACTGATCGTCCCACATTTATGTGGATCCCCAGGAAATCTTTTGATAAATTCATAGTAAATCTTTACAGTAGTAAAGGCCTGGTGTGGAGTAATAAAGTTTCCGAAAACACTTTGAAATTTCCCGAAACTGAGAAAGGACTGGAGCCAGGGGAGACTTATTTCTGGAACGTGGAAGGAGAGGATCTTTTAGACAACAAGAAATCAGCCAGTTACAAATTCTCGGTCCTGTCGTTTGAAAAATCCAAAAAGGTTAAGGATCAGGAATCCCTGATAAGAAAAACCTTTGACAACGATTCGGATAGCAGCAGCCTGCATTCATTCCTGGGCGCTTTCTATATAAACCAGGGATTGCTGCAGGATGCCATCAATGAATTTGAAATCATTTCCGGAATGAATCCTGATGCTCCATTACCTCATGAAATACTGGGTTCATTGTATTCGGATGCTGGGAACAAGGATAAAGCAATAGAGGAGCTGCAGAAAGCGCTGGCACTGGCAAAGGGGAAGGAGAAATGAAAGATTGGTTCGGGGTACGAGGTACGGGGTGCGGGGTGAGACAACCTGCCCGGCAAAGACGAAATAATATGCTCTTTGGATTATTCTTCTTACTATTCCCTCCACTGGTTGTTAATGCCCAGGAAGCGCGAGAGCTTACTGCTGGTGAATTTAATACGGAATTAAGACAAGCTTTGTTTGAAAACAATGAAGGACAGGTTTCCTCATTCATTAGCGGCCATAGATTGTTTGTCAAGCCGTTTGTTGATGCTCTGATTAAAGAAAGCATCAGCAAGGAGCTGAAAGGGAAACTAAACGAATCAAAACAACTGAGTACTATAGCAGGAAAGACTGCTGAAGTTTTTAATAAGATCTTCAATGAAAAAAGTCTTCTGATCGCTGTTAATTATTTATCAACGTGGACTAAGGACCAGAAGAAAAGTAAACTGGTGGCTGACAGCTTAAATGCTCTGGGCATAAGTCTTCGTGGGAAAGAGCCTCAGAAAGCCGCTGAAATTTATCAGAAGGCAATCGAACTGTACAGAAATATCGGAGATGAAAGAGGACAAGCTGAAATCCTTGGGGGATTTGGACTTATTTACTCCTCAACCGATGGTGAGAAATCGATGCATTATTACCAGGAAGCCTTAAAAGCAAGGGAAAAAGTCGATGATAAATTGCTTATAGGAAACACCTTAAATAGCTTGGGTTCAATTAATTATTCGTTCCTAAAGGATTATCAGGAAGCTGTTAAGTACTTTGAACGGGCTGAGCTGGTCAGAAAAGAAATTGGCGATCTGCCAAACGTGGCAAGAACTCTGACCAATAAAGCTCAGACTTATGAGAAAATGGGCAATGCTGAGGAGGCTCTGAAAAGCTACAAGGAATCGTATGAAATAAGTCAGGAATTGGGAGATCAGACTAGGATGGCAGAGTCATTGATTAAGTCAGGCTCCATGTTTGTTGATCTCGGTAAATATCCTGAAGCTGTGGAAGATCTTGAGAGAGCTTTGAAAATAAGCAGAGAGTTGAACAATAGCCGGGGTATCAGTGATGCTCTCAACAATATCGGGTTTGTCAATCTGAAAATGGGCGACTATAACACAGCATTGGAAAAATTCAATCAGGCAATAAAAATATATCAGGAGCAAAATGATTTGTGGGGACTTGCCGGTGTATATAATAACCTGGCCATCATGCTGCAAAGTTCAGGCCGGACCGAAAAGGCTCTCGAATATTATAATAATGCCCTTTCAATTTATGAACAGGAAAAAGACCAGTCAAATATTCTTGTTTCATTGATTAATATAGGCACAATTTATTTTGACCTGAAGAATTATTCCAAAGCTATTGAATATTATCAAAAGGGTTTGGAGCTAAGCAGGGAATTACATGCCAGCGACCAGGAGGCAGCCTGCCTTCTCAATATTGCCAATGCCCAGAATTTAATGGGTAAATCCGAAGCAGCTTTGATGAATTATAGAACAGGTTTTGGAATTGCCAAATCGTTGAATAATCCTGATCTTTTATGGAGATTTATAGCGGGATTGGCTGAGAACTATGAAACCAGGGGAGAGTGGGATAAGGTGGTTGAATTAAATGATACAACTCTTAAGATACTTGAAGGACTTCGTAAAACGATGCCAGGTGATGACTACAAAACAACTTTTATGGCCAAGGAGAGGTGGGTCTATGAAGATATTATTGATCTTCTGCAAACCCTTAATGAAAAGGATAAATCAAAAGGTTATGACCTCCTGGCTTTCAGGTATAATGAACAAAGCAAGTCACGTACTCTGCTTGAGCTACTCGGGAAAAATGAAATGGCAGAGTCAAAGCCCGTTTCTCTTGAAGAAGTCCAGGCTTTATGTCCTGATAGAAATACAGTAATTCTTGAATACGCGGTTGGTGACAGCAGCTCCAGTCTATGGGTTATTACAGCATCGGCACATCAGTTATTCAGGCTTCCGGCACGAAAAGCACTCCAGGAAAAGATCGAAACAATCAGATTTGCGATGCTTGATCCCAAACAAAGCATTCCAGAGTTTTTTACTCAGGCGGCATTTTCACTTTATGAAACACTGATCAAACCAGCCGAACAATTCCTTTCAAAGAGGAGCAAAATTATCATAATACCCGACGGGATATTGAATTATTTGCCCTTCGAGGTACTATTGACTGAAAACAGGAAGATTGATGAAAGGAAATCATATTCGGATATGCCATTTCTTGTAAAGAGATATCCGATAAGTTATGCTCAATCGGCAAGTGTATTAAAGACACTTATATCGCAATCGTCAGGGCCTAAAAAACCGGAACCGGAAAGCAGAAAACTCCTTGCCTTTGGAGATCCATTGTATGAGGATACACTGTTAAATCCAATCAATAAGTATCCCAGACTTGAATTCAGTGGTAAAGAGATTGAGAATATTGCCGCATACTTTACCGGAGGCTCCTCTGAAATCTATCTGAGAAATAAAGCGACAGAAGAAAATTTAAAGCAAAATAATGAATTGGATAAATTCAATTATATACACTTTGCAACCCATGGATTAATTAACGAGGATAAGCCGGATCTCAGTTCCATTGTTCTTACGAGTGCAAAAAACTCAGGAGAGGATGGTTTCCTTCAGGCTGCCGAGATCTTCAACCTGAAGCTGAATGCTGATCTGGTTGTATTATCGGCCTGCCAGACGGGTCTGGGGAAGCTGGTCAGGGGTGAAGGAATGGTTGGTCTGACACGTGCTTTTATGTACGCCGGGACACCCTCAGTTGTTGTCAGCCTGTGGAGTGTATCCGATATGTCTACAGCTGCACTGATGGGAGAATTCTACAGGAATCTTATAAAGAATAAGCTCAGCAAGACCGATGCTCTGCGAAAAGCCCAGCTTACCCTCATAAATAATGAGAAATATGCACATCCGTTCTACTGGGCACCATTTATTCTGATAGGGGACTGGAGGTAGGAAATCACGGTCCACGGTACGGGGTGCGAGGTGCGAGGGAAAAAATACCCTCCTTTGAGGGGTGGGTTAAATTAACGGCTCAAAAGCACATAGGTACAGTAGCAAAACTAAGGACATCAGTTTAACAGTAAGGTAATTTAATCTATTTATATCGTCATTGCGATCCGCCGACCGGCGGAGAAGCAATCCTTTCGGGCCAAAATCCTCTGTTTTCCATTCAAAATGTAACCAAATCGGATATTTTGACGAATGGTCATATTTCTGTGATTAATCGTTTATTCCTGTATTCAATCAGCAGAATTACTCAGACGAATAAAAAAATAAACATCCTGTTTAACCGGTAAATAAGTTCCATGATCTTGACTTACATTCTTTTAAGTACTAACTTATATCTTTTTATTTGAACAAGTGAATTGAGGAAAGGTATTTTATTCTGAAACAAAAAATAGCGTGTAATTATAACTATCCTTTTTATATGAAAATAAATCTAAAAATGATTATGAAACTGTCTCTAAAACCTTGGAAACATAAATTTCTTAAGCTTAAGAATATTAGTAAACTATAAATCTTAACCAAAATGAAAAACCTGAAAAAGATTATTGACCTGACCTGCTGGGTAATCATTTGTTTTCTGCTTCTATCAATGCAAGAAAGCAAAGCCCAGGTAAAAAAGATGTCGGCAAAGGATCTGACAGACGTATCCACTGCCGTGTTTTATGGCAAATGCTCCAAGATTAGGTGCGAATGGAATGAGAACAGAAGCATTATATATACTTATGTCACTGTTATTCCGGAGGAATATATAAAAGGTAATCTTGGCTTGGAAGCAGTAATTGCAGTTCCTGGAGGCCGGGTGGATGATATAATCTACGAAGTCTCTGAGATGCCTGTATTCACTGAAGGAGAAGATGTTATGGCGTTTATATGGACCAATCCTGCAGGTAAGAACCTTGTTACAGGTGGATACCTTGGTAAAATGAAGGTTGAAAAAGACAGCAAGACCGGCAAGAGAATGGTTCATGGATATGATATTCAGGAGGATACTGAATCAGGGATCCTTGAATCAGACAAACCTGGCAAGTCTGAAAAGGTACAGCTTGAGGATTTTGTTACTAAGCTGAAAGGATATGCTAAACACTGATCCAGACAATGTAAATAGAAACATTTTAAAGAGAAATGTCATGAAAAAAATAAGATTATATATAATCGCATTAACAGCTCTGTTATTTGCTTTTTCAGCATCAATATCTGCTCAGGTTATTGAATCTATGGATCAAGAGCAACCAAATTCTGAGTGGGGTTTCTCCTTTGATAATTCTTTAATTGATTTTCAGGAATTTGTGCCAAACTTTGCTACTCTTACGGCGATCGAACTGCACCTTAATAGAAACCTATACGCAGGTAATATAATTGTTGAAATTAGAACTTTGGATAATACTGTATTAGGTCAAAGTACTATCAATGAATCAGATGCGCCTAATAACGTGTGGTACAGAGTCAATTTTCCAAATATACACCTTATACCTGGTAATAAATATAGAATTTATGTCTATAGCGATGAACCTTCCCCTAATTATGAAACTGGCAGATACTTTTGGCAAGGTTCTAATTCCTCTGCCTATGATTCTCAATGTATAACTAATCATTCTGATTCTTGGCCAAATTACGACTATGCTTTTAGAACTTATGGTCTAGAATCTTTGGACCAGACGCAAACAGCGTCTACTAATTATCACAGTTTTCAGCTGGTTTCATCTTATTACAAATGGCAGGAGTTTATTCCAACGATTGCAACTCTGACTGCAGTTGATATATTTATGGCAAAGGTAGGAGCACCAGTAGGTAATGTAGTGGTTGAAATAAGAACAGCAGATGGAAATGTTGTTTTAGGTGAAACTATTGTTAATGAATCAGATTTGCCCCAATTTGATTGGCATAAGGTAAATTTCTCAGGTGTTCATCTTAAACCTGGGACCAAATATCGCATTTGTGTGCGTTCAGTTTCTGATCCAACATCATCAAATGGGTATTACTTTGTCGGTTCAGCAGACTCACAATATAATAATGATTGTTCCAACTCTCAGGTAAACCCTAATTGGACAACATTTGATTTTAATTTTAGAACTTATGGATTCTCTTCTCCATATGTTTCATACTTTACAACCAAAAATGTTAATTGCTTTGGTGGAAATGATGGAGCGATTAGTGTTGATGTGCTGGGTGGTACTCCTAATTACACATTTGCTTGGACAGGTCCAAATGGCTATAGTTCGACGAGTCCAATTATAAATTCATTGAAAGCAGGATTATATAATGTTACAATTACTGATTTTTATGGCTTAACGGGAACTGATAATTATACTATAACACAACCTCTTGATCTTTCAGCTACACTGACAAAGAAGGATGTGACCTGTTTTGGCAGTAGCAACGGTACTATAAACATATCTAATCCAGTAGGTGGTTCTAGTTATGAATACCGCTTAAACTCTGGAACTTGGCAGTCTGATGCAAGCTTTAATAATCTTCCACCTTTGGCTTATAGTGTGCAAATTCGTGAGGTGAATAATTCAACTTGTGTCAAAATACTTGGAAATGTGACTATTACAGAACCTGCGGAATTAAGTGCCTCTGTAAGAAAAACAAATATAACATGCTCTGGAGCAAATGACGGAACAATTACAGTCACGAATCCATTAGGTGGTAATAACAGCTATCATTACCTTCTAGATCAATGGAACTGGCAATCAAGCGGAAACTTTACAGGTCTTTCCCCTAAGACATATAGTGTCCAGATTCGTGATGCTTCTCAGCCATCTTGTGTAATCGTACTTGGTGACCAGACTATTACGCAGCCTAGCGTCTTAAGCGCTACTGTTGCAAAAACCGATGTAACATGCAATGGAACTAATGATGGAAAAATAACTATTACCAACCCGTCAGGTGGCTATTATAGTTATGAATACCGTCTCGGGACCGATACATGGCAATCAGGTGGAAACTTTTCAGGTCTTGCCCCTAAGACATATAGTGTCCAGATTCGTGATGCTTCTCAGCCATCATGTGTAATCGTACTTGGTGACCAGAATATTACGCAGCCTAACGTCTTAAGCGCTACTGTTGTAAAAACAGATGTAACATGTAATGGAGCTAATAATGGAATTATTTCAATAACCAAACCTTTAGGAGGTCATAATGCGTTTGAATATTCAATTGACGGAGGAAATACCTGGCAGGAAAATAGCACCTTTACTGGACTTGCTCCCGGTAATTATGATGTAAGAATTGGTGATCTTATTTTTAGAGGATGCTATGTTATCCTTGAACCAAAACTTACAATAACTGAACCACCAGATTTATCAGTAACCTCCCTTATTACAGATGTAAGCTGCAATCATTGTAAAAATGCAGAAATTAATTTATTAACAGTTAATGGTGGAAATGGATCGTATTCATTTCTATGGACCGGACCTAATGGTTTTAGTTCTACTAATCAGAACATTACTCATTTAAAACCAGGCAATTATAGTGTTGTGGTTAAGGATGCAAATCAATGTTCCAAGACTTTTTATTTTGAGGTAATCAATCCGTTCGTTGTAACCAGTACCAGTGACGAAAATGTCAATGGGACTTTGCGATATGCTATGAATGCTGCCAATGGAAGTAACACTGTTTCAAGAGACACAATAACTTTTAATCTGCAGGGTCCTGGTCCATTTACGATCCAGCCAGGTTCATTTTTGCCAGTGATCTCTAATCCTGTTATAATCGATGGCTATTCACAACCCAACGCATCTATCGATAATAGGATTCTTCTTATCGAGCTTGATGGTACAAATCCTGGTTCGGGACAAAACGGATTAACTTTAAGCACCAGCAATTGTGTTGTTAAAGGACTAATAATCCACGGATTTCCCGGAAATGGTATTCAAATTACTAGTGGTGTTGGAAATAAGATAAGTGCCAACTCCATATATGAAAATGACCTGCGTGGCATCGACCTTCAAGGGGCTAATGAAAGCAGTGGTACGGTAACTCTGAACGATGATGGTGACACTGATAGGGGTCCAAATAATCTTCAAAACTTCCCGGTCTTAAGTTCACTTAGTTTCAGCCAGGGATCAGTTACTGTAAGCGGAACATTAAATACTATTGCTGCCACCAAATCTTATACTTTGGAATTTTTTGCAAACAAAGTGGCAGATAAATATGAAATTGGTGGCTTGGCATATGGTGAAGGGCAAACTTATATTGGGTCCACAGTTGTAACTACAGATAAGAAAGGAGCAGCCACTTTTACAACTTCACTAACAACCTACTCCAAGTATGGCGATATCATCACTGCAACAGCAACAGATCCTGACGGAAATACTTCAGAATTTTCCGCTACTATAGGTGGATTGCAGAACCAGATACTGGCTAGTAATAAAATACCCTTCCAATATAAAATGAATGGATCGGATATAGTGAAGACTAATTATACAATCCCTTATACCACAATTAAGAGTGAAATAGACAAGTCATTCCTTAACTGGACCGGGATTAATACATCGATGATGACTTTTAGCGATCTCGGTAAAACAACCTCAAGATATGCTTCTGCAACAGATAATACCAATCTTGTTTCCTTTACTGATGACCAGTTCCCATTCAGTCCAGGAGTTCTTGGAGTCTCCGCTAAAACTTTAAAGATAGTACCAAATAGTACAGATGCTCAGATTATAGATGCCGATATTGTAATAAATCCCTATTATATAAACCACCCAACCTGGGATTTGGGGATTGCAGATAATGCGTCATATCCGGGATTCTTTGATATTCAAAGTATTGTGACACATGAAATAGGCCATGTAATGGGATTAATTCATTCCGGTGTGTACAATTCGGTTATGTGGTTTGAGATTGGTCCGGGTACTAATTATCAAGATTTTAGAACCCTTAAACAGGACGATAAATCATGGTTAAGTTACCGTTATCCTACTGCCAGTTATAACAGTACTTATGGTTCAATATCAGGAAATATTAAATATGGTGAAAGTTACGACCCAATAACAGGACTGTATACTGAACCAGTAGCCGGAGCTATCGTTTTAGCAATTAATCCTAACGGGAATTTGCCTGTGGTCCATGCTTACAGTGATGCAGATGGCAACTACCTTATTCCGGGGCTGCCTTCAGGGAATTATAACGTATACATCACACCTCTTGATGGTAGTGTTTATGGCCGGCCTTTAAGACCCGGCAATATAAGTTCATATATTTACTGCAATACAATATATACTGATTATCCAGGTGAATTCTACAACTATCCTGATGGTGCTAATGATCTTAAGGATGTAACTCCAACACCAATAACGGTTTCAGCAGGACAAGAAAAAAAGGATATTAATTTTATTACTAATGTAGACAAGACTCCACCTACGGTCGTTTCTGTTGTTCCTGCAGATTATACAGGTAAGCCTGCAAATGCTCCAGTAACAACGACTATCGTGATCACCTTTTCAGAACCTGTTGATATAAGTACTATAACAGATCAATCAATTTATTTGGAAACAGGCGGTACTAAAATTAGTGGAAATTACCAGCCTAAGGAATTTGAAAATAATCCTGAAATGATCCAATTAACGCCTCCGAATTCCCTGGCATTCAACACTACTTTTACTCTTAATATTATGTCGGGAATTACAGATTTGAAAGGAAACCATTTGGATCCTGAATATCAAAGTACATTTACAACAACAGCTCCTGATGTAATGGCTCCTACAATAAAAGGTACCGTACCTAAAGATGGTGCTACCGGCGTGTTCCTTTCTGACAAAATCATGGTCTACTTCTCTGAGGCAATGATTAAGAGTACTGTTGAAAACAGCTTTTCTTTGACATCTGATAATGGTACGGCAAAAATAGATTGTTCTACCAGTTGGGATGAGTACAATACTTTTACACTTACTCCCAAGAGTCCTTTGAAAGAAGATAAGACTTATATTCTAGCCTGGACCAATGCTGGTACTGATCTATCTAAAAAACCGTTGGCACCTGGATCAATCAGTTTCAAAACTATTCCAAGTGCTGCTCCTACAGTTATTTATCTTGAGCCTGGAGGGTCACTGACATCAAATGTCAATGTTTTGACTTGTATAGTTGCCGATTTCTCTGAACCGATAAATACATCAACAATTAACTCAACAAGTACTTTCATCCTGCATGAGGGGACTCAAGCCGGTACAAAGGTTGCGGGAACATTTGAGTTCCTAAAAGATAACTCACGTGTTATTTTCAGGCCAAATGCCGTATTGAAATATAGTCAAACCTATACGGTTGAGTTAACTGGAGGTATTGCGGATGTCTCCAGCACAGTGCGTTACCTGTCATTGTTGACTAAAACATTTACAACTGCTGCAAAACCTGCAACTCCTCATATTTCCTATTTGGATCCGTATGCTGGTAAAGCAGGTTCATATGTTACGATTGCCGGAAATGGTTTTGATCCTAACCCTGTCAATAACATAGTAAGATTTAATAATATATCTACAGGAGTACAGGCTAAAGTAACAGATGCGTCTCTCACAAACCTCACAGTAATAGTTCCTTCCGGAGCAATTTCAGGTCCAGTAACTGTTACTGTGAACGGAACTCCGGATGATCAGGCTCCATCCAATTATGTTACATATTTTTATATGGTACCTCCTTCAGATCCTGCCGAAGCAGCTGCTACTGCAAATGTTCAAACAGGTAATCAATCGCGGGATGGAGTCATGGATTTTAACGGGGCCAGAGCATTTATAACCAATCCTGGTGACAATACAGTTACAGTTATCGAGAATTTGGATTCAGGAAACCCATCTACATATGTTGCTCCTATACAGGTTGGGACGACTCCAATGAAGATAGCTATTAATCCAGAGGGAACATTAATCTACGTGACAAATCATAATTCAGATAATGTTTCAGTAATAGATATTACAGCTGGCACTAACCAATATCATGTTATCAGGACAATAAATGTAGGTTCGCATCCCCTTGGTATTGTCGCATCATCGGATGGAAAGGTTTATGTAGCTAACGATCAGACTATTTCGGTCATTAATGTTGATCCCACCAGTGGTGGCTTTGACCATGCCATAGCGAATATAAATACCGGGACAACAAACAGGGATGCGGATATTACTGTGGATGGAGCAATACTTGTGGTAACAGGTGATAATGGCCTGAATATAATTAAAATATCACAGACTGGTCTTGGTTATGATTATGGAGTGTACAATGTCAATCCAGGAACACCTACAAGAGATGTGTCGATACCTACTGATGCCGGAACTGCAATTGTAACTACAATTGCGGGTAACATATTCCTGGTAGATATTGTTCCTGGAAGCGAGAACTTTGGAACAGCCTATGCCAATACTAATCCACCTGCAAAGGCCGGAGATGGGAAAACAAGCTTTGATGGATTGTATTACTGGGTAACCAATCCTTATGATGATAAGGTAACAATATATGAACTATTCTTTGGTGGGGGATCTTCAAGTCCTGATCCTTCGAATCCTTCCGGATTGAGTCTTAGAGAACATTCTTTTATTGATGTAGGACATAGACCTGAAGGAATATGCATAGAAAATGATAATGACAAGGTACTTACAATCAATTCGGGTGAAGAAATAGGAAAAGGAAGCGTTACCAAAATCGTGAATCGTGCCATAGAAACTAAGACAATAACTGACCTGGTAAAAGATTTAGCTATCGCATTACAAACAATGATAAGGGAAAAAGCTATTCAGCAATCATTGGGTAATATGCTTATAGTCAAGGTAAATGACGCTTCAAAAAATATTACCCTTAAGAAGAATAAAACTGCGATTAATATGCTGAATGCTTTTATAGATAAGGTGAATGAACTTGATGCTGCGGGAAAGATTTCCAATATATATCTTAATCAGCATCCGGATGCAGTCGACTATCTGATTGAAACTGCAAAAGTAATTATTTGTATGCTGCAAAGTAAAGATCCTACATCCTGTGTAAGTTCAGCAGCTAGCACCAAGTCTGATTCGGAAGAATCAATAATTAACAATGTGGATTTAATACCAGAATCCAAACTTGGAGAAATCTATCCAAACCCATTCAGCGAAACAATTACAGTCAGTTATGATATAGCCGATTGTTCGGGAAATGCTGAAAAGGTTAATATTAGTGTTTATGACGTAAGCGGCCGTCTGGTAAGCACTCTTGTAAATGAAAATATGCATTCCGGACGCTATTCAGCTGTATGGAAAGGAAAAAACAACAATGGAAATCAGGCTGCGCCGTTCGGAACCTATTTTGTACGTTTCAAAGCAGATAAAATTGAACAGGTAAAACAGATAATGCTCATCAGGTAAGTTGGTTTGGATTTTTCTGCGATAATCTGCGTAATCTGCGGGAAATGATTTTTTGTTCCAGCAGATCGCGCTGATTTACGCAGGGGCGTTGCATGCAACGCCCCTACAATTTATTTTATGATTTCCTGCAGCTGCTTAACTGCCAGCTCTTTCCTGTGGTTTTTTGCCTCACTTATTTTCGCTGTGTCAGTCTCCAGATCAATGTACATCTGCCATTGTTCTATGCTTTTTGTAGTTTGTCCGGAAGCTTCGTAAGCTCTTGCCAGGAAGAGATTTGTTTCCGGTTCAGATGAATTCAGGCTATGAGAGAGTTCAAGATATTTCAGGGCCGAATCAGTCTGCTGTCGAAGCAGATATGCATTTCCCAGGTTTTTGTAAACATAACAGATGTATTTCGATTCAGGGAACATTTTCCTTGCCCTGTTCAGGATAATTGTTGCATCTATCGGCTGACCCAAGGTGTTATACATTCTGCCAAGGGCGCTTGATGCTGCCGTATAGACTGAGTCAGCGTTATTTGCAGAATCAATCCTTATTGCTTCCTTATACCATCTGATGGCCTGCTTATAATCTTTCTTATCATCAAGGGCATATGCCAGGTTATATGGAGCCTTGCTGTTCTTCGGATCCAGCCCGATAGCCTTTATTGTCTGATTGATTGCCTTGTCAAGGTCACCCTGCATGTAACTGACAACTGCGATGTTGCCCCACGCATACGAGTAATCAGGATCACTTACTATGGCCAGCTCCAGCTCCCTTCGTGCCGCATCGAAATCCTGACCTGCCATATACATAACTCCGTTTGCATTATGTTTCATGGCAAGCTCTCTTTTGGCACTGCCAAATCCCAGTAACTGCACTATTCTTTGCTTGTTGAAAACAAGAT
>Ga0315284_10010818_pt1 | contig 13002 bp, 12 predicted proteins | sample YL17G09_16_MG_FD_203696 | JGI IMG/M metagenome (GOLD analysis project Ga0315284, IMG submission 203696) | Sediment microbial communities from Yellowstone Lake, YNP, Wyoming, USA - YL17G09_16 | ecosystem: Environmental > Aquatic > Freshwater > Lake > Sediment | place: USA: Wyoming | collected... | reverse complement strand
GTATAATTTCAAGTTGCACGTTGCGCGATTTGTTTGGAAGGTAATATAAGTTTCATTGCATTCAAAGCTATAGGATTTGAAATTATAGGGTTTGAAATTACAGAGGTTGAAATTATAGGGTTTGGAATTATAGAGGTTGAAATTATAGGGTTTGGATTTACAGGTTTGATTTCTGTTAACGCCAGAATAGATGTAGAACGAGGATTAATAACGGGCACGCCAGGCATCATAATTAATGGTCTGATTTCCAGAATAGTATTCATGAACAAATAATACGCATCTTTCATCAACTGTCCACCGGGGCCGGATTGCGTAACAGATCCCGAACGATAAATCAAGAAAGTATGGTGCGGGATCTTATTCTTACGACGTTTGATAGTACTATCAGCAAGTGGTTCGTAAATAAGATCAATTGTAACGCTATCCCGCAGAGCATTGTTATAACGAGAAATAAATCCATTCACACCATCCATATGAAGATTGAGAGCCTGTCGATCCACTTGAAATCCTAGTGAATAATTATAATTAACCATAGCTTCGTTGACATGTTTCAATGCTAAAGAATCAGTGTCAATGATCTTTACACGCTGCACATAATCCAATTTGTGACAAAAATCACTATGGTACAAAAAATCTGGCGTCAAAGACAAAAGAAAATCTAAAATTTCTTTGTCGAAAGTGCTATCAACTTCATGTTCCACATTAGTCATGGCTTTTATTTCATGATCTTGGGTTTTGCCAGTAACGTTAAGCGTAAGATTAGGTGCACAAATCTGATAGACCATAGGTTTTTCGATAGTATCTCCGCGGGTATTATTCTTAACCCATTCAATCATTTCTTGCATTTTCTCTGGATCCGCCTGCATACGATCCAACATGCCTTGCATACGCAACAAATGCTCCACTAAGAATTTGGCAGCTTCTTCGCCATCATTACGCGAAGAAGCGCCACACATTTGAATAGTGGAAGAAGACAATTTAATGCTGATATTTTTGCGCGTACTGGAAATATCAATAGTGACAGCATTCTTGAAAGGTTTCGAATCATTACGGATCACACCACGAATACTTTCACGGAAACGAACAGACAAAATAGCGCCTGGAGTACTACAATGTGGCAAATAACATTTAGAAGCTTCTCGGTTTTGCGTAATATCAACTCGCGTGATTGGCAACAAATGAAACGCAGTGATGATGTCCACAGGTGCGTTAAGCGAAATCACCAAAGTCATAGTCGTTATGCGCATTTGCTCGAAAGGAGTCACTGTCCATTGCGATTCTGATTTTTCAGTGATGTTAGTTTCGGCCATCTTTTTAAAGATTGTTAGAAGTTAATTATGTATAAAGAATCATTTTTATGGATAATTAATTATAAACGTTGTTATCGTTCTAACAACGTTTTTTATTTATAATACATCGCGGTTGTTTCGCGACTGTAAATTTCGTCCAGATAACCGCCGGCCAACAAACCAGCATGCCGTAACATGACAAAGACGCTATGCCGATGAGATCGCTTAACCGCTTGTTGTAATCGCGTGTTAATAAAACCACGCGCAGGTTGATTCCAATCCATCAAAACGGGCGCAAGCGTAGCTATTTCAAAAGGTGTAAACTGTATGGCCGGATTCTCGGGATGGTTCATACCAAAATCATCCCGCACAGCTGCTGCCAATTCCTGAAATTGATAACTGTAGTATTGCAAAGCCGTGCCGAAACAAATAACGTAATACTCGGATGTCTTGTTAATAGACCGGCTCAGGAGATTCCGTTCTTGCCGATCTATTACGCCTGCTCGTATCGTATATTTGGGCACCATAAACATTTTGCTTTTCAAACTACTAGCACAGCCCGTTATGAAACTTGCTCTGTTATAATAGGGCACGATTACTTCAAGCGATTTGAATATCTCGACGTCCGTCAACTGATAGAGATAAGTAGTGATCTCCTTCATGGACATGGTAGCAAGTATTTCCAATGGCAACTTAGTTAGTTGCCCGCGTGTCATTATAGGAGCGCAATAAATGAGATGATCGAGGATGTTGTCCGTCAATGATACTTTCATATCAAAATGTACAGCATAGCGTATAAGTCCGTTTGTGACATCTTTCTTATTGGCTTCCCGCAGTATCGCTTCCATAGGATGAACGTTTGATTTCTCATCATACGCGGAGTTCGCATCGTAGGTGTGTAAGAATTTGTATAATTCCTTGATTTTCACCGCTAGGTTAGCAGGGTCATGATATGCAAACTCGCGTGCGTCGTTCATTTCGGTAACTTGCCGCGTGATTTAGACAATTGTGATAATTATCACAACTATTTTTTATTTTATCATTTTTATGCTATTTTTATTGTGTTGGTTTTGGCAACTTTGGCGCAATAAGAGGTGGTAGTTTGGTTATTTTAGGCGGATTAAGAGGCATATTGATTTTTGGTTGCGACAAACTAGGTAACTTAGGCAAAGTGGCAGGCGTTGGGATAGGTTGTATAATTGCTGCTGCCATTTCCGAAGCAGATTCAACTTTGGTAATTTCAACCTTCATAGTTTGATCTTCCGTAACCTTCATAGTTTGATCTTTTGTAGTTTGTCGCCAGCTCGTATCAAGCACGACTTGTGTATGAGTTAATTGTGGTAGAGCTCTGCCGCGTGGAGCAGATCTTCCTCCTCGTGGTTGGAAAGGATCTTGTCCGTTATAACGCTGCCGCGGTTTAGGTCGTCTATCGTTGATGCTTCTAACTATACCAGACGGATTATCTTGCGCGTTATCGAGCATTTTCGTCGTAAGTTTAGACATTGCTTTTACACGTTCGTAAATGTGTGCTAGATTTGTCATACCCATTTTCTCGAAATACATCTTCAAAATATAGGCCTCACCGACACTATCGAAATCATCCACTAGTTCTGGCGCATCGATATCTCCTGATTCTCCCGTAAAAATATTATTATATGTAACTTTCTCGCGCACTGTGGTGTTTTGGTGGAAACACCATTCTTCGTATTCGAGAATACTCCATTTACCCGTAATATAATTACCAGAGGCATCACGTATTGGTTTCAAACGTGTCTCTGTGCTAGTTGGCAGAGCCCATACTTGCCAATAAACCATGCCTTGCAAATAAGGTACTAACTCATCTTTCTTATCAAAGACATATGGCAACCGGAACTTAAGCAGAGCGTGCGCGGGATTCATAATCATGACCCATTGTTCCTGCATTTTCATATCGCCCCAGATCTGATCCTCGTTTTCTTTGGCAGCTTTGTCTTTGGCTTCCTTGTTATATCGCTGTGGATTACCATAATTGTCCACATCGATACCATATTCCTTGTATACACGTTTATCGATGGCCACATGATCCGCTGTACGAATGTCGCAAACAAAGAAAACGTCGGTGCGCTTACTATAATCTAAAGCGGTTCCATTGTCGAAATAACCCTTGTGGATTTTGATTCTATCAGTTTCCTCGATCAAAAACGTGCCCGGATCATAAAGATGAAAGGTAATTTGGGGAAACATCAAACTCAACAACGGGATATGTAGCCCGGGTGCTGCTCCAGCATAAACACAAACCGGATTGGGAATAACTTGTTGATCCCAATACAACGTAAAGAATTCTACCTCGCTCATATGAAGTTTGCGTTGCCCCAAATGCGTGGCCATCTTTTCCTCATCATTGCGCCTGCGGTATTCCGTACGCAATGATTGTGCTCCGATTACGAGATCAGTATTGCTGAACTGCTTGTTATCACTCATTTTGCGATTTTTGATATATTATTTATCTTTATTATCTATTTTTAAAATCATATTTCTATTATATGATTTTATTTCTCATGTTTGATGATGTGCCAGATAAAATTAACGATATCGCAACGCAACCAGGTATTACGCAAAATACTTAATGTTATCTCGAAAGCTGAGCTGTGCGAAGCATTAACTGTATCCTCTATTGATTGTCTGCGGGTCAAATTGATTTCATGGATATGCTTGATATCTTGTTCTATATGTACGAGATCTTCTGTTAAAAACATCATGCTCCATATTTTATATAAACCCTTGTTATTCATAACCGCCGCATAGAATGAATGATCTGTCATGAGGGAAACCATGAAACAATAGAAATCAAAGGAGCCTATATATAACGGAAAGCCAATGTGACGCATAGCAGTGAAAATCTCAATGGTGTCATTGGTTAAACGATACATTTCTATATCATCTTTGTTGCAAGCATTAGCATTAGCATTATTATTTGGCATGTTACAATACGCCATATTAACTTTCTTGGTTGTGATGATCGGGGTAAACATATTTCGCTCCAAATTCATATCATGTTTAATGTCTTTGGCAAAATAATGAACATTATTCACGGTAATAGAAGCGTGCCATAGATCAACTAATTGTACCGTAAGAGGACCGATAACTTTTACATTATCATAGGAATATGAAACGGCATCACTGCTAAATACTAAACCGTTAATAGAAGGCGTGCCGTGTGAGAAATTAATAGCACTCAATTCTCGCAAAATAACTAGTAATTGCAAAATGATGCTATGAGCCACACTGCTCTTCAAAGCTGGATAATTTACATTAGTTGTGGCTTTGACGTTATCAATGGCAACAGGATCTTCATGATAGATATCTTTTATCTTATCCGAATCAAGGGTGTGTAAACTAGTTATATCACCAATGCTCGGTACTTCACACAAAGAATAGCGCTTACCATGACAAACAAAAGATGTATATAACATCAAGAAATGCGGCAAAGAGCGTTCTTTCATTATGCGCGATATCATCCATTGAATGATAGTGCGTATAGTGAAAATATCGCCAGAAATACATTTTAGGCCGCTGATATCCGGCGTACCACATTTGAGTAATTCGCGGTATTGCGTAACATATTGTTTGGCGCGTGCTTTAGCCGTGTGATCCCACATTAGAAAGGGTTTATTTGCCAATTGGGAAAACATATGCGAACTTAATATAATTAACTGTTTACCTAATTCTTTACCATGTTCAATACGAAAAGGACGATTCAAAGCTCCTAATTTGAAATCTGTGATACGTTTCAGATTTTTGCACTGTGCGCAGGAAAACGCGCTATGAGCATCACCTTCTCCTAATTGACATTGACACTCATCGTCGATAGCTAAAGGGCCATCTTTTTGCCAGATAGTATCTATTAATTTTTGTGGATTTTGTAACATGAGTTCGGTTATTTCGTATCTATCTTGTTCATAGCGGGTTAATAACGCATCTATACCACGTGTACGGTCGCAAGAATTGTAATCGTGGTACTTATGAATTGATACCACATCCGACATTTTATATAGCTAAATTATATCTCTATTACTAATTCTTTATTTACATTAAATAAAGAATAGATTTTGTAAATTCAAATATATCAAATGCTTGACACCAACACCATCCTGAATATAATTTTTATTTCTTTGTTTGCATTATCCGAGATTTTGGGAGCTATTCCCCCGAGTCGTCTTCCGTACGGTTCGGTTGTGCAAATTGTTTTGTTAGTTACTATGAGACTATTGAGCATTTTAGTACCTAGTTTAGCTCCCTTAGCTAATACGTTGGCTATTGCTACCCCAGTGGTGCCTGTTACTAATCTACCCGGGGTAACTGTAACGCCCGTTGATCCAGTAAACCAACCAAATCTTCCCGCTAGAATAAATTTTAACGTACCGCCGGAAACTAGAACCAGAGTAGCGATAACTACACCTATGTTTCCGAAACCAAATGATAAACTAAATGATAGACTAAACGATAGCACGCCACTTATCGTGTGAGAGAAATATTTCTGGTTGAACCAGAAATATTATTCAATTAAAGGTTGGTCTACTCGTTGAATCTTCTTGCCATTCCTTCGGTGTACCAACCGAAGTACCAGGCGTTCCATGCTAAGAAAAGCAATGTTACCATGATAGATGAGACGACGATCAATCCGACATGATTAGCTGCAAAATCAGCACTTTGTAGGGAACCCGTGACAATTACCGCGATAAACAATGCGATAATTGCTAATCCTACAATGTAGGTGAGGCGGTATAATCCAACGCTATGTTTGCCACTGAACAACGATTCATTCTTAGCTCTAGAGCTATACAAATCCGTAGGCAACAGAGGTACTGCATCATAACTTTGGCAAAATTATATTTTTTATGTACAATAAAAAATATAATTTTGCTGTATGTACAGCAAAATTATAATAGCTTTAACAACAATTTACTTAGAATTGGTACCCGCTATACCAGAGATAGCAGACAGCTAGAGCAAGGGCGGCTATCGCAGCTATAGTAATCAATGCGACTGTACGAGAATCAATATTTTCGTCCGTGCTATCCGTTTTGGTAACAAAGAATGCTGCCATAATCAAGATTCCCATTAATAAAGCGGCAACAAATATAAAATACCCTCCTGCAGTCGCTACTTGTTTTTGAGATTCCGCATACCCCGGAGGGGGCATCATCGGTGCTGAAGCGATGGGTGGCAGTAGCGGGCGCTTCTCAGGCATAATAAAATTATTGCCAGACATTTTTGGTTTTATAATAGTAAAAATAATTTTGCTAATTTTTTAGCAAAATCACTATATTATTTTAGGAAAAAAACCGATAACCGCGATACCAGAGGAAACAGGCCAGTAGCCCAATAGCAGCCATAGCTATTATAAGAGCTAGTGTCGATGTGCGCGAATCAATATTTTCTTCCGAGCTATTAGTTTTAGTAGCGAAAAATGCCGCCATACCTAAGATTATGGCTAGTACAATTGCAATTATTGCAAAATATATCACGGCATGTTGCATTCGATTATGAATTTCGGCATATGCCGCAGTAGAATTTGCAGGAACTCTCCCGCGCGGTGGGTCCCCTACCCGTAAATCAGGTAAATCGAAATCTCTACCAGACATTTTTAGTTTTTATATGATAGTAAAAAATTTTGTTAAAAAAAGCTATTTAATTTATTGAACAGTCGGTAAATTAAATTATAATAAGTAATTTAAGCCGCTCGTGCGCAAGATTATATAATAATTTTTAATTATTACTCATCACGGCAAACAAAATAATAAACGAAATTATGAACATGAAGAATATTATCCACCGTACAGTGTTCCACGATTCACTCATACCTTCCATAGGCGTAGTTTCTAACAGTGATCTGTCTTGCCAATTTGGCCAAATTGACCAGTTAGTTTCGCATAGCTTATTATCAGGCATTCTTATTTATTATAATAAGCTATAAAATTGTCTTGTTAAATAATCTTTTTACTTTATTAGCACTTTTAAAAAGAAAATGGCAGCACCACCTCTTAAGCTGCTTTCGCCAAAGAGTAAGCAGGCGCTTATGACTTTTACCCCAGAAATGATCGACGATAAAACTATCTTAGCATTAGCGATAACACTTGATCAAGCCAATTTTGAGGCTCTACTTAAATTTCTGGCCTCGTATTATCACAACGGGCCCGGTTTGATCGAGGATCCCACATTCGATTTATTGATCGATTTGTATCAAAGCAAGTATGGACCTTACACTATCGTCGGTGCAGCTCCACAGGGCACTATGGTGGATCTACCATATTACCTAGGCAGTTTGGACAAATTCAAGAAAGACAGCGAAATCAGCGGTTGGGTAGCCAAACACCCCGGACCATATATTATCGAAGATAAGATTGATGGTCTTACTTTGTTACTGCTCAGTCGCACAGTAAGTGATGGCAAAAACGGTGGTACTTATCGTCGTATCACATCTTTGTACACGCGAGGTGGCGGCGTAAAGGGTATGGACGTTTCACATTTGGTACCTTACATGAAACTGCCTGTGATCACAGAAGATGTCGCTATTCGTGGCGAGATAGTAATTAACAAGGAAGCATTTGCTCGCATCGGGACTGGCTTCAAGAATGCGCGTAATTTGGCCGCTGGAGCAGTCAAAGCACAGCAGAGTTTTAACCCTTTGATTGCTAAAGAGTTGTCATTTTATTGTTATCGTGTGCTCAATGGTAACATGACAAAATCACAAGATATCGCATATTTGACAGCACATGGCTTTTTAACGCCTAGTCCTTTTTCTTCTGTTACTATTACGAAGGAACAATTAGACGCGCATTTATTAGCGCGTAAAGCTGCCGCGCCCTACGAAATGGATGGCTTAGTTATTTACCAAGATATCGCAGGAGAATATCCCGTAGGTGATAATCCAAAACATGTCATCGCTTTCAAGATGGAAACCGATACAGCCGTTACAACTGTGTTAGAAGTAACCTGGGAGGCATCTAAAGAAAAATTGTTGAAACCCGTTGTACATTATGACACCGTGAAATTATCGGGTGCCGATCTACAACGAGCTAGTGGTTATAATGCGCGTTTTATCGTCGCTAATAACATTGGGCCAGGGGCTAAAATTCTGTTGACACGTTCCGGTGATGTGATTCCCAAGATTTTATCGGTGATTACCCCGAGTCCCTCTGGGCCGCAATATCCTGATCCCGCGGTACATGGAACTTATACTTGGAATGCTAACCAAGTAGAATTTGTGCTAGAACAAGACAACGACCAAGTCATCACTAATAAGCTACGCCATTTCTTGGAAACACTAGAGATCAAGAATGCAGGGCCAGGACGCGTGAAAGCCCTAGTAGATGGCGGCATTAATACCATCAAGAAATTAATTACCGCAACACCGGAACAATTGAAAGCAATTCCTGGGATTGGCCCGGGCTTATCACAACAATATGTGACAGATCTTAAAGCTAAGCTTAATCAGGCGGATTTAGCGATGATCATGGATGCTAGTGGGATATTCGAAGGTATTGGCCAGAAACGTTTCAACATGATTATAACTGTGTACCCGCAATTCTTAGATTATGTTTATTACGAACCAACCGAGATCGCCAGAGCAGTACAATTAGTATCAGGTTTCAATGCGTTGGCATATAAGGTAGCTGAAAGGATGCGTACTTTTGGTGATTGGCTCAAGGAACATTCACAAATTACTATCGCTCCTCCTAAACAAGCGAGTCCTAAGGTGCAAGTACAACCATCAGTAGCAAGTATTACCCAGCAAATGACAACTTTACATGTGACGTCCCCTAATATGAGTGGCTTAACTATTGTTTTCTCAGGTTTTCGAGATGTAGAATTAGAGAAAAGAATTGTTGCGCGCGGTGGAAAAGTAACAACTTCTGTCTCGGGTAATACTTCTATGTTAGTGATGAAGGACATCACGGAACTCAAAGGTAAAGCTTTAGAAGCCCAACAAAGAGGCATAGCGTTGATTGGAAAGGAGGATTTTTTGCAAAGGTATTTCTAAAAAATATGTGTGAAATCACACATATTTTCATCTTCGAGCGCGGCCAGCTTTTGCTATTGGTTATTCATCGTCATCCTCATCCAAATCGTCAAGTCCAGCCGCAGTAGCGGCAAATTCTTTGCGTTTTTGCAAACGCTCAAGATAACGTTCAACAGTAAGATGTTGTCGTAAACGATCTGCATTTTCCTTTTCTGTAAGTCTGCGAGGAGGACGCGTAGTACTTTCTACGGATGAATCGGATGAAGAATCGTCATCGTCATCTTCTTCATCGTCACTGTCTTCTTCATCGTCACCATCTTCTTCATCGTCACTGTCTTCTACAGGTATAGTTGTTGTAGATAACAAGCGTGCGTTACTTTTGCGTGCGACCGGTTTATTCTGTTGTACTTGTGGACGACGATTAACAGTTTTTACTGCAGGTTGTTTACGATTAATAGGGGCAGGCGCTGCTCCAGCAGCTCCACGTGATTGAGCTATTTTCATCAATTCAACTTGTGATGAAAGAGATGACTTTTGAGCTTGTTGACGTTTACGAGGTTGTTTCTTTTTCGGCTTTCCACGCGGCGCACGGTCTTCATCGTCATCATCATCCGAATTATCACTAAAATTTTCATCTTCGTCAGATTCATCTTCTGGTTGTACATAGTCTGGATCTTCATCAGCAGCTTCTCCAAAAAGTCCCTCGATGCCAGGTTCATTAGCTTCGTCTGTAACCTGTCTTGCGTGATCAAGAACTGTAGCTCTAACTCTACGAAACATTGCGACTCCTTTAGGTTCCACATAGAAATAGTCTTCCTTGTAATTATTAAAACGCGGATCTTTATCCATTTTGTCTGGAAGATTATCACAATTGGTCATAATGGACCCTTGTTGAAATTCATACCAGAACAAAAACGATGATACCTGAACAAAATTAGTATAGTTTAAGGGCCTTTTTAGTCCTGTTTGCTTATTTATGGAGCGGAAAATGCATTTATAACAACGCCAGTTATTTGCATCCTTTCGTCCGCCACCCAGATATTCAATGAAACTTATACCAGTCTTTAGATCTGGGAGATCAAATTTATTTCGTGTCTCATCCGGAATTTCATGATATAGATAAACATTACGCGCCTCTGGCGACAAGGAAATCAATGTCTTACAAAATAACGTGAGTAAAGCGTTAACAGCGAGACCATTCTTGCCATCATCTTTGAATTTAATATTATTTTTAGAGCGTACGGGACTATTGAGATCATTGGGGTCCTCGAGCTCTGTTTCTTCCGTCATAATGCTACCAAGTTCGGCCTCGAAATCTCGAAAAGTACTGCACTTTTTCAAGATTTTCGCCAGATCTACTAGTGTGATTTTGAGTTTAGCGCGCGGCATTGTTTCTGTTTGATAAATAACAGAATGTGTTTATTAATAAACAATTTTATTATCACAACATAAATTAAAAAAGATTCTGTGATGTCTAAGAATCTTAGATATACATCGAAAATTATGGATCACGTTCCACAAGATATAGCAGGTGAAAAAGGTACAAAAAAGGTATAAATCAGGTAGTTAATGTGAAACCGGTATTAACTCTCGAAGAATTATCACAAGAAAAAATAAAATCAGAAGAAGAATTTCAAAAAATTCAGGCTTTTATAAACGCCTTATCGATAAATAAAATAGTAACTAAAATAAAATGTTACCAATGCTTATGAGAGAAATGACGCGAAGAGAAATAGTTAGCCATGCCGTTTCCGCTAGACAAGAATATCAGATTGATAATGACGAAGATTTTGAAGAATTTGCACAAATGTTTCAAGGAATTATCGGTGACGATTGTTATGCCGTCACCGTTAATAATATGGTACAATTCAATTTGTATGAATTTCCGGAGGATCATTCAATTAATGTAAAAGGAAGACGACCATTATATGAGAATCCACGTGCACTTCTAAATTATTTATTTGGTATTGAGCAAGACGCACGCTTTGTAGTTTATATGTTCCCCTATGATGCAAATGATGTAGAAACAGAAACGTGGTCGCAAGTTTGCACATTTGATGCTCGCACCGGCATCGTATCAGTGAAGTATCATTATACAGGTTTCTCGTATCCGCCTAACTTCTAATGAGAAATAATCACAGAAATTAGATACAGGTGATCTATCACCTGTATCATCAGATATAATCACACATTTCTATAATATACTTATCATCTAGCACGATGATACGAAATGGTCGACCGCAGCCATAGATTAACCCGTTCTCATATAACATATCACACTCGCTCCTAGGAGCGTGGGGATTAATTTGCTCCCTGTTCGATTTAAGCACGCCATGTCGAAAAATGCCGCAGTTAATCTCTGTGGTGAGAATTTCTACTACGCCGGAACAATGAGGGCACCGTACCACGATACTCATTTTATGATCGTGGGATATTTGTTTAAGGAGGCTTAAAAACATAGAAAACATTCTATGGACGCGTGGCGCAGAGGTTACCGCAGTAGACTTATAAACTACCCTTCCCTGGTTCGAATCCAGGCGCGTCCATTCATCAAATATATGCGTAAAATACGTATATATTTTTAGTAAAATGAATATTATATTTAGTATTATGTTACAGAGTTATTGACAAATGGACGAACTCATCAGATACATCAAAGCTGGTGATTATGCCAAAGTCAAGGACATGTTGATCTACAACAAGAAAGTGTCCATTAATCCAAAGCCATATGGTAAAGGATGTAGCGGATCACTATTACAGTATACGGACGATCCTGGCATGCTGGGGTTATTGTTGTCATTCGGTGCGAATCCTAATGGTATGGTATATGGTGCGCGAATATTTAATGGCGACAGCATATTATCGCTGGCGGTCATGTACAACAACTATGAAAAAGCTAAAATATTACTGCAGGCAGGAGCTGATGCCGAGCAAGTAAAAAGTATTAGTAATTGCATCATGTTTGAAAGCAAAGACGAGAAGATGCTATTTTTGTTATTCGACTATGGCTGTCGCTACGAATTCCTATGGAACGTGTTAACTAAAGCAGATCAGAGAATATTCATAAATCTAGGATTTACTCGTCCTGTCCTAGCGCTGTTTCCGTTCTACCTACAGACAATAAAGAAATATATGGAACAGAAACGAACCCGCTTGTTTCTCCTATTGCGTCGTATGATCTCAAAAGAATGGAAGACATATACGGTGGCTACTCGTGAAGGAAAACGCGGATTGGATTTCCCAGACACCTGATACCATCTACATCGAATTAAAAAACTTTAGATTTCTCTAGGAGACCTAAAGAAATATATCATATTATATGATTGTGTGGTCAAATGGCTAAGACGCATCATTTACACTGATGAGATTGGGGTTCGATTCCCCACACGATCATATTCCAATATATGCGTAAAATACGCATATGTTTTTATTGCGCATCAATAAAATCCTTATAGTCTTGCCGTAAACTTCGCCAAGTGATGCTAATACGGGTACCGCGTTCGACAGTTTGTCCATTGATGACATCCGTTTTACGCTTACTAATCCCATGAGTCCAACCGTAGCGAGCATCGCCTCGCATAATCAAGATGTATCCGATTGGAAGATAGCATTCTACTTGACGAAAAGGTTCTACGGTTTGCCGAAATTCCATGATGATTCCTGATCCCAATGACAAAGTAGAAATTTCGTCTTGGAAGAACCGTTTATGAT
>Ga0315284_10010817_pt1 | contig 13003 bp, 12 predicted proteins | sample YL17G09_16_MG_FD_203696 | JGI IMG/M metagenome (GOLD analysis project Ga0315284, IMG submission 203696) | Sediment microbial communities from Yellowstone Lake, YNP, Wyoming, USA - YL17G09_16 | ecosystem: Environmental > Aquatic > Freshwater > Lake > Sediment | place: USA: Wyoming | collected... | reverse complement strand
GCCCCGTCTACGATCACCCCGGCCACCTGCCGGTTGCGGGCGCTCCAGGTGGCGAGCTCGCCCCAGATGGCCGGCCCCACGCCCCCAACGTCCACCACGATCACGTCCCCCGGCTCGGCTTCATCGATCGCCTCCACCGGCTTGGCGAAATCGCCGGGGGCAGTGCGCACGGTGAGGGCGCGCCCGGCCACCCGCATCTGGGGGGCGAGCGGCCGGATCAGCCCGGTGGCCCCGCCTCGGTGCATGGCGTCGGAGATATTGGCGGTGGACACCCGGTGCAGCACCTCCAGGATGGACTCCTGGCCGGCACGCTTGAAGAGCTCGGTGCTCACCGCGGCCCCAGTGTCCAGGGCCTGGCGGATATTGCGGGTGGCCTGCTCGGGGTCGTCGGCCTTGGTGATGGCCCCGCCCACCACCACCACCCGGGCGCCCGCGGCGACCGCCCCGGCCGCGTTCTCCGAGTGAATCCCCCCGGCGAAGGTGACCGGGAGGCCGACCGCGGCCACGATCTCCCGCAGGCCGGCAAAGGGATCCTGGCCCAGCATCTGCACGTCCACCGGACAGTGCACCCCGATGTAATCGGCGCCCAGGGCCTCCACCTGGCGGGCGCGGGCCACCGGGTCGGGGATGTTGATGAGATCCACCACGATCTTGGTGCCCACGTTGCGGGAGGCCTCCACGCACTCGCCGATGGTGGCGTCGGAGGCGGCGGCCAACACGTGCACCACTCCGGCCCCAGCCTTGGCGGCAGCCTCCACCTCGGCCCGGCCGGCGTCCATGGTTTTCATGTCGGCCACGATCACGTGGTCGGGGAATTGCTGCTTGAGGGTGCGCACGGCCTGCAAACCCTCGCTCTTGATGAGCGGGGTCCCGGCCTCCAGCCAATCCGCGCCCCCGGCGGCGGCTGCCTTGGCCACCTTCAGGGCGCGGTCCAGGTCCAGGAAATCGAGTGCTACCTGCAGCAGGGGGTGTCCCGGCTGCCGGCGCTTAGCGGGCATCTCATTCTCCCATCAGGTGTACGTGCACCGCCCGGGTGCGGGCGCGGTTGTCGAAATCCACCACCACGATCTGCTGCCAGGTGCCCAGGGTGAGCCGGCCCTCGGCGATCGGCACCACCAGCGAGGGACCGAGAAGGGCAGCCCGCAAGTGGGAATGCCCGTTGGCGTCCCGCCAGCGCTTGTCGTGCTCGTACTCAGTGCCGCTGGGCAGGAGCCGCTCGACCGCCTGCTTCAGGTCCTCCACCAACCCGGGCTCGTACTCCAGGGTGGTTATCCCAGCAGTAGCCCCAGCGACGAAGATGGTCGCCAGCCCGCGCCGCTTCCCGAAGGCCTCCACCCGCTTCTGCACCTCGGCGGTAATGTCCACCACGTCGCATTCGCCCTGGGTGGAGATGGTCATCCGTTCGCTGCTGAACACCATCGCTGCTATCCTCACGAGGCAGTTTGCACCACGGCTCGCCTTCCCGAGACCTCGCTCACCGGCATCGCCTGCCGCCCCCAGGCGGCGGCCTGCTCATAAGTATAAGCCACGCGCAGCACCGTCTCCTCTGCGAAGGGGCGGCCGATGATCTGCAGCCCCAGCGGCAGGCCCCCCGAGCAGCCCGCGGGGACGGAGATGGCGGGCAGGCCTGCCAGGTTGGCGGGAATGGTGCAAACATCCGAGAGGTACATCCGGAGGGGGTCTTCCACCTTCTCCCCCAGGCGGAAAGCGGGGGTGGGGGTGGTGGGGGTGAGCAGGACGTCGTAGTCGGCAAACGCCCGCATGAAGTCTTGGCGAACCAGGGTGCGCACCTGCTGGGCCTTCTGGTAGAAGGCGTCGTAGTAGCCGGCGCTCAGGGCGTAGGTGCCCAGCATGATCCGCCGCTTCACCTCGGGGCCGAACCCCTCGTCCCGGGTCTTGCGGTACATGTCCACGATGTCGCTCACCGCCCGCCTGGTGCGGTGGCCGTAGGCCACCCCGTCGTAACGGGCGAGGTTGCTGGAGGCCTCGGCCGGGGCGATCAAGTAGTAGGTGGGGATGAGGTAGCGCAAATGAGGCATGGACACCTCGCCCCAGGTCGCGCCCAGGCTCTCCAGCCGGCGGACCGCATCCCACACCGCGGCGGCCACCGGCTCGTCCACCCGCACTCCCTCATACTCGAAGAACTCCCGAGGCACGCCGATGCGCAGCCCGGCCACCTCCGCGCGTAGTGCCGCCAGGTAATCGGGCACCTCCCGGTCCACGCAGGTGGAGTCCAGAGGGTCGGGGCCGGCGACGAGCCCCAAGAGCAGGGCGCAGTCGGTGACATCCTTGGTGATGGGGCCCACCTGGTCCAGAGAGGAGGCAAACGCGACCAGGCCGTAGCGGGAGACGCGGCCGTAGGTGGGCTTCATCCCCACCACCCCGCAGAAGCTGGCGGGCTGGCGCACGGAGCCCCCGGTGTCGGTGCCGATGGCCAGGATGCAGCAGTCGGCGCCGGCCGCGGCCGCCGAGCCGCCGCTCGACCCTCCCGGCACCCGGTCCAGGTCCCAGGGGTTGCGGCTGGGGCCGAACGCGCTGTTCTCGGTGGAGGAGCCCATGGCGAACTCGTCCATGTTCGCCTTGCCCACGAACACCAGGCCGGCGCGGCTCATCCAGTCAATCACCGTGGCGTCATAGGGCGGCTGCCAGTCGGCGAGCATGCGGGAGCCGCAGGTGGTGGTGACCCCCTTGGTGCACAGGATGTCCTTGATGGCGATGGGGATTCCGGCCAGGGGGTGCAGGGGCTCCCCGGCCGAGCGCGCCCGATCCACCGCCTCCGCCTGACCCAGGGCCAGATCGGGGGTGAGCAGGATGAAGGCGTGCAGCTCCGGCTCCACTGCCCCGATGCGCTCCTGCACCGCGAGGGTGAGCTCGCGGGCACTGAGCTGGCGGGCGGCGAGCAGCCCGGCAAGCTCGTGGGCGGTCATCTCGAAGAGCTGCTTGGGCACGGAGCTACTCCACGACCCGGGGCACCCGGAAGGTGTCGCCCACCCGGTCCGGGGCCCCGGAGAGCGCCTGGTCGGAGGTGAGGCAAGGGCCGGGCTCATCTTCCCGGAAGACGTTGGTGATCTCGACGACGTGGGAGGTAGGGGGCACAGCACTGGTATCCAGCTCGGACAGGGCCTGAAAGTGGTCGAGGATGGAGTTAAGCTGCTCGGTTAAGCGCTCTTGTTCCTGGGCGGTCAGCTCCAGCCGCGCCAGCAGCGCGACGTGCTCGACTTCCTCTTTGCTGAGTCTCACCTGCTCCCTCTTGCGCGCGGCGGGCATCGGCGCAGTGCCTGCAGGCGCATTATACACCCCCTGCCCCGGCCGGGCAACCGGGCCTAGGGAGCAGGAGTGAGGGTGATATAGCGCATGTCGCAGTCCACCTCGAAGCGCAGCACCCCGGAGGCGTCCGCCGCCAGGTCGGATTCCAGGGGGTACTCGCCGGGGAGGGACTCCACCTTGAGGTGATGCTTGCTGCCGGGAGCGATGGGATAGACTCCATTGTGCACGGTGAAGGAGGCCCGGGTGATCCCCGCCGGCACCACCACCATCTTGGCCCCCGGCGTGACCTGGGACTGCTCCCCGAAGGCGACCAGGCGCACGACCTTGTTGGTGTACTCGGCCACCTGCACCAGCACCTGGCTGCCGGCGGGGGTGACCTTGACCGGGATGGGGCGCAGGGAGAGCACCGGCTGGGCGGGGACCCAGAGCGAGGTGAGCGGGGAGACGGTGCCCGCCCGCACCGATTGCACCCCGCCGGGCATGGAGAAGAGCTGGCCGCCCTGGGCCCGGGTGAGCACGGTCACGTACTCCCCCTTGGCCCCCAGCACCACCAGCTCGCCCTCCCGGTAGCGCACCACGGTGGGGCCGCCGCCAAACTGGCCGGGCCAGGCCAGGGCGAAGTCGTAGTCCCGCCCCAGAATGTCGGTCATCAGGTCGTCGAAGTAGGGGCGGCCGGGGAGCCAGGACTCCCAGACGCGGCCGGAGGCGTAGAGTGCCCAGCCTTTGCCCACCGGGCGGGCGAGCAGCCCGGCGCAGGCGGGGGCATTCTGCTGGAAGCCGATCACCGGCTGGGTGCCGGGCAGGGGGTAGACCCAGGTGAGGTCGTTGGTGAAGGGGCAGGTGGTGAGATCGGTCAGGGTGCGCTGCTGGTCGCCCAGGGAGGGGAAGAGCGGGTGGGGGAAGGTGGCAACGATGGGCAGCACCTGCCCCGGCAGGATGCCGGCCGGCCGCACCCCGAACAGCGGCTCCAGGGTGCCGCCCGGCCGCTCCGGCTGGCCGGGGGCGCCAAACCGCCCGCACTCGCCGTCCCCGAAGAGCACTCCGCCCGCCTGCATGAACTCCACCAGCCGGACGCGGGCCCGGTCGCTCATCTGCAGCGCGAGCGGCGCCAGCAGCAGCCGGTAGGGGAGCGCCTCCGCCTGCTCCACGTCCTCCAGCGACAGGAAGTCCAGGATCCCGAATCGGCACCCGGAGCGCAGGGCGAACACCAGCCCGCCCGGCTCGGTCACCGAAAGCGAGCCGATGTGCCCGTACAGGGAGCGCCGCCCGGCCAGCGCCCCGGCCGCCAGCGGCTCGCAGAGCATGGCCACCTGGCAGGCGGGGGTGCGCGGCGCCAGCTCCAGCTGGCGGCATTGGGAGATCACCCCGGCCAGCTCCCCTCGCAGGTCTGGGTGGTCCTGCAGCCACTGCCAATCGCCGTAGCCCACCCCGGCGGCCCCGTGGGCGGCGGCGTGGAGGGTCCAGGTGCGCAGCTGCGCGGCGCTGATACCCTCCCCCACCAGGAGCACGGGCAGGGCGGCAAAGCGGTTGCCCCGGCGCCCGATGTCCACCGCGTGCGGGTTGTGCAGCTCCAGGTCGCCTTCCGCCTGGGTGGGCGGGAAGCCCAGCACCATCCCGTCATAATCCCGGGGCACGGCCAGCGCCGACCGGTAGTAGCGCACACTCCCGGCGAGCACCAGCCGGCCGGGGTCCGCCTGGCGCAGCTCCCGGGCCCAGAGCGCGAGCAGGTCGGCATAGCGCTGCTGCCGGTAGCTGACCAGGTCGAAGGTCGCCCGCCCCAGCCCCTGGGGTTTGAAGCGGTCCACCCGGCGCACCAGCTCATCGCTGAGCACCTCAGCGGTGAGCTGCGTGCCCCAGGCCTGGTTGACCGCCTCCATGGTGCCGTACCACTGCTGGAGGTAGTGCAGGAAGTCGTCACGCTGGAAGGTGAGGTAGTCGGGGTCGACCGCGGCTACCTCCCAGACGGCCACGGCGGGGGAGCGCAGCTCTTGCACGCAGGCAGTGACGAACGCCGCCACCTGTGCCCGGTAAGCCTCGGCGAAGACGCTGGGGGGCAGGAGCTGCCCCTCCACCTTGAACCCGGCCGGGCTGGGAGCCAGGCGCACGATTACCAGCAGCCCCTGCTTGCCGGCGGCCTCGGCCAGGGTGCGGGCGGCGGCCAGGCTGGCACCCTGGGTGCTCTTCACCTCCACCACCAGGGTGTTCAGCCCGGTGGCCCGGTAGGTGGGGAGCTGCTCCGGCTGGCGGCAGCCCTCGGCCCAGTACAGGGCACGGGGCCGGTCGGCCACCAGGATGATGTTGCCCAGGCGGGCAGCCGGGGGGCGGGAGGGAGCCACTGGGGCCGCGGGGGCGGGGGAAGGGGGCGGCGGGGGAGCAGCCTCTTGCGCTCGCGAGGGGGCCAAGCTGGCCAGCGCCAGCAGCAGGCACAACCCCAGGCTAGACCGGCTCCTCATGTTTCGTTTTCCTTGCGGTAGCCCGCGCCCACCAGACGGTGAGCTCGTAGAGCACGACCAGCGGCACGGCCAACATGCTCATGTTGAAGGCGTCCGGGGTGGGGGTGACCACGGCGGCGAGCAGGAAGATGCAGGCGATCGCCTCCTTGCGCCGGCGGCGCAGGAACTCCGGGGTGATGATACCCACCTTGAGCAGGAACGCCAGCAGCAGGGGCAGCTCGAAGCAGAGGCCGAAGGCGAGATACATCTTGGCCACCAGGCTCACCTGCTCCTGGAGCTTGAACATGGCCACCGCGTCGGGCGGGGTGAAGCCCATCAGCCAGATGAACATGCGGGGGGCCATCCAGTAGCAGAGCGCGACCCCCAGAGCGAACAGCACCCCGGCGAGGGGCAGCAGGGGCCGGGCGGCCCGCCGCTCGGTGTCGGTGAGCCCGGGGCCGACGAACCGCCACAGCTCCCAGAGCACCAGCGGGCCGGCCAGGGCCACCCCGGCGATGACGCTCACGTTGAACTGGGTCATGAAGCCTTCCAGGGGGCCGCTGACGAACATCTTGCCGGAGGCGGACTGCAGCGCCTTGCGAATGGGGGCGAGCAGTATCAGGTAGAGGTAGGGGTAGAGGAACCAGCCGGCCGCGATCCCCGCCCCCACGTAGCCGAGGGAGCGGATGATGCGGAAACGCAGCTCCTCCAGGTGCTCCACCAGGTCTGCTTTTTCGTCCGTTTTCATAGCGTGGGAAATCGCCGCCGTTCTCGCCCTACTGGCCGGGGCGCAGCCATAGTAGACCCGCCCCTGCTCCGTCCCCACCAGGTCGGCACGCACACCAAAAGACCCCGGTAGCCCGGGGTCCGAGGGTGCTTATCGCCGACCGCCTAGAGCAGGGCGACCTCCGTCTCCCGGTCGAAGAGGTGGGCCCGGCCCAGGTCCAGCACTACGTCCAGGGTGCCGCCGATCTTGGCGCCGGTGGCGGCGTCGAGCTGGGCGATGACCGTGTGCTGCCCGCTGGTGAGGTAGGCGTAGACGGTGGCCCCCATGGGCTCGGTGACGTCCACGCTCATGCGCACGGTGTTGCCCGCGGTGGACGGTACCGGGCTGGCCAGGGCCTGGTCGTAGATCTCCTCTGGGCGGATACCGAAGATCACCGACTTGCCCACGTAGCCCTGGGCCTTGTCCGCCCGCTCCCGAGGCAGCACTACCCGGAACTCCCCGGCGTTGACCACCAGCTCCCCGTTCTCCTCTTCCAGGGTGGTGTCCAGGAAGTTCATGGCCGGGCTGCCGATGAACCCGGCGACAAACAGGTTGGCCGGTTGATTATAGAGGTTGAGGGGGGTGTCCACCTGCTGCAGCAGGCCGTCCTTGAGCACCGCGATGCGGTCGCCCATGGTCATGGCCTCGGTCTGGTCGTGGGTGACGTAGATGGTGGTGATGCCCAGGCGGCGGTGGAGCTTGATCAGCTCGGCCCGGGTCTGCACCCGCAGCTTGGCGTCCAGGTTGGAGAGGGGCTCGTCCATGAGAAACACCTTGGGCTCGCGCACGATGGCCCGGCCCAGGGCCACCCGCTGCCGCTGGCCGCCGGAGAGCTCCTTGGGCTTGCGGGCCAGCAGGTCCCCCAGCCCGAGCATGCTGGCGGCGGCCTGCACCCGCTGGTCGATCTCCTTGCGGGTGAAGGCGGCCTTGCGCCAGAGCATGGTGCGCTCGCTGCTGCGGCGCAGGCGCAACCCGAAGGCCATATTGTCGTAGACGCTCATGTGCGGGTAGAGGGCGTAGTTCTGGAACACCATGGCGATGTCGCGGTCCTTGGGGGAGACGTCATTCACCAGCCGGTCGCCGATGTGGATCTCGCCCTCGGTAGCCTCCTCCAGCCCGGCCACCATGCGCAGGGCGGTGGTCTTGCCGCAACCGGACGGGCCGACCAGCACCAGGAACTCCTTGTCCTTGATCTCCAGGCTGAGCTGGTTGACCGCCATCACCTTGCCGAAGCGCTTGGTCAGGTTGTTCAGTGTCACGCCTGCCATGCCCCATGGTCCTCCGTGTGCTTCCCCGCTAGCCGGGGAGAGCAATCTGCCTAATACTACGCCCGGCGCCGTTAACCTGCTTTTGTGCCTGCCCGGCGCGCTTGGGCGGCGGCTTCCCGGGTGCGCTCGATCTGCTCTGGGGTTACCGCCCGCTCGAAACTGCGGAATCCGGCCAGCCGGAAGCCGTGCTTCTGGGCCAGCCGGCGGATCTCCCGCACCTTCTCCACCTCCAGCTCCCGGCCCAGGCTGAAGCACTCGTACCGCTCCTCCAGGGCCAGCAGCATGGTTTCCGCCATGCAGGCGTAGGCCGTGCCGGGGGGGAAGCCGAAGTCCATGCCGAAGTCCACCGGCCCCGGCACCTGCACCACCCCGCCCTCGATCACCAGCACGTCCGGCCGCCGCTCGGCCACCGCCCGGGAAACGTCCCGGGGCCGGGCCACGTCACACACCACCGCCCCCGGCTTCAGATACTCGGGCTCGATCACCGTGTCCACCGCGCTAGTGACGGTGATCACCAGGTCGGCCTGGGGCAGGGCCTGCAAGGGGTCGGTGGAGACGGTGACGGTATCCCGGCCGATCTCCTCCCGCACCGCCTCCAGCTTCTGGCGGTCCCGCCCTACCAGGGTGAGGCTGGCCGCCGTCTCGGCCATCAGGTGCGAGCACACCCGCCCGATGGAGCCGGCGGCTCCCACCACCGCCGCCCGGGCCTGCTCGGGCGCGATGCCCATCAGCGCCCCCGCCTGCAGCGTGCCCTCCATGGCGGTGGCCACGGTGTAGGTGTTGCCGGTGGTGACCGCGATCTCCACGTTCTTGGCCACCGTCACCCCCGCGTCCCCCACCACCGAAGTGTAGGCCCCCAGGCCGACGATGCGGGCGCCCGTGTCCTGGGCGATCCGGGCGGCCCGGCTGACTTTCGCCAGCACGTACTCTTCGGGGAGCTCCAGGAACTGGCGCGGGGTGAGCGGGCAGCCCACAAACCACCCCTCGGCGGTGGCCCCGTCGGCGCCGGTGACACCGGTGATGTGGGAGACCACCTGGGGCGGGATGAGCTTGACCAGCTGGTCCACCCAGCGCTCGGGGAGGTAGCGGGCCAGCTTGTACTTGCGGGCCACGTCGGCCTTGCCGCCCAGTGGATGGATGATGAACGCGAACTTACCCATATCCCTGCCTTGTCAGAACCGCACCACCCGGGGGCCCCAGCCCAGCCGCTGGTAGACCCCCAGGTAATCTTCGCCGGTCATCTGCTCCGGGCGCTTGCCCGCCAGGGTGACCAGCACGCCTTCGTTCACATTGGTGGCGAAGCTGCGCCCCTCCACCTCCGGGGTGGTGGTGACCAGCATCGCCGCTCCCCGCTCGCGGAAGGTCTCCACGTCGGAGCTGGTGGTGGTATTGGTGATCACGATCTTGCCCTCCAGCCGGTCGGGGAGGTGGCGGCGGATGAAGTGGAAGTCCCCGGCGATGACGTCCGCCCACTGGTAGAAGCGGGCGAAGCGCTGGTCCGGCCGCTTCTGCTGCTCGCCGGTAGGGTAGAGCACCCCGATGGGCAGCAGCCGCAAGCCGGGCAGGAGCAGCCGGCCCAGGAGGGTGAGCGAGCGATAGCGGTAGATGCCGATGGGCAGGCCCAGGGCGAAGACGAGGTCGCCGTAGCACACCTGGGGTCCCAGTGCCGGCAGCGCGGCAGCCATCCCGAAGCGGTCGATGCCGGAGCACAGGAGCACCCGCTTGCCCCCAAAGTCCACCGTCCCCTCCTCCTGCAGCCGGTGCAGCAGGTAGGGCTCGATGTGCTCCTTGTAGCCCCCGCCGTCCACCACCGGGGTGCTGGGAGCTTCCCGGGCCAGCAGGCCGGCCTCCCGCACCTCGTAGTGGCGGCGGCCCGCCACCAGCCAGCGGTTGATCCCGCCCAGGCCGATGCAGTCCACTTTGCCGTCCAGGGAGCGCATGATCTCCCGGGCCCGGGCCAGGTTCCCGTCCGCCCCCACCCGCTGCAGCTCGAAATCCCCCCCGAGCAGGCTGATCCGGGCCGTCTTGTCGCGGTCGGAAGCCCCCAGGCTGACGCTGACTACCTTGCGCATCGCGGACCCGCCTTCGGTGGGATACTGGGACGGCTCTCCATTTCGGGCTGCCGCCTGCCGCTCCCTGGCGGCGGCGCGGTGGCGGCGGCCAGTATTTCCCGCAGCTCGCGCCAGGTGCGGGCCCAGGTCACGGCCTCCCGCAGGGCGACCGCGTCGGGGAAGCCCCGCACATACCAGCCGGCATGCTTGCGCATCTCGCAGGCGGTGATGCGCTCGCCCTTGAGCTCTCGCAGCATGTCCCCGTGCTCGATGGCCAGGGCCAGGCGCTGGGGGCGCCCGGGCGGCTGGTAGCAGCGGCCCGCCATCTCGGCTGCCATCCGGGCGAACACCCAGGGATTACCCAGGGCGCCCCGGCCCACCATCACCGCCTGGGCGCCGGTGTCGGCCATCACCCGGGCGGCCGCCACCCCATCCTGGATGCCGCCGTTGGCGATCACGGGCACGGACACGGCCGCGGCCAGCCGGGCCACCAGCTCCCACTCCAGGGGTGGGGTGAACTTCCCGCTGGCGGTGCGCGGGTGGAGCACCAGGGCGGCCGCCCCCGCCTGCTCGCAGCGGCGGCCGAGCTCCACCGCGTCCGGGAAGCCCTGGCGCCAGCGCGCCCGCAGCTTGACGGTGACGGGGACGCTGCTCGCCTTCACCACCGCCCGCACCAGGGCCTGGGCGCGCTCGGGGTCGGCCAGCAGCGCCGCACCGCCCCCTCCCTTGACCACCTTGGGCACGGTGCAGCCCATGTTGATGTCCAGCAAGTCGGCATTCTCCCGCTCGCAGACCAGAGCCGCGGCCCGGGCCATGGTGTCGGGGTCCCCGCCGAAAAGCTGGACCGACAGCGGCCGTTCCTCGGGGCTGGCGGCGAGCAGGGCCAGGGTGCGCCGGCTGCCGTAGCCCAGGGCGGTGGCGCTCACCATCTCCGAGCACACCAGCCCTGCGCCCTGGCGCTTGCAGAGCAGGCGAAAAGGCAAATTGGTGATGCCGGCCATGGGGGCCAGCACCAGCGGGGGAGCGATAGCCAGCGCTCGCAGGTACAGAGTGCTCATGGGTATACCGGCCGGACGGTCACCGGGCATCCGGGGCCAGGGCGTCCAGGCAATAAGCCAGGCCGAGCAGCACCAGGTGCGGCTCCAGCCGAGCCTCGGGAAGCTGCCGGGCCAGCTCGCGGGCCGCGCCACCGGCCAGCACCAGGGGAGCCTGCGCTCCCACCACCCGGCGCAGCCGGGCGGCCAGCTCCCGGATGGCCCCCAGCGGCCCCCACCGCGCCCCGGCGGCCAGGCATTCCTCCGTGGATCGCCCGGGCAGGGCGGGACGCAGGCGGCGAGGGGCCTGCAGCCGGGCGGTGGCGCCCTGCAGGGCTTGCAGGCCGGTGCGGGGCCCGGGGAGGATGGCGCCACCCAGGAACTCGCCGGCCGCGGAAACCGCGTCCACGGTGATGGCGGTGCCGATGTCCGCGACGATCACCGGCCCGCCTACCAGGCGGTAAGCGCCCACCGCCGCAGCCAGCCGGTCGGCCCCCAGTGAGGCAGGGTCCCGGTACCCGTTGACCAGCCCGACGGGGGAATCGCCTCGCACCTGGAGTACCCGGCCCGCCACCTCCTGCAGGGCGCGCCGGGCGGGAGCCTCCAGGGCGGGCACCACGGTGCTGAACACCGCCCAGCCGGGGACCGGCTCGCCCTGGCGCTCCAGCACCATGCGCAGCCAGGAGCCCACCCGCTCGGCCCGCCCGCCGGCGAGGCGGGCATGCCAGCGCAGGCGGTGATCACAGAGCGCGCCCAGGTGCAGCCCGCTGTTGCCGATATCCAGGGCGAGTAAGTGCATGGCCACCAGCCTACCGGGTGGTGGAGATCCCGCGGCCGACGCCGTAGAGCTGGATCCCCTTGGTAGCGATCAGGGAGGCGACGTATCCCATCACCAACAGCAGGAGCACCCGCAGCCCGGCGAACCCCACGTCCACCAGCTCCAGGCCCTGCCGGGTGGCGCTGCGGCCCAGGGCGGAGAACATGCCAAAGGCCCAGGCGAAGACCAGGATCAGCAGCACCAGGCCCAGCAGGAATATCACCATCCCCACCATCCGGGCGGGGAAGTCGGTTTCGCTTCGTGCGCCTTCGCCCATGCTCGCTCTCCTGACTGCCGCCGCTGACCCCGGCGTCCATTCTAGCAGAGGTCCCGGCCCGGGACAAGGAAGGGCGGGCGCGAGCGTGGCGTGAGCGGGGAGGGAGGCGCTTCCACCCACCGGGAGCGGGTCCCCGCTCCTTGACACCAGCCGGTGAATGCACTAGAGTAGAAGCGGACGACAGGAGGTGGTGGAGCTGGACGCGGATACCTCCGCCGGGCGCCAGTACCGGGTGCTGATCGCTGACGATGACAAGGCCAGCCGGGTCTTGGTGCGTACCATGCTCGCGGACCTGGGGCCTAAGCTCACCACGCTGGAAGTGTCTTGTGGCCAGGCGGCGCTGGCAGCCGTGGACGCCTATCATCCCGACTTGATCCTGCTCGACATCCTGATGCCCGACGTGGACGGGATCAGCATCTGCACCGAGCTGCGCAAGCGCCCCGAGACCCGCAACACCCGCATCCTGATGGTGACCGCCCGGCGCGACGAGCGCATGATCAGGGCGGGGCTCTTGGCCGGCGCAGACGACTACCTCACCAAGCCCTTCTCCAAGGAGCAGCTCCTCGACCACGTGCGGCGGCTGCTGCCCCCGGAGGCGCCGACCAAGCCGGCCTAGCCGGAGGGCGAGCACCGGGAAACGACCAGGCGGGCCCTAGCGGCCCGCCTTTGCATTTGGGGGCTACAGGGTGCGGGTGACCTTGGTCAGCTCCCGGGGCTTATCGGGGTCGAGCCCCTTCTCCACCGCCAGGTGGGCGGCCAGCATCTGAGCCAGCACGATGTGGGGGAAGGGCATGTAGACCTCGTCCAGGCCGGGAGCCAGCTCCACCGTGAGCCGGGCGAGGCCGGCGTGGGCCAGGCGAGCGCTGTTGGTGACGACACAGGTTTCGCTCCCAATGTCCTGGATCCGGCGCAGCACCTGGGTCATGAAGGGGAGGGTCTTGCCCGCGGGCGCGTAGACCATCACTGGTACCTGCTCCTCCAGCATGGCGATGGGGCCGTGCAGGAAATCGGCGGCGGAATGCCCGATGGCGGCCAGGTAGCAGGTCTCCTGGAGCTTGAGCGCGGCCTCGTGCACCGTGCAGTAGTCGAAC
>Ga0315284_10010815_pt1 | contig 13004 bp, 15 predicted proteins | sample YL17G09_16_MG_FD_203696 | JGI IMG/M metagenome (GOLD analysis project Ga0315284, IMG submission 203696) | Sediment microbial communities from Yellowstone Lake, YNP, Wyoming, USA - YL17G09_16 | ecosystem: Environmental > Aquatic > Freshwater > Lake > Sediment | place: USA: Wyoming | collected... | reverse complement strand
CATAAAAACAAAAGATAGAAAGAGAAGATGAATATCTGTCGGTCTGAAACCGATAGCTAAAGAAATCATAAATATAATAAGTCCTTGAATTACGGCAACTGTTCCTCCTCCCAAAGTTCTTCCTATCATAATTTTTAAACGGGAAACGGGCGCCACGAGCGTCTCTTTTAAAAAACCAAACTGTCTGTCCCAGATTATTTCAATTCCTGAAAATACTGCTGTAAAAAGGATTCCCATTGAGATTATGCCCGGCGTCAGAAACTGAATATAATTACCACCCCCAGCCTTTTGGTATATCGGTCCAAACCCAAAACCCAAGGCAAGTAAAAGAAGCAGGGGCTGCCCCAGAGAACCAATTATCCTGGATTTAGACCTAAAATACCTTTTTAATTGACGCAACCAAAGAATATAAATTACTTGCATGTTTTTTATTTAGTTAATGTCTGAAAATCCTTCTTCGCATTCTCATTCTTTCGACAGAACTGACTTCTTCTTCACGAATAATTTTTCCCGTAAGAGCTAAAAAAGCTTCTTCTAATGAGATGGTTTTCGTTTGCTGTTTTAACTCTTCAGGAGTTCCTTGAACAATAATTTTGCCGTGGTCAATGATTGCAATTTTTTGGGCGACTTTGTCTGCTTCTTCCATATAATGAGTGGTAAAAAAAACCGTCATTCTTTCTTCTTTGTTTAAATTTTTAATGTAGTTCCAAATATGACTTCTTGTTTGAGGATCTAAGCCTAAAGTTGGTTCATCTAAAAAAAGTATTTTAGGATGGTGAACCAATCCTCTGGCAACCTCAAGCCTTCTTTTCATCCCTCCCGAAAAATTCTTTACCAACTCGTTTTTTCTATCCCATAATTCCACAAATTTTAACAACTCCTCAATTCTTTTTCTCCTAATATCTTTTGGAACGTCGTATAAAACGCCGTGAAATTCCATATTTTCCTGGGCAGTCAGTTCGTCGTCTAAGCTTGGGTCTTGAAAAACAATGCCAAAAGAACGGCGAACATCATTTTGTTCTCTAACGGGATCGCTACCATTAATAAGAATTCGGCCACTCGTTGGTTTTAAAAGAGTTGTAAGCATTCTTATTGTAGTTGTTTTGCCCGCTCCGTTTGGGCCTAAAAAAGCAAAAATTTCTCCTTTGTTTACAGAAAAGGAAACATTGTCAACCGCCGTGAAATCACCGAATTTCTTTGTTAGATTTTCAACTTTTATCATAATGTTTATTCTACCAATATTAACCAATCCTAAAAATTAAGACTGTTGGTATAAATGCTTAAAAACTTAGGAATGATAAGCAATAATCCGATTAACGGCAGAATAAACAAAGCTAAAGTTACAATGAGCGTCCAAAGAAAATACTTTCTCGTCTTTTCGACAGAACGATAAATCTCTTCGAGTTTTTTATCCTGCATTTCAATTTTCTTTAAAATTTCTTCTTCCATATTGTTTCATTCTACCAAAAAACCGCCTCTTTGGCGATTCTTTGGATTGAAAATCCTGCCTACGGGACGACGTTAGAACCTGTTTGGTGAATACAAACTAGATATAATGAATAGAAATCTTTTATAAAAATACAAGAAACCGTCTTTGCTCAACGGTTTCTCATGGTTGGAAATGGCAAAACTATTTTTTAATGGATACTAGTTCGCCGTCTTCCATTTCGACGGTAATCGCGTCTCCTTTCGCGAGGGTAACTCCTGGCCTAGTGAGCTTTCGCACAAGGGCTAAACCCAAGATTCGCTCGCCGGCCCCGGGTCCACCTCCGTGTCCGCCTCTGAAACTGATCTTCACAGCATTATTGTAATAGATCTCTATTACCGTTCCGGAATAAGTAGCCATAGAATTTCTCCTTTCTTGGCATAATTATCCATTTACTTGGTGCAAATGAATATGAATTTATAACATAAACAGCATTATTGCGCCAGTATCAAAAAAATTGATCCTGCCTACGGGACGACGCTAGAGCTTGTTTTTATGGAATACTGTCATCGCTAGAAAATTACTCAAATAAATTAACATAGTTTTGATATCTAAAAACTCTATTCCTTTTCCTTCCCGTTATTTCTTTTAGAATTCCCGAGTCAATCATTTTTCCTATCAAAGATGAAGCATTGGGATTCTTTAATCCCGCAATGTTTTCAACATCTTTCACTGTTAAAATTGGTGTATGAAACAAAAAATTGAATACTAGAGTTGCTTTTGGAATAGATCTTCCGAGAGTCAATATTTTTTTAAGATCTTTGTCTTTTAATTTAATTATTTTTTTACTTGTATCCACTGCTTGATTAGCAGTAGTGGCAACACCATCAAGAAAAAATTTTAACCAACCTTCAATATTGTCTTTTTCATGAACGGCATTAAGTCGATCATAGTATTCTTGACGATATTTCTTAAAAAATTCAGAAAGATAAAGAAGTGGTTTATCTAAAGCTTTTTGTTGACATAAATAAAACGTAATTAAAAGACGACCAATTCTACCATTACCGTCTAAAAATGGATGAATATTTTCAAATTGTGTATGAATTAACCCAGTTTTGATTAAAACTGGAAGGCGAGAATCACTACGTAGAAATTCTTCCATATTATCCAGTGCAGACATAACTTCCTGTGGCGGACAAGGTACAAAAGATGCTCTTTCAATAGTCGTTCCTCCTACCCAATTTTGTGATTTTTTAAATTCACCTGGCTCTTTCCATTCACCCCTTACTTCTTGAAGCAAAATTTTATGAATTTCTTTTATAAGTCTCAAAGAAAGAGGTAGCGTTTTAAGCCTCTCTAATCCATAATTCATTGCTTGTATATAATTTAAAATCTCGTCTACATCTTTGTGAATTTCCAGATTCTCTATCTTCGCTTCTGCATTTAGAACGTCAGCAAAAGTTGCTTGAGTCCCTTCTACTTGACTTGAAAGAGTAGCTTCTTTTCGGATATACATTAAAATAAAAAAGTCAACATCGGGCAACGTCTCCGCAATACCATCTAATCTTCCCAACGCCAAATCAGCCTTTGATAATAAGCTTTGTAGTTCCTCATCAACCTCAATTTTAAATGGCAATGGATTCGAAATGAATGCTTTATATTGTGCATCGCCTTTCAATTGAGTTATATACCTACCGCTTCTCATATTTTAATTACTTTATTTATTAACCATAGATAAAGATTTTCTTATCTACGATTATCATTATAAACCATAGATAATTTCTGGTCAATATGCTTTAACCGTAGATAAGTTTTATCAAAAATATGATTACTATTATTAATCGTTTTTATTTAACCCCTTTAACCTATTTATTAAATAGAAACCCGAGAAATAAATTTCATGAAATTAACTCCCTCTATGAAATTCGAACCTCTAATTATATATGAGCCGGAGGAGAGATTCGAACTCTCGACTTGCTGTTTACGAAACAGCTACTCTACCGCTGAGTTACTCCGGCGTTATCTGATTTATCCTAGCAAAAACGGGTCAAAACTGCTAGATTTAACAATGATGAACTACCTTAAAGAAGCTAAAATTAAAGGCAAGACCATGCGCTTTCCTATTTATTTTCCCGACGCCACCAGAGCCGTGGTCAGAAGCTTAGACAACCAAGATTTAAAAGAAGCGGGCATTGAGGGCTTTATCTTAAACTCTTATCATTTAATGTCCATGCCTGGAACCAGGACAATAAAAAAGCTTGGCGGCATGAAGAAATACATGAATTGGCCGGGCTTTGCCATTTCTGATTCTGGCGGCTGGCAGCTCCTATCTTTAATCTATAAGAATAAGTCTTTTGGCAAAATTACTGATGACGGCGTTGTTTTCTTCAGAGGCTCTAAGGGGAAAAGAAAGAATTATTATTTCTCCCCGGAAAAATCAATCCAAGTGCAAATGGATCTTAATACAGATATTATTATCTGCCTTGATGACTGTCCCGGAAAAAATGCTAGTAAAAAACAAACTGAACTAAGCACCCAAAGAACAATTGATTGGGCTAAAAGATGCAAAATTGAATACTTGAAACAAATCAAAAAAAGAAAGCTTTCTTTAAAAGACCGCCCCTTGATTCTGGCCGTGGTCCAGGGAGGACAATACAAGAATTTGAGGAAAAAATGCGCTGACGAGCTTTTAAAGGTTGGCTTTGACGGCTATGGCTTGGGAGGCTGGCTGACTGATAAAACCGGAAAAATAGATCTGGACACCATCGGCTTTATCTCAAAATGCTTGCCTGATAATCTGCCGAAGTTTGCCTTAGGAGTGGGATACCCTCAAGACATTATTGATTTAACCAAGCTTGGCTACCACATTTTTGACTGCGTTATTCCAACCAGGGACGCCCGCCACAAAAGACTTTATGCTTGGGCCAAAAATCCAGACAAAGCTGATATTCTGAAAGAGAAAAATCTTTTTAAGCGCTTTTATCCAGACAAGGCCAGATATGCTTTAGATAAAAAGCCGGTCAGCCGGTTTTGCGATTGCCGGCTCTGCCAAAATTATTCCAGAGCCTATCTTTACCATCTTTTTAAAATCGGAGATTCTTTGGCCTGGCGACTGGCCACCATTCATAACCTAAGACTTTATACAAAGCTAATTGAACTTTTGAGAAAAAATGTCAAATGACAAATTGGTCAAAAAAATAGCAGCTTCTAAAAAATACAAAGGGGTTTATCTGAAAACCATTGCCAGAATAGTTAAAAATTGTTCTGAAAAATATCCGGAAAAACAGGTTGAAAAGAAAGCTAAAAATCTTTTGCACCAGGCCTGGGGAGCCTATTTAAACAACCGGCCAAACTTTAAAAAGATTCTTGATTCATTTGAAGGGAAAACCAAACAAGCAATCTTGCCCCTGTTAAGCCTTCAGTCTTCCACCAAAGAAAGGATTCCCATTTTAGATGATTTCTATAAAGAGATCTTTAAAATCACGGGCAAGCCCAAAACAATTGTTGATCTTGGCAGCGGCTTAAATCCCCTGACCTTTTTATGGATGGATCTTGCCAAAGACGCCAAATACTTTGCTTTTGACATTGATAAAAACCAGGCTGAATTTTTAAAATCAATTTTTAAGATCTTGAATATTAATCAGGTTAAAATTGGCTTGGGAGACATCCTAGTTAATGAGTTTCCCAAAGCTGATGTTGCTTTTTTCTTTAAGATTCTGCCTCTTTTAGAACATCAGCAAAAAGGATCAAGTTTAAATGCCTTGCAAAAACAAGACTCAAGGTTTTTGGTTGTTTCTTTCCCGACCAAAAGCATTTCTGGCCGGCAAAAAGGCATGGTTGACTTTTACTCAAAACAATTCCAGGATTTAATTAGAAATCAGCCCTGGCAAAACAAAAAACTCTTGTTTGAAAATGAACTGGTTTTCATAATCAAAAAATGAGCAAAAAACATTCATTAATAAAAAGCTTTGGCTATGCTTTTAAAGGCATCGGCACCGCCTTCAAAAACGAGCCTAATTTTAGAATCCAAATAACTATTGCCTCAATTGCTCTATCTTTGGCTGTTGTTTTCAGATTCTCTGCTCTGGAAATGGCAATTCTTATGCTGACAGCCGGCTTTGTCCTAATCTTAGAGCTCATCAATACCACTATCGAAGCCTTGGTTGATCTGGTCAGCGAAGAAATAAAGCCAAAGGCAATGATTGCCAAAGACGTTTCCGCGGCCGCAGTTTTGACTTCTGTCATTTTAGCTGTTTTTATCGGTATTTTTCTATTCCTGCCTAAAATACTTAAATCACTTTAATGGAAGTTTCTCCTTTAGCTGACAAGATAAGGCCAAAATCTTTAAACGAGGTTATCGGCCAAGATCATTTGGTGGAAAAAGGAAAGCCGATCCGCAGAATTATTGAAACCGGCAAGCTTTTTTCAATGATTTTTTGGGGACCGCCAGGCACGGGCAAAACAACTTTGGCTCGGATTATTGCCAATGAAACCAATGCTTATTTTGTTGAATACTCAGCCGTAGCTGCCAAAAAGCAGGACGTCATGAATGTGGTTGCCGAGGCAAAAGAAAGACTAAAAATAGCCAATCAAAGAACCATTCTTTTTATTGATGAAATCCACAGATTTAACAAAGCCCAGCAAGATGCTTTTCTGCCATCTGTCGAAAACGGCACTATTATTTTAATTGGCGCGACCACCGAGAACCCTAGTTTTAAAGTCATCAGTCCCCTTTTATCCCGATGCCAGGTTTTTGTTTTAAATTCTTTAAATGAAAAAGATCTTGAAAAGATTATCGCCAATGGCGCCAAGGAACAAAAAGTTTCTCTGTCAAAAGAATCCTTAGAATTCCTGGCTGCCTATGCTAATGGCGATGCCCGCCAAGCCTTGAATCTGCTGGAAGCGACTGTCAAGCTTTACCAGAAAGTAACCATAGAAAACATTAAAACTGCCCTTCAAAGCAAGTTTTTAAGGTATGACCGAGCCGGCGAAGAACACTACAATACGATTTCTGCCTTTATAAAGAGCTTGAGAGCCTCCAATGTTGACGCCGCCTTGTATTATCTGGCTCGAATGGTTAATGCCGGAGAAGACCCTTTATTTATTGCCAGGCGCATGGTCATTTTTGCCTCAGAAGACATCGGCCAAGCCCAGCCCACTGCCCTGGTCGTGGCCAATGAAGTCTTTCGCGCCTGCGAAACCATTGGTTATCCAGAATGCGCCATTAACTTAGCTCATGGCGTGGTTTATCTTTGCCAAGCCAAAAAAGACCGTAGCTCTTACAACGGCCTTTTTGCGGCCATGGAAGATGTTAAAAAATACGGCAACCTGCTAATCCCATTAAAATTAAGGAATCCGGAAACTAAACTAATGAAAGACCTGAATTACGGCAAGGGATACGAGAAATACGACACCGGCAATCTTTTGCCCGAAGAGCTCAAAAACAAAAAATACTATTTTAAGCCATGAAAATAATTAAAAAGGCGAATGCTGTCTTGCAGAAAGATCCGGTGATGCGCCGGCTCATCAAACAGCACTCCTTGCTACCACTGGAAAAGAAGGCTAATCTTTTCGCCGCCCTGACTTATGAAATAATCGGCCAGCAGCTTTCCGGTAAAGTTGCTAGAGTTATTTACAAAAGACTCCTTGATCTGTTTGGAGGAGAACTTCCCGAACCGAAACAAATTCTGAGAATCAACGGGAAAAAACTGAGAAGCTGCGGCTGTTCTTGGGCTAAAGTCAAATATCTTAAATCCTTGGCTGAATGCGTAAACAGCGGCCAACTCAATCTGAAATCCCTTTATAAGCTTCCTGATAAAGAGGTCTACGAGCAGCTTTTAAAAGTTAAGGGCATCGGCCCCTGGACCGCGGAAATGTTCATGATTTTCACGCTCCACCGACCGGATATTTTTTCTGTCGGCGACCTGGGCTTACGCACCGCCGTTTCTCGGCTGTATCGCGTTCGCCGTGACAATCTTAAAAAAATCGAAAAAATCGCTGAACGGTGGAAACCCTATCGCTCTTTTGCCTGTCGCTATCTTTGGAAAAGCACAGGCCAAAAGTAATATGTTAGAAACCAGCCCGGTTTTTGAGAAAATAAAAAAACTGCTTGATGAAAATAAAAATATTATAAGCCAAAATTCATTCATTGACAAATAAAGGCAAAAAGTTATTATAAATTATATGGTAAGAAAATTTACTGCGGTCTATAAAAAACAGGGTAAATGGTATCTGGGCTGGGTTGAAGAAATACCCGGCGTGAATACTCAAGGAAAAACTCTTAAAGAAACTAAAAATAATTTAAAAGAGGCGCTTTTTCTTGTTTTGGAAGCAAATAAAAACGTGGCTCGCCAAAAGGCTTCAGAAAAAGTAATCAGAGAATCCATGACTGTCTCGATTTAACCTGTTTAAAGATTGTCTCATGAAAAGAATTGACTTAATCAACCACCTTTTGAAAGAAAGGTGCGTTTTTATTAGAGAGGGCTCCCGGCACAGCGTCTTTTTTAATCCTTCTTCGCATCGAACTTCCACTGTCCCCCGCCACAATGAAATTAATAATTTCTTGGCAAAAAAAATATGTCACGATTTAGGAATTAATTTGCCAAAAAAGAAATGATTAAAACATCCCCGGTTTTTGAGAAAATAAAAAAACTGCTTGATGAGAATGGCATTGCTTACCAAATTGACAGTTTATCTTGACTGGTATTCTCTGATTCTAAAAACCTCGAGCATATTACTATCTTTTTAAAGAATATTAGCTATATTATCTTTCTCTTCCTTTTGGTCTTGGTTTCCTGTCTGTCTTTTTCTTCCCTTAAAAGCCTGGTTAAATCGTCTTTTACTTCTTCTAAAGCAATGTCTAAATCATAATTTGTCGAAGTCGAGCGGATAGAGTTTCTGCCCGGCATTTTCAATTCGCATTCTGCATACCAAACCCTACCCTGCTGGTGATGCCTGGTTACCCTACCGACTTCAACCCAGGCATGGATTACTTCTCCTAATTTCGTGGCTGAAATAACTATTTTATCAAGGAAATTAAGCCGTTTTTGAATATAGGTTTTTGTTTCTTGGTCGGGCTCAAAACTAGTATATTTGATGTGTATTTCCATGTCTATTGATTAATTAACCCAGAGGGAAATTAACTTTGTTAATTATAACGCGGAGCGGTATACCGGACAATCTTGCCTGCTATAGCTGCTGGTATATCGAATCTTCGATTCGCTATAACCTAACCAGTTTTTCCAGCCAAGGAATGTGCTTGTTGCGCCTCTGCCACCAGATATTTTCCCAGATATAATGGACAGCCAGATTCTTCCACTTTCCCCATTTTTCAAAAGCTTTAAGCATTTTTTCAACTGGCACAAGCTCTTTTTCCGGATCCTTGTCAAAGAATATCTTGGTGTAAATTTTCTGCTCCCAGGGAGAAATGTGTTTTAAAAAATCCCATTGGTGAAAAACGTCAAACATAATATAGCCGACTGAAGCCGGTCCTATTCCATAAAGAGAAATTAAAGATTCTTCTTGGGTTTTTTGGTCTGCTTTTCTTAATTTCATTTCATCGATTTCTTTTTTAACAAAATGGGCTGATACCTTAATTAAAGATCTGGCCCGATAGCCCATTTTTAAATCTCTTAATTTCTGTTCCTTAGTCTTTGCTAAAACTTCCGGCTCCCAAAAGCACCAGAGTTTTTCACCGGCAAATTCCAGTAAAGTTCCGTAGTTTTCAAAAAGCGTTTGCATCATAGAAACAGACCTTCTGACAGTCGCATTCTGTAAAACAATGGCAATAATCAGATATTCATACAAAGACCCGGCGTGCATGGGCCGCAAACCGTAAAATCTTTTGATAACTGGCTTTAAAAGCGGGCTTTTGCCAACATCTTTGTAAAATTCAGATAAATCCAAGCCAAGATTGTATCTCCAGATTATTTCTTGTTTTAGAGATTCAATAAATTCTAAAGACAATTTCTTTTTAGAAAAAACAAAAACCCTGATTTTGGGCTTTGCGGCTGTTCCCTTGTTTTCAAAAATCATACCCAGTCTTTCTTCTCTCCACAGCATTGTCTGCCATCTCTTACCTGGTTGAAATTTAGTGTCATTGGTCGGAAAATGACCCGGCTTGAAAAAAGTTGAATCAAAATGAAAAGGCTTTGTCGGAATAATTTCGAAACTGGTTTTTTGAGTAAGTTTGGCCATTGTCCGAATTCGATACAAACTTAAATTGTTTCGTATTTAGCTTCTTTGGGAAAAAGCAGGAGATAAGGATAACCCATATAATTAATCATAATCCTGCCGCAACCCATTTCTTTCAGAAATTGAATCATTCTTTCCGTGGTTTTTCCAGGGTCAGCGTTTTCATCTTCGCCTTTATACTCAATTTCCACAAAATTACCCAAATCCTTTACCGAATCTATAGCAATCTCAAAATCTTTATAGAGCCAAACTTTCCTCGTCTTATCAACTGTAATAAGCGACCTAAAATTGAGCGCTTCAAGAGCTTTTTTAAGTTGGCTCAAGTCTTTAATCTCGGTTTCATATTCATCACAGTAAAATGATTTTTCTCCTTCATAATGCCAATTTTTATAAGTAAAAGAATAATGGCCATTGCTTTCTCTTAATCGCAGCCATTCGGCTATTGGCCGGACTGCGGTAAAGTTTCGATGGGCCGGAGTAAAATATTCATCAATTTGACGCGTTTCAAACTCAAAAACAGCGTTTTTCTCCAAAAATGCCAATAATGGTTTCTCGTTTTCAATATTCACCTGAATCTCAATTTCAATATTTTTAGGCATAGTCTTTGCCCGTGAATAATTCCCTGATAACGTCTTCGATGGCCGGCTCTTCAATGCTCAAATCAGCTACCGGTAATTCCTGCAAAGCGCGCGCTGTCAGGCTAGCGACCTGTTCTCTTTTTACCATCAACACCAGCTTCGGATAATTGAATTCCTTGACCGGAAAAACCTTGGCCACCACTTTAGGATCCACTTCCTTGTTTAAAATCAACAAAACCAATTTGTGGTCTGCATATTTTTGAATAATTTCTGAAAGCTGGCCGTCAAAAACCAAGGTTCCCTTGTCAATAATCATGACTCTTTGGCAAAGATCTTCAATATCCCCCATGTAATGGGAAGTAAGAATGACGGTGGCATTGTATCTTTTATTATATTCCCTGACAAAATCCCTGATTCTTTTTTGCATAATCACATCGAGGCCAATGGTTGGTTCGTCCAAAAACAAAACTTTCGGAGAGTGAAGTAAAGAAGCAATCAGTTCGCACTTCATTCTCTGTCCTAAAGACAATTTTCTTACCTGGACTTTCAAAATGTCTTCTACCTCCAACAACTGTACCATTTCATCTAAAATCTTTTTGTATTGTTTGGCCGGCACTTCGTAAATCTCCCTATTCAAGTTAAAGCTTTCAATGGCCGGCAAATCCCACCAAAGCTGGTTTTTCTGTCCCATAACCAAAGAAATCTGCTTTAAAAACTCTGTTTTTCTGTCCCAGGGATTAAATCCCAACACTGAAACCTGCCCGGAAGTCGGATACAGCAGCCCAGAAAGGCATTTTAAGGTAGTGGTCTTTCCTGCTCCGTTCGGACCAATGAATCCGACCAGCTCGCCTTCTTCAATCTCAAAAGAGATGTTGTTGACTGCTTCAACATCAAAATATTTCCGGGAAACCAAGGACTTTAAAGAACCAATAAAGCCAGGCTCTTTCTGATAGACCTTGTAATGCTTTTTCAGACTCTTTACTTCAATAACTGCCATGATTTTAACTTAATTAATAGTTAATTAACTCTCCTTAAGATATCATATCTTATGAACTGGCTGATTGATAGTGTTTTAAGGCAAATTTCCAAAACATTTGAGACAAAACAAAAGAAACAAAGGCAATAATAATTCCATAGATTATCCAATTAGAACCGATCTGTCCGAATAAGGCCTGAACCGGGAAAGTGGCGGCAAAAGCAATGGGAATAATGAAAGTGAATAAAACTTTTAAGGATCCTTGGTATATCTGAACTGGAAAGCGGCCATTAGAAATAATATTGCTAAATAATTCATCCAGATTAAAAATATTGGTCAGCCAAAAAATGCTTGTCGTTGCCAAAAAGAAAAGGTTGTAAAAGATAAAAATTCCAAGAGCAATTAAGATACTAAAGATAAGCCAGTCAATTGCGGCCGGCTGGATTTGAAGATCGCTTAAAAGCTTGAACACTACTAAAAAAGAAATAATAATCCTGAAATAACGGTCTGATTCAAAGTAGCGGGTTGAAACAAAAAAACGGGGATTGATCGGCTTTAAAAGAATATAATCAAGATCCCCTTTCCTGATATAGCGGGAAAAATGGTTAAAGTTGTCTAGCGCCAGAACGTAGAGCAAATCCCTGAAAATAGTCTGAACCACGACCAGCAAGAAAACCTGTTGTTTCGACCAGCCGGCAATAGAGTCAATCTGCCCGAAAATCAACTCTATGGAAAGCAAAGACAATCCCAGCCAAAACAAATGAATAGTTGTCCAAATCAAAATGTTGAATCTGAACTCAAAATCCCTGATCAGACAGTTTTTGAAGAATTGAAAATATAAAGACAGGTATCTTTTCATAATATTATTGGCCGAATGAAGTATAGGATTTTCTGCCCTTTTCCCACATAAAAAGATAAATCAGGTAAAACAATAAAATCCAAAACAAACAAATCATTATTCCCTGGAATACTTCTATTGAAGATAATCTGCCGAAATAGATTTCCAAAGGAAAAGAAAACACATACCTGAAAGGCAGAAACCTGACAATTGTTTGGAAAACTCCGGGAATGAAGCTGATAGGAATGGTCTGGCCGCCAAGAATTGATCTGCCCATCCAATAAAGACTGTCTACGGCTGAAACCTCGGTAAACCAAAACGCTAAAAGCCCCTGGCAAAGGCTGATGATAAAAGTTAAAAATGTTGCCATGCTAATAGTCAAGATTAAAAGCAGGATCTTAACCAAAGAAAAATTGACAATCAAATAATCTTTAAACAAAAGGGCTAAAATTAAAGTCCCGCTGATACCGAAAATCGGAGAGACCAAATGCCAACCAAGCTCTTCAGCAAATTTTCTCCAGAAAAAAGAAATTGGCTTTATCAAAGAACTAAGAATAATCTCTCCGTCTTTGATTTCTCGGGAAATGCTATCGAAGGGAAACCAAAAAACTAGCCATTGCAAGAATAAAGCGGCCACATAATAAGTGATTAATTCAGGCTTGTTATAACCGCCAATGTCCTTATCAAAAGAACTTGAAAGCCAAACGCTGACAATGGCTACCAAAGAAAAGAAATTCGAAAAAACCCAGACCATGATTGGGCCCCGGTAAACAATGGTGTTTTCCATGCTAAGCTTGCAAAAAGCAAGGTATTTGCCAATCTTAAAATTCATAAAATATCATCTATTCTATCAGAAATAAAGCTGTAATGCCATAAAAACTGTCTTTTGAGCGGGATACGGGAGTCGAACCCGTCTCTCAACCTTGGGAAGGTTACGTTAAACCGCTTAACTAATCCCGCGAATTAGAATCCCAATTTCTCTAGGATCTTTTC
>Ga0315284_10010814_pt1 | contig 13004 bp, 8 predicted proteins | sample YL17G09_16_MG_FD_203696 | JGI IMG/M metagenome (GOLD analysis project Ga0315284, IMG submission 203696) | Sediment microbial communities from Yellowstone Lake, YNP, Wyoming, USA - YL17G09_16 | ecosystem: Environmental > Aquatic > Freshwater > Lake > Sediment | place: USA: Wyoming | collected... | reverse complement strand
CGCCCGATGGCCATTCCGGTGTCCATCACTGCCCGCTGGCTCACGTTCGGAGGCTCAGCCAGCTCGCGGGAGTAGCATTGCAGGAACAGTCTCTTCGGGCACTGGAGTCCTGCTCCGAAGCGGCTCTTAGATAGCAGCGGGATCGTGTCGCGAGCCATAAGTCGGGCATGAATCTGGTCACCAGCTTGAGGGCCACCGGCGAGGTCAAACCGGCAGCGAACCCCATACTACCTTCGCTCGCCTGCGATGGCAAGCGCGGTATCATCATCTCGATGCCCCAAGTAGAGTCCTACTACACGCCGGACGTGTTCCAGCAGTGCCATCAGAGGTACGGATTCTACCACGTTCACGAGCAGGGGTCCCGCAGTTCATGATCTAAGGGGGTTGAGATGCAGGAGTGGGAATACACTTGGTTCCAGGTACGCTGGGTGCCGCTCCGTCAGAAAAAGCAGAAGGGAGAGACTGTCGTAGAGGGCCGATGGGAGGGCGCGGACAAGGTTGCTGAGCTGGACCAGCAAGGATGGGAGTTGGTGTCCGTGCAGCCCTTCATGAGCACCTTCAGCGGGGAGTCATGGGCGGGCGGGCCAGGCGGCTCTGAGGTGTCCAGCTACATGTTCTTCTTCAAGCGGCCAGCGGCTAGAGAGACTGCCGGTCGAATACCCAAAGTACGTCGATGAGGACGGGCTTCTCGGGGCTGAGATCTCTGATCCACTCCTGCCAGGCTTGGTAGGCTTGCCACGACATCGTAGAAAGGAAATACTTCTTCTGGTAGGCAACGGCCCGATAGAGCGGGGCCAGCCTTCGCTTGAACTCAGCCGGGTATCGCCTCGCTAGGTTCCACATGACTACCTTGTCGAGCGGGCAATGCAGCCACGGTCGTAGTCGCGATGCTGTGGCCGGGTCTGGCCTCGACGCCCAGTCGACGTAGAACTTGAGAAAGACATTTAGGGACTTCTGTCCTTGCCCGGGGCTCAATTTCTCGCCTGAGCTGGTTCGTAGCCTTTCCTGAAGGTCGCGAACCCAGGCAGAGTGAACGAGGTCGAACGATTCCCTGTCAGAGATGGTCTCAAGATGGGGGCAGACCTCATGCCAAATGAAATCAATGAAGACTTCTTGTGAGCCCCCAGCCATGGTGCGTCCCTGCGCTCGGAGGAATCCCAAGGAAGCCAGGCCACGGACGATGGACTCGGATTCCCTGGCGGCAAGGTCGTCCAAGTTCCACCCGGTCACGGTTGACTGCCGCTTTGCGGATCGGCGTTCCCCACGTGGCTGCTGCCGGCGATGAGTCAGCCAGAGGTCTGCCTCGACAGGGTCCACTCTGCCATGTTCGTCGGTTGGAAGCCCTCGCTTACGCCACGAATAGGCCACCCCAGGCTGCACGCCGCGGTCTTTCGCCCAACGGTAAATCGTCACCTTCATCATCCGCTCCTCTCCCTCAGAGCCAGTCGTTTTCATCCAGGGCGTGACAGGCCTTGCGACACAGGGGTTCCTGGCGGCGCCCGAGCCACTTCTGCACGTCTTGCCACGTTGCCAAGTGCAGGCGGGCGGGCGGAAGACTAACGGCGCTGCAGAAGGCCTCAAACTCGGTGCGGTACGTGTCCCCCTTCCTGCCACGAACTCGGTCGTTGATGATCACGCCCAGGTCAAGGTCGAGAGGGCGACCATGCACATTCCATCTCCTGGCAAGAGCGTTGCCAAGAGAGAGGTTCTTGAGCAGTTGAGCGAAGCGCACGCCATATACGCGCCACTTGTCGGGTTTCTTGAGGAGCGGACGGAAGAACTGCTCGTACTCCGGGCGCAACGGCGAGCCCTCTGTTTGGCGCCAGCCACGGGGCTCGCTCTTGGGAGCCCCGCATTTGTGCTCGAAGACGCACAGCCAGTCCCGGGCCACGAGAAGCAGATCCGTTTCGGTCCTTTGCAATCTCTGTTCCGTGTGGTACCGTTCAACTTCAGCCAGCGCTTCACTGATATCGTGGTCGATGCACTCGCTGTTCGGCAGGCGCTGCCAATAGTAGACCCAGACTCTTCCGGCTGGCGGAAGACCCAAAACCTCACGGCTGAACTGCGGCACAAGCCCTTCTGCTTCGAGGACCCGGTAAACGATCCAGGTCAGTCGATCCTCACTGTGCCTTGCACGGACATGTTCTTTGTCCTTCCGCTGGTTCGCCTTCCACCGAATGGCGGCCAGGTGCGTGTCAACCTGTATGTTTTCCTGCCATGTCATTCTCCCCACGGCTGGTTCCAGTAGCCGAAGCGCTTCGTGCACGCGGTCGATGGGGTTCTCAAAGAGTTCCTCCTCCGCAACTAGCTTCCAGCCATCTTGCCAATCGAAAACTAGCAGCCGCCTTTCGTCCATGAGCGCTGCACGGCGGCTGTTCTGCGACCTCGCTCCCCAAAGGAGCGAGGCCAAGTCCTTTTTCGGACCATCCGTCCTGGTGTCATGCCAATCGCCGCAGTTGACTTGTGCGAGGAGTGCTTCTATCTCGCTGGCCTGCATCCCCCACTGATACTTGGCTTCGATGTGAAGCACTTCACCCGTCTCGCGCGAGAGCACGTAGTCACGCCTCATCCGGCGAGACGGGTAGTTCCAGAGCCGCGCCATTTCTTCCGTCAGAGGTATCCACACCTCCGTCTTCACCCGATTCGCGGGCCATCCCAACGCGACCAGCAAGGGGCAAATCAACCAGCACCTAACGTCATCCTCGCTGGACCAAATCGTACCACGCAGGTCAGACAGTATTGCCGCGATCCGTTCGCTCACTGGCGCGAGGCCTCCACCCCTCGCTCGTCTATGCTGGTGTCATCCGAAGCTACGTTTCTCGGACCTCCATACCGAGATAAACAGGTAGTCGGGAAAGTCCTCTGGACTGGTGATGCACCGCCAATGTCTGAGGCCTTCTGGCAAAGACGCAATCGTCTCCCTCCATTGCCGCAATCCGGGGCCAGGGTAGATGAAGCCCAGGACCCACTTATTACTCCCTGGCACGGTGTCCAACTTCCGGAAATCCTTGATCAAGCCCACCTGGTCTTCTCTGAAATAGAATTGAAGATTTCGGGGCGTTCCGGCGGCTTGGCTGACGCAAAGGGCCTTCAGTTCGCAGAGGTGTGTCACGCCGCCCAGTCGTAGGCGGAAGTCGATTTGCCTCCGGCCTGCGGAGGTGGTGACGTTCGCTTCACGCTCAAATTCGTCAACCAGTCGCTGCGTCGACAACCTATTCAACAGCACGATGAGTTCGGCTTTGAGCCAGCCTTCAAGGCGGGTATCGGCTTCTGCGAACGCAGTGAAGTGCTCCTCCTTACCGAGGAACCAATCACGAATCGCTTTCAGAATGGCTTCCAACAGGCAACCTCATGGATCAAAGGGCGCTTTCGGACAACATTTCTGCGTCAACAACTTGGTATTGGTGCTGCCGGCGACCCTATTGGCGACCGTTGGCGCCCCCATCCTACTCGCAGCCGTGAGGGTTGGCAAGGGAAGAGAGCTACGACCAGCCGATGGCCGTCCGGCGGGAAGATCGCGTTGGCGAGCGGCAGAATGGGCAGGGCGTCAATGGGGGCGGAGCGCGCCAAGAGGTGGTTCGTCCAGTTACGGGCGTGGGAGTAGGACCATCCAACGAAGATTGTGTGCCTCAACCTGTACGGCCCCTCTGGACCATCTTCGGCCATATCCGGGAGCGCCCCCGAACGTCGAGGGCGCCTCTGGATTCAAAGCGGGGTCGAGCGGGGCCAAACCTTCGTTGCGAGCATCGCAAGACGAGTGGCGCGCTCCCTAATCGAGGCCTCATCCCAGCCGGCGGCCGCCCCTTCGAGCAGGTCCTTGTTGAGATGTAGGACGCTGTGCTTTGCCAACTCCTGGCGCTTCCAAGGCCACGCTGCGTTGGAGAGAGCTGGATTGAGCTTCTCATTGACGAGTGTCAAGTTCCCTATGGTCTGAACGAGGCGATCGCGTTCTCCCACGGCCTCTTCTAAGTAGCCACCAGGTAGGGGCCACTGATCTCGCCATGCCTGCGGCATGATGTGCTCGATTGTCAGGGCGTTCTTGAGAACATGCTCCTCCTCGGACTTCGGAGATCGCAAGACGTCCTCGATGCCTTCCAGAATCATCCGAAGTCGCCCTCTCGTGAGCAGCTGATAGAGTGGCAACGAGATAAAGGTTTCCCGAACCTGACCGTCGGCCGGCCATACTCGCGAGTCAGCCGTCTGATCGGACAGGAACTTGAACACGATATCCGCAGCCATCGCCGGTCCATTGATCTCCAGCTGACCCATGAGCTCGAGGAACAGCTTGTTGTAGTCCTTGGTCGTCATCCGACAGAGCATGCGGCGGACCAGATAACTTTCGATCGCGCCTAGTGCCTGGTGAAACCGGGCCTCTCCGATCTCGTCTCGATTCGAAAACAGCCAAAGGATAACCGGCGTGGTAACGCCCGCGTCCATCACATGCCACCGGTACAGGAACATGCCCTCGGGCGACCAGCCGGTCGTGTCCTCTAGTCGCTGGAAGGACTCCGCTATCGCCCTAATGTCGGCGACGACCGCCGTGATTGGGCGTTGCCCTGCGAAGTCGCGAAACTTGCGGAAGACGTCGCTTGACTGTACCTCCTCGGTCGTACGCATGGTCAGCCAGTAGTTGAGGTAGACATCGATCCGAGGCCTGACCAACCGACCCTGTCGCACCTCGGTCCTCCACCACGTCTGGTCGAACCCCTGCCAGTATTCTTGGTATACGGCGTCGCTCTTCAGGCCGGACTCCTGGGCCGCGTGAAGAACCGAGTTCTTGATCAGGTCAGAGGCCAGCAACGGCGTGCCGCGGGCGTTCAGCGTCTCGAAGATGATATTGGCGTCATCTGTCGACTGGAGATCGATAATGACGATCTGTAGCAGTCCCATCAACGTGGTAACAAGGGCCTGTGCCTTCCGGCCCACCACCTCCGCCTCATCGCCTAACCACTGACGGATCTGCAGCTTGAAGAACTCGTGGGCCAGGACGATGGGCGCGTCTTCAAAACCTCCCACGGGGAGTTCGTTTGACATCGCGTGCCGGAAGGCCTGCTGGTCCACCAGCGTCGGCCAGATCTTGAAGACGTTGTCTGGGTTGCCCTCGGCATAGTAGGGGTCGTTCAGGACCAGCTTTGCCAGCTGCCGTGCCTCCTTCTCGAATCCGCCCTTCTCGAAGACCTCCTGAGCCGCGTCGAGAAGCAGTTGGAGAGTGCCCAGGCGCTGCTGGCCATCGATTACGTGTCGCGTTTCCAGGTCGGGGGTCGCTGTTGCCTGCTGCTGGAGTACGACAGCACCCAGGAAATGCGCCCCGGTGCTTTCCTCGGCAGCCGCCTGCTTGTCATCACCGAGACGCTCGAGCTCCTCCAGGTATTGCTCGGCCTTGTTCCGGACATCGTCCCAGAGCGGCTCCCATTGGTCTTCCTGGTTCCACACGTAGGGCCGTTGGAACGTAGGAACGACGTAGCGAACGTCCCTCTGAAACATGGCCTTCAACGTGATGATGTCAGCTCTCATATGCGGCCTCCCGTCCTTCGCTGCAACCCGGATGGCAACTACCCGCAGCCAGAGGGCTCCGGTCTGATTCGCCGCCTTGTAATATAGCCACGCCCCTGACCTCCAGCCGCCGCGCCAGCCACGTCAGCAACGGCATGCAGCGTGATTCCAGCGCTTAGAGGGTCTAGCGTGCGCTCTCGGTCGCGGTGGTCACAGTCTTCCCCCTCGCACCCTGGATGTCCTCGCGATGCCGACATATTCTAGCAGTCTGGGGTCGGGTTGCATAGATGAGGCCGGTGGCTGCGAGGAATCGGCGAGCCTCAGCGGAGACATGTAAGGGGTTGCCCAGCATGGCTGCAGTAGGGTCCAGCTAAGGAATAGATGAAGGAGAAGTCGATGAGTTCGGCAACTGGCCCGAAGATTGCCCGGCTCCCGATTGGCCCTTGGCGACTGAAGGTCAGCGTCGGGACGCGCAGTCTTGCAATTGTCGGCCCAGTGTGCTAATCCTTCAAGCACATCAATCTTGCGAGAGGAAAGGCACGTTGGCGCTCGACTTCCTGGTTGAAGAAGGCCTTACCGATTTCCAGAGGAGCCTGCAGCGGGCTCTCTCGAACCTTCCGCATCAGCCATCAGACATCGCCAACGTTGCTCGCCTACGGTCCGGCCTGCGGGAGGTTCTGGAGCTACTGAATTACGAGAACGCGGACACCCCCGTGCGCGGGCTGGACGGGGCTCTTGCCCAGGACATCGACGCCCGCGTTGTCGCCACTCGCAACGGGTTCGACATCATCCACCTTCATCTTCCCCGTCTGCGGGCCTCCGTCGCGCGTCCCGCCGTGGAGCGCGTGACACGCGACCAGAATCATCCCCAGTCCCTAGTTGTCGCCACAAGCTCTGATCCGTCAGACGAGGGCGCGTGGCACTTCATCAACGTTAAGGACGGAGCACGGGGCCGCAGGGTACTACGACGTGCCGTAGTGGAGCCGCCCTTCGTGGGACGCACCGTGCTCCAGACGCTCTCGCAGTGCCAAGTCAGAAGTGACCAGTCGGTGCTTCAGATTGAGATCGCGCATGAGTTCGCCTTCGACGTTGAGCGGGTGACCGAACGCTTCTACGAAGACTACAAGCGCGTGTTCGCTGTTATTGTCACGGATCTCCAGAAGCAGATCGATCGAGTCAGCGCCCACGCCTTCGCCCAGCAGCTCCTGAACCGTCTCATGTTCCTCTACTTCATCCAGCGGAAGCGTAGGAGGGCGCCCGGCGGGGGGCTGATTTGGTGGCTCAACAACGAGCGAGACTTCGTGCTCAATCTGTGGAGGCGATACAAACAGGAAAGCGCCGAGCGGGATACTTTCTATGCTCAGTGGCTACGCCCCCTCTTCTTCATGGCTTTCAACCACAACTACGGCTTCCAGACGCTCAGCTTGCCCCAGGATGTGAAGGACGCTCTGGCTAATCTTCCATGGCTCAATGGCGGTCTGTTCGCAGAGACGCCTATAGACCGCCAGGCGTTCACCGTCCGAGATGAACACTTCATCGACATCTTCAATAACCTGCTGGAGCGATACAACTTCACAATTCGCGAGGATACTCCTCTGGATGTAGAGGTCGCTGTTGACCCCGAGATGCTCGGTAAGGTCTACGAGTCCCTCGTTATTCAGGAGGAGCGCGGCCAGGCGGGCATCTTCTACACGCCTCGCGTGGAGCTGGACTTCATGTGCAGGCGATCCTTGGTTGAACACCTGGCAGGCAAGACGTCGCTATCTCGACCAGACGTGATTCGGCTCGTCATGAACGCTGAACTGGGCGAGGACCTTCCAGCGTTTACCGCACCGCAGCGTGACGAGATACTCCGGGCCCTTGAGGAAGTCACTGTCGTTGACCCCGCGTGTGGCTCCGGTGCTTTTCTGGTCGGCATGATGGAAGTCCTTATGGGACTCTTCGAGTTGCTCTATGCCCAAAAACAGCAGGCCTTCGACCGATTCCACCGGAAGAAGGAGATCATCTGCCGCAACCTGTATGGCGTGGACATTAAGGAATGGGCGATTAGGGTGGCGGAGCTTAGGCTCTGGCTCTCACTGGTCATCGAAACCGAGGAGGCTGGCCTCGACGTTACGCGGCCACTGCTACCGAACCTATCATTCCGACTGCGAGTCGGCGATAGCCTGGTCGAGGAGATCGCTGATCAGCAACTGGCGCTGCGAGCGGGGGATAGCGGAATGGGCAAGCGGCTCCGCGAGATGGTGCGCGAGTTGTCGCGCAAGAAGGCCCACTACTTCGGCGCCGAAGGGGACGTCTCCGAGGCAGAGATCCGCCACGACGAGCAGGCACTGCTGCGAAAGATCTTGGAGGATAGAGCGGATACGCTTTCGAAACAGATTGCGCGACTCAGGGCCGCGGAGGAGGGAACGCGCGCCGCTAAGATGATGGAGGGGCTGAGCACGCCGTTGATGGCGCAACGAGCCGAAGAGGATGCCCAGCGCCTCGCCGAAAGGACGGCGGCGAAGGCTCAGGAACTGGACGTTGAGCGCAACGCGATTAGGACGGCCTTGTCCCGAGGCTTGGGAACCCGTCCCTTCCTGTGGGAGATCGACTTCGCCGAGATCTTCTGGCGGCCAGATGATTCGCCGGGAGGGTTCGACATCGTCATCGGCAATCCTCCCTACGTGCGCAACGAGGAAATCGTCCCGCTGAACGTTCCCCCAGAGCAAGTGACCCGTGAAGTCAAGCGGGCCTACAAGGACAAGCTGTACCGGTCCGTGCAACTGCTCTGGGGCACTGTACCGCTGGATCGCGCCTGCGACTACTACGTCTACTTCTACTTCGACGGTCTCTCGCTGCTCCGGGAGGGCGGACTGTTCTGCTTCATCAACTCGAACTCGTGGCTAGACGTCGAGTACGGAGCGGCTCTGCAGGATTTTCTCCTCCGGCGGATGCAGGTGCTCGACATCTATGACAATCAGGCCCGGCGCACCTTCAAGGCCGCCGATATCAATACCATTATCGTCCTCATCCGCCGCCCTGAACCAGGCGTGGATGTGGGTGGCCATTTGGCCCGCTTCGCTGCATTCAAGAAGCCGTTCGAGGAGTGCCTGACGGCCGAAAACGTCACGACCATCGAGTCCGCAGCCGAATCAGTGGTGCAAGACGACTTCAGGGCAACTCTCCGAACTCAGGCAGAGCTGTACGAAGAGGGCATGGCCGCCGCGCCTCGCACGGCAGGCCAGCAGGCCGCTGTTCAGGCGTACACGGGGTCCAAGTGGGGCGGCCGCTATCTTCGGGCCCCGGATATCTTCTTTGAAATACTGGATCGGGCCGGTGACAAGCTGGTGCGGCTGGGCGACATTGCCCACATCGATTCCGGCATCAATACCAGGGCCAACGACTTCTTCTACCTTAAGCGCGTGCCCCGCGAACAGTGGTCATCCGTCCCCCTGCAGAACTTCTCCGGCCGTCGCATCCCTGACGACTGCCAGGTAGTGCGTTCCGACGTTGGCGTGGCGCGGACGCGCAACTGCGACCGACCGCTCTCACCTACCTACTGGGTGATTGAGTCACGCTTTCTGCGACCTGTCATTATCGAGCCGCAAGAGAGTGACACTATCATCATCAAGTCCGAAGCCCTGCAGCACCTCGTCCTCTCGGTGTACGACGATTGGGACGAGCTCGAAGGCACCTACGCTAGGGGGTACATAGAGTATTCTATGCAATCCCATCAGACGAGACAGCGACGGGGCGGGCGAGTGGTCGAGGGACTCGCCGTTAACCAGCGACCGGAGCTTAGCAGGCGGAAGCAGGCGCTAGGCCAGGGCCGCCACGGTGCGTGGTGGTACGCTGTCAGGGACAAAGAGTATGGACGGATCTTGCTACCGAAAAGAGCGTCCGACTCCTTCCGGGTACTCTTCAACCCAGATGAGGTCACCGTGAACCAGAATCTCTACAACCTAGTGGACTTCGAGCCAGCCGCCGAGATCGGGCTGCTTCTATTCTTGAACAGCGGACTGACTGCGCTAGCTAGAGAACTCCTCGGTCGAGCTAACCTCGGGTTGGGCGTTCTGGAGAACGCCGGCGTGGACTGGGCCCAGCTGCCGTGCCCTACTCTGGATGTGCTATTGCTCGTGGAGAGAGACTACGCCGATCTGCAGTCGCTTGTGCGGCGCCCTATCCGCGCTATCGAGGAGGAAACGCGGACGCTCGACAAGGCTGCACTGGATGAGGTCGTCCTGAGGTCGCTAGGTGCCGATCCGGCCGTTCGGCAAGAGCTGGCTGACGCGACGACAACTTTGGTGCGAAATCGTCTCTCCAAAGCGGCGACGTTTAGACGCGAGCAAGCCGGAGACGCTCGCCTTAAGGCCGTCGAGAGCCTTCGCGGCATCTGGAGCGACGTCCCAGAAGAGCTGACTGAGGACGAAGAAGCCGAGGATGAACCATAAGGCGCCATGCCAGACCTGGCAACGTTGCCCAGCGGAGCTACCGTATTCGTCGACACCATCATCTTTGACTTGCACTACCGCGGCAAGTCAGCGGAGTGTGAGCGGTTCCTTCGGCGGGTCGCCGGCGGAGACGTTACGGCCTACGTCAACACGCAGGTGCTGACGGACCTGATGCACAAGCTGATGCTGGCTGATGCCTTCCAGCAGGGCATCATCGCTGAGCGATCGGCGAAGAAGATGCGTGAGGCTCTCAATGGCGATAGGAGCTTGGCAGCGAAGCTGGTACACTGCCATCAGCAGTTCCGGGACACTCTCAGAATTGGGCTGAGGGTTCGCCAGATCACAAAGGATATGTTGGTGCGGAGCCAAGTGCATCGGCAGGGGCAAGCCCTCCTCACGGGGGACTCCCTGCATCTGGAGACCATGCTACGGGTGGGTGTTTTGAACGTGGTCACCTGCGACAGCGATTTCGCGAATGTTGTGGGGATCACTGTGTGGTCACCGACGGATGTAATGCACTGAGATGCCCGACATAATCGACAACCGAACCCGGCACCTGGCCGAAGAAATCGCGGCTCGCCTGAACGCCAGCCAGCGGGCGCACTTCGCCGTGGGCTACTTCTTCCTGTCCGGCTTCGAGGCCATCGCACCGCACTTGACGGAGCTATCAGAGCTACGCCTCCTCATCGGCAACACCCTCACTCAGGAGACCATCGAGCAGCTCGTCGAGGCTCGCCGCCGCCTGGACGCGGCCGAGGCCGCCAAGCAAGACCAGGAGTTCGTGAACCGCGACCGCAAGATTCAAGTGCTGACGAACACCGTCGAGAACCTGGCCGACTCGGCGGCCGCCATGGATCAAACGGACCAGGCCGAGTGCCTGCTGAATACCCTCGCTGACCTCGTTGAGCGGGGTCGCATCAAGGTCCGGGTGTACACCAAGGGACGCCTACACGCGAAAGCCTACATCTTCGACTACAAAGAAGGCATGCCCGACGTAGGCGTCTGCATCGTGGGCAGCTCGAACCTCACGCTGGCCGGCATCCAGCACAACACCGAGCTCAACGTGATCGTCCACGGGAACGACAATCACGCCTTCCTTGGCGCGTGGTTCGGCGAGCTGTGGAAGGACTCGGAGGAGTTCGACAAGGCGCTCTTGCATGTCCTGAATGAATCGTGGGCCCGTAAGGAAGTCACTCCCTACGAGGCATACCTTAAGGCCCTGTACTCGCTGGTTGGAGACCAACTCGACGAAGAAGAGCCGCCACCGTTGGTGACCGGCATGCCGGAGCTTGCTGACTTCCAGGTGGACGCGTTGAGCCAGGCCCAGGGCTACCTAAGAGACCATGACGGCGTCATCATCGGCGACGTGGTCGGGCTGGGAAAGACCTATATCGGCACCGCCTTGTTGAAGACGCTACAGCGCGTCTACCGGCAGCAGGCCCTTGTCATCTGCCCGAAGCGTCTGGAGCGCATGTGGCAGACGTTCAACGACACGTACGCTCTGGGTGCGACGGTGTTGTCGATGTCGCTCTTGAGGGAGGGCGGTGGTGACGGCCATGCTGGCCTCGACCTCAATCGCCGCTTCCCCCAGCACAAAGTTGTGTTGATCGACGAGAGCCATCACTTCCGGCACTCGGATAATCAGCGATACCGCGTGTTGCAGCCGTTCCTTCACCGGCCGGGCATGAAGGCCATCCTGATGACCGCCACCCCTCGCAACACCCGTGCCCGCGACGTACTGAATCAGCTACTCCTCTGGATGGAGGACGACGCAGGAACGATCCAAGCCGTCCCCATCCTGTCTTCGTACTTCCGTCTGATCGAAGCAGTCGAGGAGCGGGAGCGCGAGACCCGCCAACGAGTCCCTGGACCACACCTTCCCGACGTTCTCAGGCTCGTCATGGTCAGACGAACCCGTAAGCACATCGAACGCTACTACCCAAATGCCACCATCGAAGGGAAGCCCGTCCGTTTCCCAGACCGAAGGCTGCGAACGGTGGACTACCGCATCGATGCGGTCTATGGCGACCTAGCCCTCTACCGCCGCCTAGTGAACGACATCGAGTCGATGTCTTACGCCCGCTATGGCCTTTACAACCACGTCCGCCCAGAGCTTCAAAAGCAAGCCAAGTATCAGAACCTGCAGAGGGCCGGCTCCCGTCTTAAGGGGCTAATGAAGGCCATGCTACTCAAGCGTTTGGAGAGCAGCGTTGCCGCCTTCCGGGCGACTGTGGAAAGACTTGAACGGTCCCACTCCAGGTTCCTCGACCTGCTTGACGATGACAAAGTCCCCACCGGAGAGGCCGTGTCGGACCTCCTGATGATCGTGGACGACGACGAGTTCTCCGAACGACAAGACGAGCTCGAAGCGTCAGGCCAGATTTTCGACGCTGCCGACTTTACTGACGAGCTGCGCCAGCACATCGAGACTGACCGTAGGACATATAAGTTCATGCTCCAAGCGGTTGAGGGCATCACGTCCGACAAGGACGCGAAGCTCCAGACCCTGATTAGACGGTTGCGGACCGAACCCGAACTGCAGGACAGAGTCATCGTCTTCACTCAGTTCAAAGACACCGCAGACTACCTTCGCCAGGAACTTCCAAAGGCCTTGAAGGCCAAGCGCGTCATCGAATGGATGAGTTCCGATCGGGAGGATCAGCTGGGCATCATCGGCCGCTTTGCACCCAACTCTAACCCCGATGCGGTGAAATGGGTGAAGGAGGGTGAACCGCCGATCGACATCCTGGTATCTACGGATGTACTAAGCGAAGGCCTGAATTTGCAGGACTGCGGTAGCATCGTCAACTACGACATCCACTGGAATCCAGTCCGCCTTATCCAACGGGTCGGGAGAATAGACCGTATTGGATCGAAGCATGAAACGGTCTGGGCCTTCAACTTTCTGCCAGACGAGGGTCTCGCCCCCCACCTGAATCTTCGCGACACCGTACGGCAGCGCATCCAGGAAATCCACGAGACCATCGGCGAGGACGCCAAGGTCTTGGAAGAGACGGAGCACCTCAACACCGCCGACATGTACTCAATCTATGTTGAGGGCCATGTCCCTGAGGAGGA
>Ga0315284_10010812_pt1 | contig 13005 bp, 8 predicted proteins | sample YL17G09_16_MG_FD_203696 | JGI IMG/M metagenome (GOLD analysis project Ga0315284, IMG submission 203696) | Sediment microbial communities from Yellowstone Lake, YNP, Wyoming, USA - YL17G09_16 | ecosystem: Environmental > Aquatic > Freshwater > Lake > Sediment | place: USA: Wyoming | collected... | reverse complement strand
CCGACGCGCGGGGGCGCCCCCGCGCGCCACGAGAGAAAACCGAGGTCGTCGGGCCCACGGCTCGCCAGGGCGTCGCTCAGGATGCGGAGCGTTTCAGCCTCAATGGGCGCCCCGTCGAAGCGCACGATTCCGGCGATGCCGCACATGGCGAACCTGCCCCGCTTACCCGGCGCTGCGTTCGAGACCGTCCCCATCAATGAATTGGCGGTGCCAGAGTTCCAGGCACAGTGCGCCCCAGAGGGCGCGGCCGAACGGCTGCTCCGAATCGATCGCCAACTCCAGGGCCTGCATGTCAAAGAGGCCCCGCTGGCGGCAGCGCTTGCCGAGGAGAAGGTCGGAGACAAAGTCCCTCAGTTCGCCCTTCAGCCATTGCGTCAGCGGCACGGGAAAGCCCATCTTGTCCTTGCGCTTCAGAATCGCTTCGGGGACCAGGTGCTGCACCGCCTGCCGGAACAGGTACTTGAGGTGCCCGTTCTTGAACTTCGTGGCGGGAAGGACCGAGGCCATCAACTCGACGAGGCGATAGTCCAGCAGGGGGACCCGCGACTCCAGGCCCCAGGCCATGCTCGTGCGGTCCTCGACGTGCAGAAGGGACTGAAGGTGGGCCTTGAGGTCGAAGTTGAAGATGCGGTTGATCATGGCCGCGGCGGAGTGGGATTCGAAGATGGCGTGAAACTGCTGAAATACCCCTTCGCGGTCCGCAGGAAAATCCGGGCTCAGGAACTGGCGGTTATCGGAGAACCGATCCACAAGCCGGAAATACCGTCGAGCCGGCTCGTCGAAGAGGCCGTCGCGCCAGAAGTTCTTGAGCATCGGCACGTAGCATTCCAGGCTCGGCAGGCTGGACACAATGCTCCCGAGTGTCGCGACGAACTGCCCCCGGGAGGCCGTATCTTCAATCGCCCCCTTCATGCACTCCTCGAGGTAGGCCACCAGGTAGCGGGCATAGCCGATGAAGAGTTCATCCCCGCCCTGGCCGCCCAGCACGACCTTGACGTGCTCGCTCGCCGACTTCGAGACCCAGTATTGCGGGAACACGCCGGGCCCCGCGCTCGGCTCATCCATGAAGTAGATGATCCGCTCGATAGACTGGGCGAAGTCGCTGCTCCCCAGGAACGTTTCCAAATTCTCCGTATGGGCGGCCTTGCTGGCCATCCTCGCATAGGCCGTCTCGTCAAAGGCGCCGCCTTCCCGGAACGCCCCGGTGAACGTCTTCAGGGGAACGTTTTCGCCCAGGACCAACCGCATCAGGCAGACGATCGCCGAAGAGTCCAGCCCGCCCGAGAGGTGCGCCCCCAACGGCACGTCGGCCCGCAGCCGCAGGCGGACCGAGTCCTCCAGCAGCCAGATCAGCCTGTCCACGAAGTAGGCTTCATCGTGCTCGTAGTCTATGTCGAAGGCGATGTCCCAGTAGCAGGAGAGGTGCGGCGCTTCGCCCGGCCGGACGACCAGGTTGTGCCCGGGCGGCAACTTTAGGACGCTGTCGAACAACGTGGTCTCGCCCAGGCAGAACTGGAAGGTCAGGTACTGCTGGAGCCCCTCCCGGCTGGGCCGGGACGATGCGGCCCCGGCAGCCAGCAGGGCCTTGATCTCCGAGGCGAACGTAAACGTGTGCCCGGCCCAAACATAATAGAACGGCTTGATGCCGATCCGGTCCCGCGAACAGAAAAGGGTGCGCTCGCGGATGTCCCAGATCGCGAAACTCCACATGCCGTTGAACCGCTTGACGCACTCCTGGCCCCATTGCTCGTAGGCGTGGACGATCACCTCGGTGTCGCAGCGGGTCCGGAAGCGGTGGCCGTCGGCCTGAAGTTCGCGCCGGAGGTCCTGGTAATTGTAGATGCACCCGTTGAACACGATCCAGACGGACTCATCCTCGTTTGCCAGAGGCTGGTGCCCGTGTTCGGGGTCGATGATGGAGAGCCGTCGGTGCCCGAGGATGCACGCCCCGTCGGCGTCGGTCCACGTGCCCTCGTCATCGGGGCCTCGGTGGGCAAGGGCGCGAAGCATGCGCACCATTGCTTCCCCGGTTGCCTGCGCCGGTGCCTTCCCAAGGATGCCGGCAATTCCGCACATCGGATTCTCCAACCGCCCAGGCGTACCGCCCGGCGCCTTGCCTTGTCTCCAGGCCGCCGAGCCCCCCGCGCGGTTCAGACCCCCAGGCGCCGGTAAAGGTCGAGCAATCGGCGGCCTTCGGTCCGCCAGGAATACGTTTCTCGGGCGGCGGCCATGCGGCTCGGCGCAAACTCGCCTTGCGCCACACGCCGCCGACAATCTTCGAGCGCGTCGGCGATGGCCGCGGGAGTATCCATAGCATACACGTCGCCGATGCCGCTGCCCCGGATAATCCGCCGGAGTTCCGGCAGGTCGCTCGCGCAGACGGGCACCCCGGCCTCGATATACTCGAACAACTTGTTCGGCGTGCAGTAGCGATTGTTCAGCGTCTCGCTGCCAAGGTAAGGGATGACCCCCAGGTCGGCCCGGGCCACATAGCGCAGCAACTGGTCCTGCGGCACCGGGGCGGCGAAGAAGACATTCGAGACGGCCTCTCGGCGACACCGTTTCCGCAGGGGGCCTTCGTCCGGCCCGGTGCCGAGGAAGAACAACTGGAAAGGCTCGCCCAGCCGCTTCACGGCCAGGACGAGATTGTCGAGGTTCCTGTCGCAGGTCAGAGAGCCCTGGAACAGGACCTTGAATCCCCCCCCGCTCGCGCGGAAACGGTCCAGAAACGCCTCGTCGGAAAGAGGCCGGTTGTCCCGCGGCATCCCGTAACTGTTGTAGATCACCGTCGGCCGGGCCACCCCATAGCGCCGGGCCAGTTCGTCGGCAAACGACTCGTTGATGGTGATGAGGGCGTCACCCCGGCCGATGTGTTCCCGCTCGACGGCGCTCCATCGCTTCTGGAACGCCGCGTCGTTCGATTGGAATGCAAACAGTTCGTGCACGTCGTAGATCAGCCTGGCGCCCGGACACCGCGCCTGCCGGATCCGGACGGCTGCGGGCAGCGTCGGCAGGTCGTGGCAATGAATGACGTCGTACCCTCCCGCGGGGGTGGACCTGAGGAAGTAGTCGAGGTACAAGCCGTCGGCGCCCGCCCCGGCCACCCGCAACCAGACCGCCTTGGCGGCGGCGTACAGCGGCCGCGGAAGCCGCCTCGCGAGGTGTGCCATCGCCCACCGCTTGGCCCGGCTCTTGGCGCGCGGCACGACCAGCGTCACGCGAGCATCGAGGCCTCCTTCGGGCACAACCGTGGGCACGCTGACCAGCGTGACCTGCCTTCCGGACGCCGCGAGCGTGTTGACTTCTGCGACAATCCGGCGGTCCAGTTGGGATTCGTGGGCCGACAGGACGAGCACCCGGCTTGCCGCAGCGGGCTGCCGGCCGGCGGCCGGATGCTCTGCCGAGTCATGCGCCTCTTGAGCCGGGTTCATAACTGCCTCAGGGCGATCATGGGATACGCCGCGCGGAAGCGCGCGCGGCCAATCGTGATGCTGCGGTTCCAGCGGACCACCACGCGCCGCTGATTGCCGAGCCGCCCGAATGGGCGTTCCGCGGGCGGCGCCGCCGCCGCAGAACGCGATGAGCATAGTCGTGGGCTCGATGCAAAGTCAAGGCTTTGCCCCGCGGCAGACCCCACGGGCGCCCGGTCATGCGAATTCGATTGACTTCCGGCCGGTTCGCTTGGAGTATGGTGGTGTCCGACTATCGGATGCCCGGGGACGGCGCCGGGTCGGGTGTGCAGCGGTGAGGCGCACGCGATCTTCGCCGCGAATCCGTGAGATCGGCGCAGTTGGCCGAAAAGCGCATCCTGGTCCTCAGGCGCCGCCGGATTCGTGCCATGCAACCACGGTTTCTGCAGTCATCCGTTCTGTGTCAAGGCCGGAAAGCCCGTGACCGCAATGAAGACGCACAGGACAGGCTCCGCCCCGCAGGCCGGACCTGAGCCTTCCGCCGAATCAGGGATGTCGGGCATCCGTCCGGAAACCGTGCGTGTGCTGCACGGGCTGACAGGCGCTGCCGGGCAGCCATGGACGGTTTCGCGTGCCCAGCGTCGGCTCGGGCTCAAGGCGGATTGCGTCTGTTTGAGGACGTCTCCGTACGCCTACGGTTCGGATTACCGCCTGGAATCCGAAGACCGCATGAGCGACTTCCTGGCCGAAGCGGGCGACCGGTACGACGTGTTCCACCTCTATTTCAGGCCTTTTTTCTTTCGGTCCAGCGAGACGCTTGCGTTCCCCACCGCCCTGGATCTGCTTGCGCTGCGCGCCGCGGGGAAGGTGGTCGTTTTCCACTACCGCGGTTCCGAGGCCCGGACGGCCGAACGGTTTCGGGAACTGTCGCCGTTCCATTACGTCGACGAGGATCCCTGCCGGCTCTTCTCGAAGTTCCCGACCGCGGTTGTGGATGCGCTTCGGGATTACATCACCGGGGTTTCGAACGTCGTTCTCGTGCCGGACCCCGAGTTGCAGACGTACGTGCCGGGCTCGCAGATCGTTCCCCGCGCCATCGACCTGTCGGAATGGGGTCATGTCGGCGTGCCTGACGACGAGAGCCCGCTCGTCGTGCATGCGCCCTCGCGGCGCGCCGTGAAGGGCACCGATGCGATTCTGCAGGCGGTGTCGGACCTGAAGGCCGAGGGCCTGAAGTTCCGTTTCAGGCTTGTAGAGAACCTGACCAACCAGGAAGCGAGGGACGTGTATCGGCAAGCGTCCATCATGGTCGATCAGTTGCGGATCGGCTGGTACGGGGTTTTCGCCGTCGAGGGCATGGCCCTTGGCAAGGCGGTCGTTTCGTACATTCGCGACGATCTTCGGCATCACGTGGACGGGCCATCGCCGCTCTGGATCGCCAATCCGAATACGATTCGAGATGCCTTGAGGCGCCTGATCACCGACGGGCCAGCTCGCCGCGAGGTCGGCGCGAGAGGGCGCCTATGGTGCGAGCAAGTGCACGACTCCGACCGCGTCGCGGCGACGCTGTGGGACGTGTACCGCCGGCAACTCGCCTTTCCGGCGCGGGTGTCGGTGCAGGCGTGTCTTCGCTACTTCACCGTGCAGGCGGCCTATACGAAGAAGGCGTTCAAGAAGTCTTTCGGGCAATTTCACGGGCTCCGGCTTGTGCGGTTGCTGCAGGAGGCCCGCCGGTTTTTCGGTCAATACGGATTGATCGGCGGGGTTCGGCGCGGCGTGCGGATCTTTTACGGCCGCCCCACGCGTTGATTCGGGCGGCTTATCTCCATCGGGAGCCGGATCGGGAACGTGCGGTACTCGGCGATGACTGCTGCCAAACCGGTAATCTGCATAGGTGGTGCGCCGTCATCCGGCACGACCCTGCTTGCTGACCTGATGGATTCCGTTCCGGGCATCGGATGTCCGCCGGAACTGCACGTCTTCTGCATCCCGGAGGCGTATGACTTCGATAACGGCTTCAAACAGGCCGCCTGCGAGGCGCGTCCGTTCGCAGTGCCCGCGCGGTATGTCGCCCCGATGGTCTTTTTCAGCCGGAAGCACCTGGGCGTGACCGGCCTGAACGAGGTGGCCTTGGAGCACGCCATCCGCGACTCGGCCGGCCTCAATGCCTTCATCGAGGTCGTCGCCCGGCGGTTCGAGGCCTATCGTGCCCGGCGGTTGCACGTCTTTGCCGAGAAAACCCCGATCAACGTGAACTGTGCGGAATTATTCTGCACGCACTTCCCGACCGGGCTGTTCATTCACCTTGTGCGGGACGGCCGTTCCGTGGCGAGTTCGCTGATCCAGCGGAAGTTCTCCCTCTATGAAGCCGCGATCATCTGGATCGTCCAGGTTGTCGTGGGGCGAGCGGCGGCCCGGTTGCCGACCGTCCTGGAGATCCGGTACGAGGACCTGGTTGCGGCGCCGTTCCGCATCGCGCGCCAGATCGCGCAGCGGGTCGGCCTCGACGCCCCCGAGGCCGTGATCGAAGAGCAGTTCCGAAACAACGCGTACCGCGCGCACCTGCCGCGCGTCCGGGCTTGGAGGACGGCCACCTTCACGGGAGAGGTTTGCGGCGGCCTCTCGTATGACGGGCGGCTCTCGGCGAAGAATGTTGCATGGCTGGAGTCGGTGGAATTGCTCCGGGCCGAACCGGACGGCGCCGAAGTGGTTGTGGCCGGGTTCTCGGAATTGCTCAGACACTACCAATATGCTCCCGACGCACGCGCCCAGGCCATGACCCCTTCACCGGAGCGGCACGCCGCAATCCTCAACGAGCACCTCCACAAAGGCCGCAACCGTGCGCGTTGGGCGGGCCTGCGCCTGGCCCAGGTCGCCGGGGTCGTTGATCCGGGGCCGGCGGAGGCCCCGCGCGCGCCGACGACGGGTTGACAAGGGATGGATGGCCGGCATCATGCAACCACGCGACGTGCCGACAAGCGGGCCTCTCAAACCGAAGGACGCTCGCGCCCGCCGTTCCGCCTGGACGAGCGCTTCGGCGTTTCTGCGGGACACCGCCTGGCTGATCCGCGACTCCGTCGGGCGCTATCCGTGGCAGTCGGCCCTGGTGGTGGTCCTGCACTTCCTCGGGCAGGTCTTCCAGATTCGCGCGCTTGTCTGGGCCGTGTCTTACGCGGGCCGGCTTGACGGCAGCAAGTCCATGACATTCTTCGGGAAAGAATGGATCCCGAGTCAGTCGTACACGTTGCTGGCGATTGTGGGCGCCAGCGTTCTCGTCACGCTGGTGGTCTCGTCGGTCCTGGTTTACGGCAGCCAGGTCCTGGTCGCGCGCCTCGTTCGCCGCTATGAAGCGACCTGCACGATGGAGGCCCTGCGCGCGTTCGCCTCGTCGGCCGGCCTTCGTTCGCTCCAGGACGGTTCCTCCCGCGATCGGGGCTGGCTGCTCGGCCTGGTCACCAAGGACACGCGCTATTGCGGCCGCGCCCTCAATGACATTCTGCGGGCCCTGGTTCCGGCGCTGACGGGGTTGGGGGCGCTGGGGGTCATGTTCTACCTGGATTGGGTCACGACGCTGATCGTCCTGTTTGTGATGATCCTGGTGGCCCCGCTGTACCTGTTGGTGCATCGGCGCGGCTCGAAGAGCATGAAAGGCATCCAGCGATTCGCGTCCAGGGATACCATTGCCAAGAGCGAAGCCATTCAGCGGCTCGATTCAACGATGATCCCGGTCCGCGAATCGGTTTTCTGGCTCCGCCGGGCGGTGGACGGCCTGCGGAACCGCGCCTACATGTCTTGTTATGAGGGGCGCCTGAGGGCCGCCTATGAGAGCCTGTTCATCGGCGATCTGCACCTGGCGATGTTCATTTTTCTCGTGCTGGTGTCTTACGGATGGTCGGTCCTCGGCGGCCGCGCCCCGCGATTGAACATCCTGTACTACGTGGTCATGTTGCGTTATGCGTTGGGGTCGCTTCGCGCCCTGGGCAAGCACTCCACAAACCTGGTCATGTTCCACTCCTGCTTCCAGCGGTACGTGCGGTTCATGCAGGAACTGCGTCCCGGCGCCGCACGCACCCCCGCCTTGCCGGACCGCCCTGCGCCGCTCCTGATCGAGCCGCGCGACTCGCCGGAGGGGTCGCTCTCGCGCCTGGCGATGCAGCCGGGCCGCCCGGTCAGCGTGATAGGCCCATTCGAACTCTCCCGGCTCAATCTGCCCAGGATCGTCGCGGCGATGCTGTGGCATCACCCGGAACGGGTTGACGAGGCCCTGCAAAAGGCCGCCTTCGCAAAGCAGGATTATCCGCCCATCCGGTATTCGCTGCGGGAATCTCTCGGCGCGGAAAATGTCAAGCCGGACGGAACGGCGGCGCAGCAGCACCGCGAAGCGATCCTTCGCGGTCTCAGGCTGGACCGGAGCATCAAGGAGGACGAGTGGTACAAGATCCCGGCGGTTACGCGGTTTCTGTGCAGTTGCTTCGAGGCGATCGATTCGGACTCTCAGTGGATGTTTCTGGATCAGAAGGGATTTCAGAAACTTTCGCCGCCGGAGCGCCAGTGGCTGCTTAATGCGTGTTCGGGCCGCTATATCCTCGTCTTCTGGGACCGGTTGCCTGACAAACTCAACGGTGGCGTGTCGGAGCATTACGCGGTGATAGGCGGCGGAAGGGTCGGGTTTATCGGCCGCTGCGATGAGTACGAGTCGGTTCGGCCCAGGCTCCTTGCTCTGGCCCAGAAAGACGCGAGGCGAGCGGCGGGTTCTGCGCCGTCGGATGACGAAGCAGATTTCTGCGCCGACGATGTGGATTCCCTGTGACGGCGTCCGGAGGCGGGCGCGGCCGTTAGGGCGTGGCGTCGGTCCTGAGGAAGATGCGCCGCAGCAACAGTTGGTTGCGGCCGCGAAACTCGCTGACCCGCAGGACGAGCCGGTCAACCGCCGGCTTCGCATCCAGTTCCACCCAACTGTAGGGCGCCGAGCGACCCTCGATCGGCAGTTCGCATTCAAAGACCTTCGCGCCGCCGAGCCAGCCCTCCGCAAAGGCCCTGGCCGGCAGGTCCTGGGGGCTGTACCAGGCCACGCCCAGCCCCGACAGTTCAACCGCCGATTCGAGGACGACCTCCAGCCGGGCCGGGCCGGGACTGCCCGGGGCCGCCGCCAAATACAGGTCCGCCTCCTGGAGCGGCCCCGCAAAGGATAGGCACCCCGCGCCATGCGGCGGGTCCTCAAGCGCCGTTCCGCGCACCTTCTTCACGAGCCCTCCGAGGTTGGCCGGGCCCATCCGCTGGTAGACGTGCAGTCGCTTCCAGTACCAGCCTCCCGGGGCCGTGAAGACCTTGATGCGCCGGTAGTCGAGGAACTCGTCCTTGTCCTTCAGGAGACTGTAGAACTCGTGCGCGTCCAGGTACGTTTGCCTGGCCGGCTCGGGCATGGCGGCCAGTTCATCGCTTTCCAGGTCCTGCGTGTACATCTCAACGAACCAGTCTGAGACGATCAGGAGGTCCGGCATGGTCCGAAAGAGCAGCCCGAGCGACATCTGGCGGTTCCAGTAGAACACGTGCTCGATGGATGGGGGATAGTAGAAGACCGTCTCGTTGGTTACCAGGGTGCGGGCCTGCGGGCAATGCTCCGCAAGCCACCGCCCGACCTCCACGGCCTCGGAGTCCCTGGTGTTGCGGATCCTGGTCACCAACTGCCACGTGCGGGCGAGCCTCGACCGCAGCAGCGATTGCCTTGCCGCATAGCCGAGCGGATCGGCCGCATACTCCGACGCCCCCTGGCGGACGGCAGCCACGTCCCCCATCAAGGGTAGCAAGCCCCCGAGGACGAGCGCAGCCAGGCCCGCGGCCACCAGGCCCTTGACCATTCCCGGCCGCGCGGCAGGCATGGCGGCGGCCACGCTCTTCGGCGCCGCGCAGGCCATCAGGTAGACGATCGGCACGATCGGCAGGAAATAGTGGAAGAAGGCAAACCGCGTGCTCCAGAGCACAAAGCCGATCCAGGCGACGGCAAACGCGCCGCCGAAGACGAGGAAGACCGGCATCGCGCCCTGGAACTTCCTCCGCCTGAACACCGCCACGACCGCCGCGCCCAGACTCACGCACACGCCGAGGACCAGCACCCATTCGAGCGCCCCACTGCCGGTCGCCACGTGCCACCAGTCGGCCGGCGTCACCTGGCGGACGGCCGACGCCGGCAGGTTGTTGATGTTGCCGGTCCCGTAGAGCGAGAGCACCTTGTGCATCTGCGAGAGAAATAACCGGAGGCGGAGGATGTAGTACGGATTGACGATGGCAAAGGCCGCCGCCATCGCGGCGGGCACGTAGGCCGCGTATCGGACGAGGTCCACGCGGAACTGCCGCCGGCTGAGCGACGGCCACCGGCGCGCCGTCTCCCGCAGGCCGAGCCAGAACGCCGCCAGAATGACCAGCGCCAGCGGGAGCCCCATGAACTTGGCGCTGAACCCGATCCCCAGGAGCAGCGGTGCCGCAAACAGGTGCACCGGCCGCATCGAGAGATAGATCTCGCACGCCGACCAGAACGCCAGGAACAGCAGCAGCATGCCCAGGATATCGGGGTAGTTGGCCAGAAGGGCCATCTCGACGACCTTCACGTTGGTCCAGAGCAGCCCGGCGGCGACCAGGCCGGCGCCGGCCGACCTGAGGAAACGGACGCCCGCTCCGAACACGGCCCACCCGGCGGCCAGGAGCGCCGCCTCCAGAAGGAACCGGTTCAGAATGACGCACTGCGCGCCGTCCAGGCGAACCAGGGGGCGGACGGCCCGTGCCACGAGCGACACCACCATCAGGTTGAGCGAGCCGTAGGTGTACCCCCACTGTTTGCCCAGGTCCATCTGTTCCTGGCCGACATAGTTCTGGTAAAGGTCGCCGATCCAGCCCTCGTCCTCGTGGAAGGCCCAGAGCATGCGGCTGTCTTCGGCCCCCCTCAGGGCCGCGCTCGAGAGGAAGTAGGCCAGGACGGCCGTCATCGCCCCCATGGCGACCCAGGCCCAGACGGGGACCCTGGCGGCGCTCGGGCCGCTTCGGGGTGCTGACGAATCCGGCGGGGCGGCTTCAGCCCGCCAGGCGGGGTGCTGCCTGAATCGCTGCGCAATGTCCCGCCAGGCGAACCCAAAGAACGCGATCCCGGCCATCATGAGGGCGACGGCCCCGAGGTGCCGGAGCAGGGCGTACAGGACGCCGCCGACGAGGAGAAACCCCGCGGCGACTGCGATGAATCGCAGCCGGTTGGAGCGAAAGGGCCTCACCGGGACGTCCCCGTTGGGTTCGGCGCCACGACTGTAGAAGAGCGGGGAAACCGCGCCATGCCTACTGGCCTCCCCGGACGTAACTCCATGCCATGTCCCACGCAGCCGCACCGTACCGCCAGAACTGGTCGGCGGACCGCACGGACCGGACGGCCCGCCAGATCTGCTTCGGCCGGAAATAGAACTCGTTCAAGGCCCCGTGGGCGATGTGGCGGAGTTCCTCGTTCGAGATGTCGGTCCACGGGCGGCCCATGAAGCCCTTCTCGGGCTCCGGCTTGGCGATATACTCGGCCCAGAAATCGTGCCCGGCCAGCGGAAGGTAGTACTTCTCGTAGAGTTCCGTCTTCGGGAAAGCCGTCAGCGCGTTGAAGATGGCGAAGTCGAGGGGCAGGCTCTTCGCGAAGTCGATGGTCTGGCGGATCGTTTCGTGCGTGTCGCCCGGCGAGCCCACGAGAAAATAGCCGAACGCGCTGATGCCCAAGTCGTCGGTCTTCCGGATGATACGCTCGACGCGCCCCAGGTCCACCTGCTTGCGGAGCCGGCCCAGCACCTCGGGGTTGCCCGACTCGATCCCGTAGAAGATGCGGTAGCAGCCGGCCTCCTTCAGGGCCTCGAGCATCTCCTCGTCAACGGTGTCCACGCGGCTGCGGACGTCCCAGATCATCTTGCGCGCCAGGCCGCTATCGATCAGGAGACGGCAGATGTCGAGGACGCGCTGCCTCTTGACGGTGAAACTCGAGTCGAAGATGTCAACCTCGCGGACCCCGTGCTTCTCGTAGCACTCCTCAAACTCCGCCACGACGTTCGCCGGGCTCCGGGCGCGCCACCGCGAGCCCTGGGCCTCGCAGAAGATGCACCGGAAAGGGCAGCCGCGGCTGGTGTTGAAGACCGTGTAGTTCCGCCGCGTGCTGATGAAGTTGAAGTACTTGTGGTTCGGCACCAGGTGGCGGGCCGGAAACGGGACCGAGTCGAGGTCCTCGCAGACGCCGGGCGGGCCGGCGTACCGGACCTGGCCGTCCGACCGCCACACCAGCCCCCGGAGCCCCTCGAAGGTCTCGCGACGGTCCCATCGCCGGACGAACTCCGGCAGGACCATCTCGGCCTCGCCCACGCAGACGAAGTCCACGTCGGCGTTGTACCGGAGGGTCTCGACGGGGAAGATGGAGGCATGCACCCCGCCGAGCATGATCTTCGAGGCGGGCACGGCGGCCTTCAGATACGTGGCGTAGGACTTGGCGTTGTGAAAATGCGAGGTGTAGACCGACAGGCCGATCACATCGGGGCCGAAGGACTTCAGCCTCCCGGCCACCTCCGCCTCGCCCAGCCCCATGCCGACCATGTCGTAGTACGCCACTTCGACGCCCAGTTTCTCCAGCAGGCCGGCGACGTAGAGCAACTGGATGTTCGGCATGTGGCCGAAGTGCTTCATCACGGTCTTGTTGCCGGGCTCGTTGGCGATCCGCGACACGTCGTAATGGACCATCGCAAACTTCATGTCCGACCTTTCCTCCGGGCCGCAGGACCGGGACGCCGCGAGCCCGTCGTCCCATGCTGAAGCGATCCGACCGAGCCGGCCCCGCGCACCGTCACTGGGCGACCTGGCCGCTCTTCCACAGAATGAGGACCGCCCCCGCCAGGCACAGCGCGATGCCGACGCCCTTGACGAGCGACATACTCTCGCCGAAGAAGGCCATGGCCAGGAGCGTGGTCGCCAGGACGCCAATGATGAGGAACAGCGGGCCGGCCGTCGAGAGGGGCATGATCTTGACGCCCGCCAGGTACAGCACCGCGCATACCACGTACAGGGCCACCATCACGTACACCCAGGGCGATCCGAGCAGGAACAGGGCCAGCCGGCCGCGCCCTTCCGAGAGGGGCGGCATCAGGATCGTGAGCCTCTTGGTCGTGTAGTTCAGGGCGGCAAAACTCAGCAGCCACGCCGCGGGTACCAGGAACCTGAGCATGTCGTTGCTCCTCGACAGGAAGGTCGTTGCCTCCCACTTGCGGCTTGAGGACCGCCGATCCCGGTCCGGAGGACGCCTGCGGACCCCGGCCCAACGTCCGGCGGCCCGCGACGATTATAGTCCGGCCGATGCCGTCCGACAACGTGATTCGCGCGGCCGGGCGGGGTCAGCCCGATTGGCCGGCCTTGCGGCAGGCCGCGAAGAGTTCGTAGCATCGCCCCGTCCGGGCCTGGGCGGCCGCGACCACCGTGAAGGCCGCCCGAAGCGCGCGCGAGCGGAACAGGGCCTGCGGCGGGGTGTCCGCCTGTCGCGCCAGGATCACCTCCCAGCCGTTCTCCGCCAGGTGGCGCGCCAGGGCCTCCGGGGTATAAT
>Ga0315284_10010809_pt1 | contig 13006 bp, 17 predicted proteins | sample YL17G09_16_MG_FD_203696 | JGI IMG/M metagenome (GOLD analysis project Ga0315284, IMG submission 203696) | Sediment microbial communities from Yellowstone Lake, YNP, Wyoming, USA - YL17G09_16 | ecosystem: Environmental > Aquatic > Freshwater > Lake > Sediment | place: USA: Wyoming | collected... | reverse complement strand
ATTCTTTTTTAGCCTGCATGTATTTAGCGCCCGCAATTAATTTATCAACATTTGGACAAATATAATTTTCAGATACTGTAAATCCCATTTCGCCCAATTGATTCAAATCTTCGCTGTGTAAATTATTCTCACTTCCATCTACAAAAGAATACGCGATGAATGTTAATTTTCTATCAGCAACGTCTTGCGGGTCTTTGGATTTCATTGTTCCAGAAGCTCCATTACGAGGATTACTCATTAACGGCTTTCCAATAGATTCTAAATAATCTTGATACACTTGGAAATCATCTTTACACCAAACAACTTCTCCGCGAATTTCAACTTTATTTAAAATTGGTATAGTTTTTGGGATATTAGCAATTCGAAGGGCATTAGCGAGTACGCGGTCACCTTTAGCGCCATCGCCACGAGTAATTGCATCAGTAAGCATACCTTTATCATACTTCAATGACAACGCAAGTCCATCAATCTTAAATTCAAGCGTAAAAGGTAGATATTTTTGCTTGGCGATTGCCCATGACTCTAATTCATCAATACCATTTGAATTGGCAATTGAAATCATAGCGATTTCATGTGCTACTTTTTGAAATCCATCCACTGAATCTGATGCAATTTTTTGAGTCGGAGAATCCTTGTCAATCATATCCATATTATGAAGTTCAAATAATTTTAACTTCTTATATTCTTCATCATATACAAAATCACTCACAACAGGATTTCCTATTGCATAGGCTTTACCCCAATCATTTAGAGTTTCAACTAATTCCGCATATTTAAAAAAATCAATAATCATAAAAACCTCGCTTTGATATCAATATAGCAAAAATATATATAATGTCAAAATGTTTTATGTTTATTTACAATTACTATGATTAATTATAGTGCGCAATTCAACTTCTTTCAATTCAAGTGTCTTAACACGGCTCTCTACATCAGCAAGCTCAAGCTCTAACCTAATTATGTATTGTTCATTTTTTTCTATATTCTCTAAATACTTGACACCACCCCATAAAGTACTTACAATACCAGCTATCAACATAGCCACCTTTCCATATTTATCAATCCATTCAATCATAAATTATTCCCTTGACATTATTTAAATTATTTGCTATATTGAGTTTATCAAAGGATGCTCACTATGTCTAACGAAGTCAATCAAGTAATTTATAATAAAATCATTCAAGTAGCTAATGATGCTAATAGCATTGATGCAATTACTATGGCTGATGTATCTTCTATCTGCATGGAAGAGGGCTCTCACATGGATAATGAGCAAGTAACCTTAGCAAAGCTTTACATTGATATTGCCAGATGCTTTATCACAAAAGATTATGATTTCCCTAGAGAAAACCAAAATAGACTTCGATTGATTGCATCTTCATTAGGTATTGATGATATTGTAAAAACTCAATACTTGCATGACATCGCATTTACCCAATTTTATGAAGAGTGTGTTGAAAACTGCCTATACTCATTAAATATGACTGAAGAGCTATACAATCAACTCAAATCAATTCAACGTGAATATGGAATATCTCTTCGCAAAGCCACTGAAATTGAAAACAACATAACTAATAACTTTATTAAGTGTATGATAATTGAATTACGAGAAGAAGGCGATGAAAAATCTGTGAATCGCTTTATTAATGACTTCGCTAAAAAAATAACATTCAAATTAGATGAAAGTACCTTGGCGTTACTACGTTAATGTATATTTGATTTTATGCGCATAAAACTCCTTCCAACAACATACTGGGAATTTAAATACTACAATCCCAAAGCATATGGCTATGGGGATGTTGACGTATTTTTAAATGAATCTCAAGATATAGGTGAGCGAGTCGTTTGTATTCTTCGAAAAAAAGACATGTTAAAATACAATGATGATAAATGTACCGATATTGTTTTTGGCATACTATGCAATGATTGCGGCGTTCACTCTGGATTAGTTGATTTAACTGGACTGAATGCTGGGCAAATAGTACCAATTCAGTTCAATAAAGAATACAATCCCACAATACCACTAGAATGGATTGAAAAAAAATTTTGGAACTTATAAAAAGATTTGACATATTTGCAAAATTTACTATATTAGTGACTATCAACACGCGAGGTCTTTATGCTTAAACAACATATCACTAAAAAACATATATACACATCAGAAGAATCTAGAATGTTTCGTAAGCTATCTCGTGAAGATAAATTACAAAGGCTTCTAGATTTTTGCCGAAAAAATAAACGCATTCCGCGACCATTTAAGGATTGTACTGATGAAGAAGAGCGCTATTTAGGTAATTTCTATTTCAATAACAAATCTCAACTAAATAAATATGCATCAGCATTTCCAGAAAATGAAATTGTCATATTTGCTGAAATTGAAACCTATGTTACCAGAAAAATGCCTCGATTAGAAAAGTTAAATCGAGTTCTTGAATATTGCATTCAACACTCTCATGCGCCATCACAAGTCAGCGAAGATGAGAATGAGAAGAAAATAGCTCTTATGTTATCTTCTGTTAAAGTCAATGTCAATAATGAAGAAGTTTTACAAGAAGAGCTTGATATTTTAAACAAAATCAGCAAATACAAAAACAACTTTATTAAGTCTAGAAAAGAAAAATTGACAGATGTATTGGCTTTCTGCAAAGAGAATGGTAGAACTCCTCGCCAACATGTGGTTGATAAGACTGAAAAACGTATGGGTGAATTTTTTACTACTGTAAAAATGGCGCATAAACAAAATAAACTTGACGCAGAATGCGTTGCTCTCATATCAGAAATCATGAATTTCTCAACTCCTACTAGAGAGCAGCGATTACTACAACTTGCTGAATTTGTCAAAACACACCATCATACACCAAAAATAAATTCGGATGATACAACTGAAAGACAGTTAGCCGGATTCTTTACCAAAATGAAAATTCAGCAGAAAAATGATACGTTAACCGCTTATGAGCGCGAAATACTTTATAACATATCAGAAGATTGTAATTTCAAAAGTCGGTATGAAAAAATTCACGAATTACTTGTTTACTGCATATCAATAAAAAGAACTCCTCGATTAAATTCAAATGAATCAGTTGAGCGAAAGAATGCAATGTTTCTAAATAATATGAAACAACTGAAGCGAAAGAATAAGTTGAATTTAGAAGAATCGCAAATTCTTAGTCAAATTACAACATCTCAATTAGCAACAAAATAGTCCGAAAGGACTATTTTTTTTGACAAAATTAAATATTTTACTATATTGTGTTTAATCTTAATTTTGTAGGTTTTACTATGCACACCGCGCCAATCACCACAAGGGGTACTAAAATGAAAATATCATTAAAAGACCGCTGGTTATGTATCTTTAATAATGATGCTATTGATGTATCTGAATTGGAGAATGCCTATGATATTATAGTATCATGCTACTCCCAACCACATCGCACATATCATACTTTAAAACACATTGAACATATGCTAGATAAGATTGATAATATGACTCAAGTGTATATGCTGCAATGTGAGACCGATAAAAAGGCACTCTATTTAGCAACATGGTTTCATGATATTGTGTATTCAACTAATGAATCATTTAATGATAATGAAATTTTAAGCGCTAACTATGCGCGCAATATGCTGGTACAGATTGGTATTACCGATGATTATTTACTACAAACAATCCATCAGTTAATTTTATCAACTAAACATCACGCACCAGACCCTCATCTTCCAATTGATTTATTGTTACAAGAAATTCTAATTGATGCTGATTTATCTATTTTAGGCGACAATGCTGATATCTACAATACCTATGTTAATGAAGTTACTAAAGAGTGGTCTCACTTAGAATCCTCCACATTTCGCACAGGTAGAGTAGTTTTTTTAACTCATATGCTAAATAAAAATGGTATATTTCATAGTGAATATATGCGAGAACTCTATGGCGAACAATCTATTTTAAATATGAAGGCAGAGCTTTCTAATTTAGATAAACTAAACGTAGAGTATTTAATTTCAACACTTTGAGGTAAAACATGAACATTACAACTACTATTAAGCTGGAAAATTTTTTGAGTCATAATCATATATTAAAATATGGACATACGAGTAAATTTAAACCACAATTGGTATTGAACGATATTGAATTTATTTTTGAAATGTGTCGTAGATGCTCTTATGTTTCACAAAATCCAGAGTATAAACTCAAGTCAGAAAATACATGTATAATGCTCGATAATGATACCGTAGTAAATGCATACGCACAGACATTTAAAGGCATTGAAGGAAATGGTAAGAAAAAGGGCACTCATGGAATCACAATCATGACTGGACTTATTAACGCTTCAATGCTTATGTCAGTAGCAATTGCTCAATTCAGAATTGATAGTAATATTGACAAACTAACAACAACATGTAATTGGATTGGAGTCGAGGCTGTTAAGAATAATGGATGCTTTACTTCAAAAATGCTGTGGGAAGGAATTGAAATATTCAATTATGTAACAAATGGCATTGTAGGAATTGAAGCTAATTCATATCTCACTGGAGCGCTACTTAGTGTAATTGGGCATGAATTGGGTCACATTTGCTTAGCTCACACTATTCGTGGCGATAGAAGCAATGGAATTTCGCGCAATGATGAACGCCAGGCTGATTTATTTGCGCATTCAGTTGTTACTACAACTCCATTTTCAAGCTATACAGTGCTCGGAACTTTATTTACGGAAGTTATCTTTACTTGGATGAGTAAGGGCCACACAGGGCCCGCTACAACCCATCCACACTCCCGTGAACGCGTTTACAATACCATGGCAAGCCATGATGAAATATTGACTGAATTAGGCATTACTATGGATAACATCGATTCATTTCTACCTCCGAAAAATAGCTCACCAATTGAATCAATTGATGAAGATGATTATGGCGATGATGAGGATGATGAAGATTTCTCAATCGATTTTCACTAAAAAATAGAATCCTCTCAAAAAGAGGATTTTTCTTTTGACAATTCTATTTATTTTACTATATTATCAGTACATTAAAAAAGGAATTATTATGCAAGTAAAACAAAAACTCATTATAGATACATCACACAGTATTGAAATTGGATTGTCCACATGGGATTCTGATGAGGTGTCAATTCGTAATCGATATGATTTGCCTAATGGAAAATTCTCTCAGCATAATAGTTCGGAAGTCCCCATCTATGACATTGCACCTATGATTAAATTTGCATGTAAACATGACGCATTAACGCCGGATGAACTGAAAGATATTATTGCATCAGCAGTCAGCTCACTACAATCTCAAGGAAAATTATGAGCACCAAGGATAGCCTCGGTGACCGCATGAAATTATATGAATCTGCGTTTAACCACACATACCCTATTAGAATGCCTCTCATTATTCGTTTTGATGGCGTTCATTTTCACAGCAATGTTAAGCGCTGGAAATGTAAAAAACCATTTGACGATAATTTAATTGATGCAATGCAATTTACTGCCAAGGCTCTATGTGAGGCAATCTCTGGAGCACAAATAGCCTATGTGCAGAGCGATGAAATCACTATACTTATTCGCGATGATATGAGTAATAAATCACAACCTTGGTACAACAAAGAAATTAATAAAATTTTGTCCGTTGGTGCAGCAAAAGCAACTAATGCATTTAACTTTCGCTATCAGCAGTTAAATGGTTCATTTACTCAAATGAGTCAAATGGCTGAATTTGATGCTCGCGGTATGGTATTTCCAGAGCATGAAATATTCTCTGAGTTCCACTGGAGACAGACTGATGCGTCTAGAAATAGCATACAAATGCTTGGACATGCTAACTTTAGCCAAAAAGAGTTGCATAAAAAATCATGTGATGAAATTCAAGAGATGTTATTCCAGCAACATGACATCAACTGGAATAACATACAAACTCATTATAAACGTGGCGCTTGTGTTATTAAAGTTGAAAGTCCAATTGAGGTGCCTAAACGAAATGAGCTTGGTAAAATTATTGAAGATGAAACTGAAATTATAATGCGCTCTAAATGGGTTATTGATAATGAAATTCCTATTTTTACCCAAGATAGAGATTACATCAATAAATTTGCTAAACTAGCAACATAAAAATGAAAAAGGACTCCAATTGGAGTCCTTTTTCTATTCTTCTAATACACCACAGCCATCAAGAAATAATATTCGATTATCACCATTCATTAATATCTCTTGAGTTTTCACTACAAATTCATCACCATATGTAAACACCAAGCCAAATCCCAATGTGTGATTCATTGGATTTCCACCATGCCATTTCATACTCACTTTGGCTAAAGAGCCAAAACTATATGACCTTATGTACTTATTTGTGAGTGGATGTCTTCTCACGTCAGATTGCATTCTATGTGTATGTCCAAATATAATGCTATGACCTCCATATAGAGCGTCACCATGAGCTTTAGCGGCATTAGCTGCTGTACTCCAGCCATGAATACAAATAAGCCCTGGAAACAGCGTTAAAATGTTCTCTGGGATATTCTCCCTTGCATATGGAGTGACATGAATTCCCATCTCTTCATACAGCTTAGTTGGTAAATAATCATTAAATATTTGAGCGGACAATTCGCTTTTACCCATAGTCTTAACAAGCCATTTATCTAAGCGATTTTCATGATTTCCCAATAAAGCATAATAATTAGCATTAGGACATGATTTCATCAAAGGATTCCAAAAATCATTAACAGCCCATTCGACTTCTTCAGAATATAATGGAACATTCTCTGTCACACTAGATGTACCATGACTTGATATGATACCACACTCTAGCAAGTCACCTAGCTGGACTACTTTAGTGACATTATATCGCTTACCCAATATCTCAGCCGCTCTCATAAGCAATTTGACAGATTTCTTGTCTCGTTCATATGAATGGACATCAGGAATAATAATAAAACATTGGTCAGGTTCACCATATGTTTTATTTATATTTTTTTCTGATGGTGGTGATTTCACTTTAATGTTTACATCATAATCAGCAATTGAATTGCCATTTGATAAGAAAAGTTTTCTTTCATGATTTCGTTTGATTAATTGCTTTAAAGCTGTGCTCATGCGGATTCCTTAGTGATTGTGTTAATTTATCCAAAGTATTACAGGTGTTATATCCCAATCTGTATTAAACTTAGAAATGGGTTTTAATCCTAAATTTTTCATTGATGTCATCATATTTCCATTAGATTCTGGAGTTACTGCGTATATATCCGGAGCTACCTCTGTAATCAAGCCATATAACTCGCTTTCATATGCTTTAAATTCAGGCTTTATTGCAAAAAATTCAAGTTGTATTCTGCCATATAATTCTTGACCAGATTTTAACTCATAGTAATCCACTGGAATAATTCCTTTATAATTTTCCACAGTTGGGTCAATTATCGTAGCAACACCAATTGGAATACTGTCTGAGGATATGTACATCACGCCAATAGATGAATCTATCTGGTCAACTGTGTTTGGCGATGCAAAATCAGTAACTTCATCAGATTCATTATTGTCCTCATAGTGAACTTTTCCATCAACTAAATCAGCCAATTGATACAATGTGGTGTCGTCAATATTCTCAGGAGATGTAGTTTGATAATCAAAATTAGGATTATCAGGAGATGCTTGCTCTGGAGCTGCTTGTTGAGGAGCGAATTCAACATCCTCACCAACCCCATCAGCGGCACTTTCCAACATAACATTAATCTTTTGATTAAATGATTTCATTTCGTTTGCGGTAACATAACTATTAATATTTTTATACTGGTTCATAAACATAACTCTATTTTGTTTTTAAAAGTTTATACCTATTCTATTCATTAATATAAAACATTTTCAAAATAGAACACAATAAACGTACAGTCTTAAATCATAATTTTTTACATTTATTACTAATATGTCATTTAAAGCGCAATTTATTAATTGGCATAATATTTGCTTATTGTATATTAAGGTAACAATACAGGAGATACCTAAATGAAATCTTACTTTAAACAATTTAGTCCACTTAATGATTTTTTCAAAGAAAACAGCTTATCATTTGATAAATTTTTTACTACTAATTTTTCTGATACATTATTTAATACTAATGATTTGGAAACTATAAATGCGTGTGATGAAGTTAATGAAGATGATACTAAATACACTATTATTATGGAGATGCCTGGAGTACCTAAAGACTCTATAGACATAAAAGTTGAAAGTGATAAATTAACAATTACTGGAAAAAGAAAAAAGACTGAAGATACTAATGTTGTATCTTGCAGTCGTTCGAGTAAAGAATTTAAAAATATTTATCGACTTAATCATAAAATTGATTCTTCTAACATTGAAGCCGAATTGAAAGATGGGATATTAACTCTTACATTACCCAAGAGTGAAATTGTGCAACCAAAAACAATCAATATCAAATCACTTTAAAGTTGATTTAGTATCTCGATTGCATATCTCATTTGACAAGAAGTCGAGGATTCGCTCCTCGGCTTCATCTATATCTTTAATTGGCATAACGCCACGGTCATTAAATGTTTCTTTAAGCTGCTTATCAAAGAAATTTGAATTTGTTTGGAAAAACGACATATAATACATATTACTATTGTGCCATAATTTCAGAACAATATCTTTAGGCATTGTCGTGATGTGAATCCCAATACTACCATTTAACATACAATTCGGTTGCATATCAATCTTTTCAATTATATTATACTCGCGCAACTCATTGATAAGCTCTTTAGCCAACAATGACATCAATTCGAATTCTTTATTTTTTTTACAATGTGAATCTAAAATTTCCAATCGTTCTTTAACCATATTTTTCATATTAACCCCATTAAATGCATAAGCACTGCAATACATGTTATTGATACTAAAGATATCACAAAAAATGCTAAAAATGTTGCTAAAACGACATAAATGACTCTGCGAAAATCAATGATGTCATGCTCAACATTATATGCATTAAAAATTGCAACATAGTTCAAAAACTCATTCAAAATAAAAGCAACTATTAATTCCAACTCATTCATGTAGAATTGGCCCACATTCTTATCAAATCTTTTTATCATTTTTATTACCAATCAATCCTATTAACAAACATAAGTAGTTCAAAACTTGGATTCTCAATGAATTCTATTGCGCGAGGATTTTTACTAAGCAATTCGAATCGCACCATATCTAATATCATTTCTACATAATTCATCTCATCATCTGTATATGAATACGATGAGAAATCTATGCGATTACTATATTCATCAAACTCAGATTCTGTTATATACTCTTCAGCAACACATTCGGCTAAATGACTCAACCAATGGGATTCAAAATCTGATTTAATTACAGGTAATTCTCCACTAGCTATAAATCTAGCCTCTATTGATAATGATTCTTTAAGTCCAGTCATATCACTTAGTACGGTGGTTGCATTAGAAGTAATAAACTCTTCACGAGCGCCAAGTTTTTTATTACCAAAAAAATATATTTTATGACCTGTCAGTAATTCTGATTTTGAAATTATATTTCTGGCATATAAGCTTCTTAATGCCATTCGCCATAATTTTATATCTGCATTTGCTATATCTTTATTCATAATAATCCAAACATTTATCATATTAAGATAAACATATTTATACAATAGGAGAGAATAAAATGAAAACTATCGAAGAAATATTGAAAACACCCCAAACATATCTATGGGATGACAAAAAAACTATTGATTGCTGCGTGAGCTCCGAATCATCATTTATAGAAATTATGCATGAATTTAAATGCCTGAAGTGTGATGCAAATATCATGAATGAAAATGAGCATCTATACAAATCATTTACAGAAACTACAAATGCAATGCATATAACATGTAAATCATGCCAACAAGCGTATTTTACAAGAAAACATTTTAAATTCTAATTTTCAAAAAAACTTAAATCCAGAGGCTTATTGGATTGCATTAAATTGAGCAATTCAATCTGCTCAGCAAGATGTTCTGTCCATGCTATTGCATGATATTTATTCAATGGCCTTGGGTGCTCTATATGTCGAACGCCAGAAAACTCGTCATTAATCATAGTGATAAATATTCTACACATATAAGCCTGTACGCCTAGGAAGCAATCTTCACCACCCCAAGCACCAAGAAATTCAGAATTAAATACTTCTGATTTTCCATAGTATATCGTATTCAGATTCTTAAGCAACTTAACGGCTGATATATTTAAACTAATATTACAACTCCACACAATAGTTGCTGTGTACAGCAATTCTGGATTGTGAATAACAATTTCATTTGTTTTTGAAAATAATCGCAAAGCCTTTAGTTTCGGTTCTGTCTCTCGCTGGTCAGCCCAATTGTGCTTTTCTTCACGCCGTCTACCTACAGATAGATTTGACTTCCCCCTAGAATTAACTCGGTTATGGGCTTTTATCAAATCTTTTTCAGGAATGCAATCACCATCTATGAAAACAAAAATTTCACAGCCATCTTGAATAGCAATGTCAATTGCTTGATTTCTTCTATCACCAGTCAAGAACAAATCTTGTCCCGGATTATTAGTGGGCTTTCCAATATATTCTGGAATATTTGTTAAGTCCAAAATTTTGTATTGGCATTTGAGATTTTTATTTTCACAAATTCGTTTAATAATTTTATAATCTTCTCTAGAATTTCTATCCAATGTTGGATATACAATATCAGGAAGTTCACTCATGGACTCAATAGCAGAAACCAGCCTAAGAAAATACTTAGACTGGTTGTAAATTGGAATAATTAACGCAGTTTTCATTCATTAAAAATAATTTATTATTTTAAAAATCCTTACTATTTTTAATTTTTTCAATATTTCTATAGGCTCTCATTGAATCGCATCCACATACATCATGAGCAAGACATGAATATCCACGTTTTGGTTTTGATAAAACTAAATCATCACCACTCACACTCCCCATTTCTATCTCAGTTCGATGACAACTATAAACCTTACCAGTTCCATACATTGTACCAAATGATATTCCAGGTAACAATTTTTCTTGATTAGGGACCAACTCAGTATATGCTTCACTAATAAATTCTTTGTCAAAAATCGTATCAGCCTTGAATTCATATTGAACACCTTTCCACTTTCCCTTGAAAGCAGTTATTTCGTATCTAAATCCCCACTCCTTTAACATGTCTATATATTCAATATCTTTACCAGATTCACGATGTTTTGGATGATGCACGTAATTTATAATGTAATTATCAGTTCTATTAGCTAGGAATAATACATTTTCATAAAATTCAGATAAATCCCTATAATCTGGGTGAAATCCTATTCTAAAAAATATTTTAGGATTTTCCATTAAATTAGGAAACTTCTGTATCAAAGAGGCGTTTGTTAAAAGTATAACATCACTATGCATGGTAAAATGATTTAATATTACATCAATGTTTGGATATAATAATGGCTCACCACCAGAAACAATCAAATCCCATCCAATAAATTTTTCAGATGCATATTTTATTAATTTCTCACCATCAATAGCTTGACCTAGCGTCAACTTACCGTCTTTATAATAATTTTTATACTCCTCTTCGGTGGTATCCTCATCAACATCAACAACAATGGGAAACCCCCTTTCATTAGTTGATACTACAGAGGGCCATTTTACAACCTTTTTAAACTGGTTTTTCCATTTTTTATTTTTATTACTACCTGAAATGCAATAATCACATGAAAAATTACACCCAGCCAATAAAATTATTTCCATTGTTTTATTCATACAATCCCCCATAAAATCCACCTGCTTTAAACAGATGGATTAATAATGTAAATTCCATTAAATTAAAATTTTAAATTAGCATTTACGGGTCTATCACGCTCAATACCACCCCAATTTTGAACTGCTAAGTCATTGCGCGTACCTAATACCAATACATCGTACTCACCAACTAATTCACATGTGACAGTTAATATACCAGTTGCCATATTGACACTACCATATCCACGAGCAAATGAATTAACTGCTTGTACAAATACACGAGGATTAATATTTAAATAAATCCAATAATCAGGAAGTTGAATATCAATACTTTGGTTCAGTGTAGTTGCGGTTGCTTTATATGAATACATATTTTCACCAGCAGTAGGTGATTCCACACATCCATGATACAAATATTTAGATGAGGTTTTCTCAGGAACTGGATGCGGTATTCTAAATGATTTAGCTCCACTCACAAAAAAATTACCATTTATGCTAGTATCAGACTGTATTACTATAGGTCCGTTTTCACTATATATAAACCCCCATACACCTAAATCACTTACATAAGTACGATTGCTATTATATGCTGAAATTCCTAAACCATTACACCCTAACATAACAACATTACTTAATGCAGTATTATTTATAATTTGACCCGTACAACCTATCATTGCTATTGATATACCATTAGTTGCTTCCATAACATTACTACTACCAGCCATAATGATTGAGTCAGATAATGCAGTTGTAATAAGATTACCATTGCCAGCAGCGATAAAACATCTTAGAGAGGAATTTATAATATTACTAGTACCAGAAAATATAGAGCAAAACAGACTACTTCCTATGGTTGATGGCTGTATTTCATTACTATTACCTCCCATAATAATTGAATATCCAGAGTCTGTAATAGAATTAGCATTTCCTGCAAATATAGCAGAGTGAATACTGTACCCCGGACAACCAATCCCTTTAAGTGTATTACTACTACCACCTAAAATAATACCGTGTTCATAATCGTCAATAATATTAGAATTACCACTTATAAGTGCATGGATTGATGAATCGATTTTATTTGATTCACCATTCAATATAGAACTATATACAGAACCATTAAATATATGATTACCATTACCATTTAAAATAGTAGAGTTTGTACCATTTGTGGCTGTATATGTTTCTGGCACTGATGATATATAGTTTACGAATGCATACCCAGATATTTTATTTGATTGACCGTTATGCACTATTGAATAATT